>SXGT01821058.1_pt1 | contig 19895 bp, 10 predicted proteins | sample 3176221 | NCBI WGS metagenome assembly SXGT01 (sample SAMN11356862, study PRJNA531348) | freshwater metagenome | isolation source: freshwater sample F1-120 | place: China: Fuxian Lake, Yuxi | collected 2017-12-25
CGATCTGGCTGGTGGTCAGCGCGGCCAGGTCGATGGTTTCCATCGCGACGATTTGCGCCGTGGTCAGCGCCGCGATCTGGTCGGTGGTCAGTTTGCTGGCTTGATCAGAGGTCAACGCCGCGATCTGGGCGGTGGTCAGTCGGATCAGGTCGGCGATTTCGATGGCCGCGACCTGCGCGGTGGTCAGCGCCGGAATCTGTACGGTGGTCAGTTTGCTGAGCTGCGCCGAGGACATCGCGGCGATCTGCGCCGTGGTCAGCGCGGCGATCTGCGTTGTCGTCAGGTTGCTGGCTTGTGCCGTAGTCAGCGCCTGGATCTGCGCCGTGGTCAGCGCGGCCAGATCGACGGTTTCAACAGCCGCGATCTGCGCCGTGGTCAGCGCCGGGATCTGATCGCTGGTAAGTCTGCTGATCTGTGCGGTGGTCAGCGCCACAATCTGGGCCGTGGTCAGCGCGGCCAGATCGACGGTTTCCAGGGCCGCAACCTGGGCCGTGGTCAACGCGGCGACTTGCGCCGTGGTCAGGTTGCTGACCTGGGCCGTGGTCAACGCGGCGATCTGGGCCGTGGTCAGCGCGGCCAGATCGGCGCTTTCCAGAGCCGCGATCTGATCGGTGGTCAGCGCGGCGATCTGCGCGCTGGTGAGGTTGCTGACTTGAGCTGTGGTCAGAGCAACGATCTGATCCGAGGTCAAAGCAGCCACATCCGTGGTTTCCATGGCCTCGATCTGGCTGGTGGTCAGCGCGGCGATCTGGGCGGTTGTCAGGTTGCTGATCTGGGTGTTGGTCAGGGCGGCGATCTGGGTACTGGTCAAGGCGGCCAGATCGGCGGTTTCCATGGCCGCTAACTGGGTGGTGGTCAGATTGGCGATCTGCGCTGTGGTCAGCGAACTGGCTTGCGCGCTGGTCAACGCCGCAATCTGATCCGAGCTCAGTGCGGCGATATCGAGCGTCTCCATGGCCTCGATCTGTGCAGTGGTCAGCGCGGCGATCTGGGCGTTGGTCAGCCTTGCGGTTTGCGCGCTGGTCAGCGCGACGATCTGGCTGGTGGTCAGCGCGGCCAGGTCGATGGTTTCCATCGCGACGATTTGCGCCGTGGTCAGCGCCGCGATCTGCGCCGTGGTCAACGCGGGCGCCTGAGCAGTGGTCAGCGCGGCGATCTGCGCCGTGGTCAACGTGATCAGATCGGCGGTGGCGATGGATGCGATCTGGGTGGTGGACAGCGCGGCGATCTGCGCCGTGGTTAGCCTGCTGACCAGTGCGCTGGAAGTCAGCACTGCGACCTGAGCGGTACTCAGCGCGGCGATGTCGGCGGGCTCCATCGCGGCGATCTGGGCCGAGGTCAGCGCGGCGATCTGCGCCGTGGTCAGGGCGGGAATCTGGGTCGTGGTCAGCGCGGCGATCTGCGCGGTGGTCAGTCTGGGAATATGGGCCGTGGTCAGCGCGGCGATATCGGCGGTTTCCATCGCCGCGATCTGGGCTGTGGTCAGGCTGCCGATCTGCGCCGTGGTGATCGCGGCGACTTGCGCGGTGGTCAACGCGACGATGTCGGCGGTTTCGATGGCGGCGAGTTGCGCGGTGGTCAGCGCCGCGATCTGGGCGGTGGTCAGCGAGGCGACGTCTGCAGTTTCCAGCGCCACGATCTGGGCTGTGGTCAGCTTGTTGATCTGTGCCGTGGTGAGCGCGGCAACTTGTGCGGTGGTCAACGCAGCGATATCGACGGTTTCGATGGCCGCGATCTGGGCGGAAGTCAACGTGGAGACCTGAGCGGTAGTCAGACCCGTGATCTGCGCGGTGGTCAGCGCGGCGATCTGCGCGGTGGTCAGCTTGTTGGATTGCCAGGTTTGCATCGCGCTGAGTTGCGCCGTGGTCAGTGCGGCGACATCGGCGGTTTCCAGCGCGGCGATCTGGGGCGTGGTCATGGCGAATATCTGCGCAGTGGTGAGGGCCGCAGCCTGGGCCGTGGTCAAGCTGGCGATTTGCGCTGTGGACATCGTTCTGGAGACAACTGCGGACAGTGCGGCGATATCGGCAGTTTCAATGGCCGCGATCTGCGCAGTGCTCATGGCAATTATCTGGGCGGATGTCAGCGAAGCGGCCTGTGCGGTGGTCAATGCCTGGATCTGCGCGGTGGTCAGGTTCTGGATGTCCAATGTCTCGATAGCGCGAATCTGGCTGGTGGTCAGCGCGGCGATCTGCGCGGAGGTGAGCTTGGAGATCTGCTCGGTGGTCAAGGACTTGATCGCGTTGGCGGTCAACTTGGCAATGTCCGCGGTTTCAATTGCGACGATCTGGCCAGTGCTCAACGCTGCGATCTGAATCGACGTCAGCGTAGCGGCCTGGCCGAGCGTGATCGCCGCGATCTGGTCTGTGGTCAGTCCTTGGACTGCATCGCTGGAGAGCTTGGCGAAATCCGCCAATTCCATGATCGCGATCTGTGCCGTGGTCATTGCGCTGATCTGGGTGGAACTCAACGTGGCGGCCTGTGCCGTGTTCAGTGCTATGACCTGCGGGTTGGTCAGCGCCGCAATCTGATTGGTGGCAAGAGCCTCAATCGCCACGGTGGACAGGGAAGCAAAATCCACGGGTTCGATCGCCCTGATCTGCAAGGTGCTCATGGCGCCGATCTGAGCGGTTCCAAGCGCAGCAGCCTGTTCAGGGGACAGCGCCGCGATTTGCCCGCTGGTCAATGCCGCAACATGGTTGGTGGTCAGGTTGGCCACGACGGAGGTATTCAATGTCGCCAGGTCAGCCGTCTCGATGGCGGCAACTTGCGCGGTGGACAAGGCAGCGAATTGGGTGGATGTCAAAGCCGGTGCCTGGTCTGTCGTCAGGGCACGAATCTGCGCTGTGCTCAAGGCCGCCAGATCGGCGGTTTCCAGCGCGAGAATCTGGCTCGGCGTCATCGCGGCGATCTGGCTTATCGTCAATGCGGCGGCTTGTGCGGTGGTCAGACCGGCGATGGCGGCGGTGGAAAGCGACTGGATATCCGTGGCTTCAAGCGAGGCGATCTGCGTCGTGCCGAGGCTGGCGATCTGCGCGGAGGTGATGACGGCGACTTGCTCGGCGGTCAGCGCGACCAGTTGATCTGTGCTAAGCGCGGTGAATTGCGTCGTGCTCATGCTGGCGATCACGGCCGGGCTCAAGGCGGGAATGCCATCGAGCGCAATAGCGGTGATCTGGCTGGAACTTAGCGCGCCGAACTGCGCGGTGCTCAGCGCTTCGACCTGGCTTGCGCCCAACGCGGCGATCTGGGTCGTGGTCAACGCGCCGACATCGGCGGTTTCCAAGGCCGCAATCTGGGCGGCGCTCAATGCCTGCAATTGAGCGGTGGTCAGCGCGGCGACCTGGGCTGTGGTCAGGTTGGGAATCCGTGCTGTGGACAACGCGATGATATCGGCCGTTTCGATGGCCGGAATCTGAACCGTGGTCAGCGCCGCGATCTGGCTGGAGGTCAGGGAGGCAATCTGGCTGGTCGACAAGGCCCCGATTTGCCCGGTGGTTAGAGCAGCTACTTGCGCGGTGGTCAAAGCTTGAATCTTGGTGCTCGACAGAGCCGCGAAATCGGCTGTTTCAATCGCAACTATTTGACCGGTGGAAAGCGCGTTCATCTGAATGCTGGTCAACGCAGCGATCTGGCCGCTCGACAGCGCGATTACCTGATCTGAGGTGAGTGAACCCACCTGAGCCGTGGTCAGCAATGCAACATTGGCTGTCGTAAGCGCAGCCAGGTCTTCGGTTGCCAGGGCGGCGACCTGGGCGGCGGTCAGGGCGACGATCTGGCCGGAAGTCAGGGCTGCCGCCTGTTGTGTGGTGAATGCCTCGATTTGCCCGGCACTGAGCGCCGCGATGTCCACGGTTTCCATGGCTCGAAACTGGGCTGTGCCGATAGCCGCGATATCTTCAATGTCCAATGCCGCGACCTGGGCGCTGGTCAGGGCGATAACCTGGGTTGTGGTGAGGGCCGCAACATCTTCGCTCGCCAAGGCGGCAATTTGTGCGCTGGTCAACGAACTGATTTGCGCGGTGTTGAGTTTGTTGATCTGCGCGGTCGTCAACGCGGCGATCTGTTCCGGGGTCAAGGTGGCCAGATCGGCGGTCTGTATGGCGATGATCTGGGCGGATGTCAATGCGGCGATCTGTGCCGTCGCGAGGGCAGGAACTTGAGCGGTCGTGAGAGCGGCAATTTGTGCCGTGGTCAGGTTGGCGATGGCAGATGTCGACAGGCTGGCGAGATCTTCTCCCTCCAGCGCGGCGATCTGCGCGGTGGTCAGCGCGGCGGCCTGGGATGATGTCAACGCGGCGGCTTGTTCGGTGGTCAGTGCGACGATTTGCGCGGTGGTCAATTTATTGATCACGGCGGTCGGCAATGCAGCCAGGTCGGCTGACTCCAGGCTGGCGATCTGGTCGGTTGTGAGGGCGACGATCTGGGTCGAAGTCAGCGTGGCGGCCTGCGCCGTGCTCAATGCCCGAAGCTGCTCGGCGGTGAAGGTGCGGATGTCGGCGGTTTGCAATGCCTGGATTTGGGCAGTGGTCAGCGCCGCCACCTGTTCTGTGCCGAGCGCCGCGATCTGGGCCGTGGTAAGCGCGACGATAGCGGCGGTGGACAGTTTCGCGATATCCGCTGTTTCCAATGCGACGATCTGGTTGTTGGTGAGGGCCGGAATCTGGACCGATGTCAAAGCGGCTGCTTGGGCTGTGGTCAACGCCACGATCTGATCCGTGGACAGACGCGCCAGATCGATGGTCTGTATAGCGGCAATTTGTGCGGTAGTCAGCGCGGCGATCTGGGCAGTCGTCAAGGCTGGAGTTTGATTGGTGGTCAACGCGACAATTTGGGCGCTGGTCAGGCTGGAGATGGCTGCAGTTGAGAGGCTGGCGAGATCTTCGGTATCAATGGCTGCGATCTGGGGGCCAGTCAATGCGCTGACTTGCGCGGTGGTCAGGGCTGCGACTTGTGCCGTAGTCAGCCTCCTGATTTGTGTACCTGTCAGGCTGGGAATGACAGCCGTGGACAAACTAGCCAGATCGGCCGTTTCAATACTGGCGATCTGTGCCGTGCTAAGTACGGCAATCTGCGTCGAAGTCAATGCCGCCGCTTGCGCGGTGGTCAGGGCGACGATCTGGGCCGTGCTCATGGCCTGGATGTCGGCGGTGTCCAAAGCGCGGATCTGGGCGGTGCCTAGCGCCGCGATCTGAGCGGTGCCGAGCGCCGCGATCTGGCTGGGGGTGAGCGCCTGAACATCGGCGGATTGCATCGCCTGAATCTGCGCCGTGGTCAGCGCGGCAATCTGCGCCGTGGTAAGCGCGGCGGCCTGCGCGGTGGTCAGGCCGACGACCGCCTCGGTCGTGAGTCGGGCAAGATCAACCGTTTCGATCGCCTGAATCTGGCTGCTCGAAAGGGCCGCAATCTGGGTCGGCAGCAATGCCGAAGCCTGCGTGGTGGTGAGCGCGGCGATCTGCGCCGTTGTCATCGCGGCGAGCGCGGCCGGCGTTAGTAGTGCGGTCGTGCGGATTTCAAGTTGTGTCGCACTCAAGGGCGAGGTCAGTGCGTTGACCTGCGCGGTGGTCAATGCGGCCAGTTGGGCATAGGTAAAGGCGCCAACCTGGCTGGCGCCGAGTGTGGCGATGTCGGCAGTTTCCATCGCCCTGATCTGAGCCGTTGACAGCGCGGCGATCTGGTCCGATGTCAGGGCGGTAGCTTGTGCGGTGGTCAGCGCAACGACTTGCGCCGTGTTCATGCCGGCAATGGCAGCGGTGGAAATTTTGGCGATGTCGGCCGTTTCCATGGCGACAATCTGCGCCGTGGTCATTCCTGCAAGCTGTGCGGAAGTCAGTGCGCCAGCCTGGGCAGTGGTCAAGGCGACGATCTGGGCCGTGGTCAGGCCGGGAATGGTGGTCGCGGCAAGTCGGGCGAAATCGGCCGTTTCCATGGCAGCAATCTGCGCCGTGGTCAGCTTGCTGATCTGCGTCAAGGTCAGCGCGGCAGCTTGTGCCGTGGTCAACGCGGCGATCTGGCCGGTGCTCAGCACGGCGATGTCGTCTGTCGCCAGTGCGGCAATCTGGGTCGGTTTTAGCGCGGCGATCTGCGCGGTCGTCAACGCGGCGACCTGGCCGGTCGTCAACGCGGCGATCTGGGTGGCGGTGAATCCCTGCAAGGCTGCGGTGGTCAGTTTTGCGAGATCGGCAGTTTCCAGCGCAACCAGCTGCGCCGTGGTCAACGCGGCAACCTGGGCGGAAGTGAGCGCGCCCGCCTGGGCAGTGGTCAGTGCGACGATCTGCGCGCTGGTCAGCCCAGGTATCGCGGCTGCGGCAACAGCGCCGACATCGACGGTTTCCATGGCGGCGACCTGGGCCGTGGTGAGCTTGGCGAGTTGCGCCAGCGTCAGCGATGCCGCCTGTGTGGTGGTCAGGGCCGCGATCTGCGCGGTGCTGAGCGCCTGAATGTCGTCGGTGGCGAGTGCGGCGATCTGCGCACCTTTGAGTGAAGCAAGCTGGGTGGTGGTCAGCCCGGCAACCTGGCCGGTGGTCAGTGCCACGACCTGGGCTGCCGTGAGCCCCTGCAACGCGGTAGTGGTGAGATTGACCAGATCAGCCGTTTGCATGGCCGCTATCTGCTCTGTGGTCATCTTCGAGATCTGCGCGGAGTTCAGCGCGCCCGCCTGTGCGGTGGTCAACGCGACGATCTGCGCGGTGGTCAGGCCGGGGATGGCGGCGGAGGCCAGCAGCGCGACATCGGCTGTTTCGAAGGCGGCGATCTGCGCCGTGGTCATCTGCGCCAATTGCGTCGAGGTCAGGGAGCCAACCTGCGCGGTGGTCAATGCGGCGATCTGCGCCGTGGTCAGCGCCGGGATGTCGTCGGTGGCCAGCGCGGCGATCTGGGCGGCCTTGAGGGCCGCGATCTGGGCGGTGGTCATGCTGGCGATCTGGCCGCTGTTCAACGAGACGATCTGCGCGGCGCTCAGGCCTTGCAGGCCGGCTGTCGAGAGGCTGGCGACGTCGACGGTTTCCAGGGCGGCGATCTTGGTGGTGGTCAAGGCGGCGATCTGGGTCGATGTCAACGCGGCTGCCTGTGCGCTGGTCAGCGCGACGGTTTGTGCCGTGGTCAGGCCTTGCAGGGCTGCGGTGGACAGGCTGGCGAGGTCGACCGTCTCCAACGCGGCAATCTGCGCCGTGGTCATGTTGGCGACTTGCGCCGAGGTCAACGATGACGCCTGTGCGGTGGTCAGCGCCGCGATCTGGGCGGTGGTAAGAGACTGGAGGTCATTCGTGGCCAGCGCGGCGATCTGCGCCGGGGTCATCTTGCTGATTTGTTCCGTCGTCAGGGCGGCGGCTTGCGCGGTGGTCAACGCGACGATCTGAGCGGTGGTCAGGCTCGGCAAAGCGGCGGTGGAAATCTTGGCGACGTCGGCGGTTTCCAGTGCGGCGATCTGGGCGGTGGTCAGCTTGGATATCTGGGTTGAAGTCAGCGCGCCCACCTGCGCAGTGGTCAACGCGACCACCTGGGCCGTGGTCAGTCCCTGCAGGGCGGCGGTAGAAAGCCTGGCGATATCGGCGGTTTCGATGGCGGCGATCTGCGCCGTGGTCATGTTGGCGATTTGCGCAGAGGTCAGCGCCGCCGCTTGCGCGGTGGTCAGCGCGACGACTTGCGCGGTGGTCAGCGCGGCGACGTCGTCTGTCGCCAGCGCGGCGATCTGCGTTGCGCTCAATTTTTCTATCTGCGCCGTGGTCAATGCAGCGGCTTGGGCGGTGCTCAGGGCTACGAGCTGGGCGGTGGTCAGACCTGGCACGGCGGCGGTGGACAACTTGGCGACGTCGGCGGTTTCCAGCGCGGCGATCTGGGCCGTGGTCAGATTGCCGATCTGGGTCGAGGTCAGCGCGCCCGCTTGCGCGGTGGTCATTGCGACCGCCTGTGCGGTAGTCAGGCCTTGCAGGGCGGCGGTGGATAGCCTGGCGATATCGGCGGTTTCGGTGGCGGCGATCTGCGCCGTGGTCAGGTTGGCGATCTGCGCCGAGGTCAGCGCGGCTGTCTGCGCGGTGGTCAGTGCCACGACCTGGGCGGTGGTCAGCGCCGAGATATCGTCGGTGGCCAGCGCGCCGATCTGCGCGGCGGTCAATTTCTCGAACTGCGCCGTCGTCAGGGCGGCGGCTTGCGCGGTGGTCAGCGCGACAATCTGGGCGGTGGTGAGCCCTTGCAGGGCGGTGGTGGTCAGATTTGCGATATCCGCTGTTTGCATGGCGGCGATCTGCGCCGTGGTCAGCCGGGCGACTTGCGTTGCGGTCAGCGCGCCCGCCTGGGCGGTGGTCAAGGCCACGATCTGCGCCGTGGTCAGCGCGGGAATGTCATCCGTCGCCAGCGCCGCGATCTGAGCGGTGCTGAGCGCGGCCAACTGGGCGGTGGTCAGGGCGGCCACCTGGCCGCTGGTCAGCGCGACGATGTTCGCCGTGGTCAGGCCGGGCAAGGCGGACGTGGGCAGGCTGGCGACATCGGTGGTTTCCAGTGCGGCGATCTGGGCGGCGCTCAATGCGGCGAGTTGCGCGGAGGTCAGGGCCGCCGCTTGCGCTGTGGTCAACGCGACAACCTGCGCGGTACTCAAACCGGGCAAGGCGGCGGTGGATAGATTGGCGACATCCGCTGTTTCCATGGCGGCGATTTGCGCCGTACTCAATCTGGCGACTTGCAGCGACTTCAGCGCGCCGGCTTGCGCGGTGGTAAGCGCGACGACCTGGGCGGTGGTCAGTGCAGCGACGTCATCCGTTGCCAGCGCGCCGATCTGGGCTGTGCCGAGCGCGGCGATCTGAGCAGTGCCGAGTCCGGCGACCTGCGCCGTGGTCAGAGCGACGACCTGCGCCGTGGTCAGGCCTTGCAGCGCGGATGTGGTCAGGTTGGCGACATCGGCCGTTTCCAGCGCCGCGATCTGTGCCGCGCTCAGGACGGCGAGTTGCGCCGAGGTCAGCGCGCCGGCTTGCGCCGTGGTCAACGCCACGATCTGGGCGGTGGTCAAGCCGGTTATTGCCGCCGTGGATAAATTGGCGACATCCGCCGTTTCCATGGCGGCGATCTGCGCCGTGGTCATCTTCGATAGTTGCGTCGATTTCAACGCGCCGGCTTGCGCGGTGGTCAGCGCGGCGACCTGGGCGGTGCTCAGCGCCGCGAGGTCTTCCGTCGCCAGCGCCGCGATCTGCGCGGTACCTATGGCGGCGATCTGCGCTGTGGTCAACGCGGCGGACTGCGCGGTGGTCAACGCCACAACTTGCGCCGTGGTGAGACCCTGCAATGCCGTGGTGGTGAGGTTGGCGAGGTCGGCGGTTTCCAGTGCGGCGAACTGGGTGATGCTCAGGCTGGCGATTTGCGTGGAGGTCAGCGCCGCCGCTTGCGCGGTGGTCTGCGCGGCGAGTTGGGCGGTAGTCAGTCCCGCCAGGGCTGCGGTGGAGAGGTTGGCGATATCAGCCGTCTCGAAAGCGGCGATCTGGGCGGTGCTCAATCGGGCGGCCTGCGCCTGGGTTAGCGTGGCAGCCTGCGCGGTGGTCAGCGCCGCGACTTGCGCCGTGGTCAGTCCCTGTACGGCGGCGGTGGTCAAGCGCGCGAGGTCGGCTGTTTCAATCGCCGCGACCTGGGCGGTCGTCATGTTGGCGATTTGCGTCGAGGTCAACGCGGCCGCCTGCGCCGTGGTCAGCGCGACTATCTGGGCGGTAGTCAGCGAGGCGACATCGTCGCTGGCCAGGGCCTGAATCTGTGCCGTGGTCATCAGCGCGAGATCGGCTGTCTCGATAGCGGCAACCTGGGCGCCGGTGAAGGCTACGACTTGCGTGGTGGTAAAGGCGGGAATCTGCGCCGTGGAGAATGCCGCGATGCTCGCGGTGGTCAGGACGGGAACTTGAGCAGTGGTCAGCGCCGGGATCTGCGTGGCCGTGAAGGCAGCGATATCTTCCGTGGTCAGCGCCGCAATCTCGGCTGTGGTCAGAGCAGCGATCTGCGCTGTGGTAAGGCCAGTAATGATGCTGCTCATGCTAATCTCCTGAAACACTATTCAAACGACCGATGCGGTGACCACTGAACCGAAGCCGTAAGTCTGCCGACATTTATGCGCGATACCTATCGGCAGATGCGCCTGAAAACTTTAGTCACGGAACAAGCATGAATATTGCCAGTCGGCTCCCCGGATTGCGGAATGCCTGAAAAACAGCACCGCGTATGAAGCACCCTTTCGATCCCGAGCGGGAAATAGATGCTGCGTTGCTGAGTTACCGGCAGATATTCGGTAGCCTGGCGCTGTTCAGCGGCGTGATCAATCTTTTGATGCTCGCACCCTCGATTTACATGATGCAGGTGTTTGACCGGGTGTTGACCAGCAGAAATGAAACAACTCTGCTGATGCTGAGCCTGATCATTCTTGGCGTTTTTCTGTTTAGCGGGGCACTGGAGTGGATTCGCGGCCAGGTGATGGTCAGGATGAGCGCCGGCTTTGATGAACGTCTCGGCGAAAGGGCATTTACGGCAGCATTCGAGCGCAATCTGCGCGAGCGTTCCGCGAACCCGTCGCAGGTGCTGAATGATCTTTCTACATTGCGCCAGTTCATCACCGGGCCAGGGGTGATCGCGTTTCTCGACGCACCCTGGTTGCCGATCTATCTGGTGGCCTGCTTTTTGTTTCATTTCTGGTTGGGTGTCTTTGCCCTGGTCGGTTCGATGCTCCTGGTCGGGTTGGCGATCTGGAACGAATATGCAACCCGGAGGTATCTGGCCGAAGCCAACCAGTTGTCCATTTCGACCGCGTCTTACATCAACAATACCTTGCAGAACGCTGAGGTGATCCATGCGCTTGGCATGCTCGATGTTCTGCGTGGCAGATGGTCCAGCCTTCAGCATCGTGTCCTTGCGGCCCAGGCGGTGGCCAGCGCGCGCAGCCTCGCGATATCCGGGGCGACACGTTTCATTCGGGTCAGTTGGCAGTCGTTATCCCTCGGTCTGGGCGCTTATCTGGTTCTGGAAAATCAGATTTCGTCGGGCGGCATGATCGCCGTTTCAATCCTGCTTGGTCGCGCGATGGCGCCGGTAGAACTGGCGATTGGTTCCTGGAAACAGTTTGACGGAGCCAAGAACAGCTATCGAAGACTGAGTGAGTTGTTGGCGGCCTACCCGGCACGCAAGCTACCCATGTCGCTACCTGCCCCGACGGGCGCGATCCGGTTGGACAATCTGGTGGTAACACCCCCAGGCGCGAAAATACCGGCAGTCAATGGCGTGAATATCGCTTTGGGCAAGGGCGAGGTAATTGCCGTAATCGGCCCGAGCGCTTCCGGCAAGTCTTCCCTGGTGCGTGCGCTGGTGGGTATCTGGCCGCCCTTGCAGGGTTCGGTAAGGTTTGACGAAGCAGAGATCGCACAGTGGTCTCGCGCCGAATTGGGCCCTTATGTGGGGTATCTGCCGCAGGATGTCGAATTGTTCGATGGTACCGTAGCGGAGAACATTGCCCGTTTTGGTGAAATCGATTCCGAGAGGGTCATCGAAGCCGCGCGTATGGCCGGAATTCACGAAATGGTGTTGCATTTCCCGCAGGGTTACGAAACTTTGCTGGGGACCGGCGCGTTCAAGCTTTCCGGCGGTCAGAAACAGCGTATCGGTTTGGCCCGCGCGTTATATGGCCGGCCAAGCGTGGTAGCGCTCGATGAACCCAACTCAAATCTGGATGAAGCCGGAGAGATTGCGTTGCTCGCGGCAATCCGGTCACTCAAGGCTGCCGGCTCGACTGTTGTGCTGGTCACGCATCGCTCGAATGTTCTGGCAGTGGTCGATAAAATGCTTTTGCTGAAGGAGGGTCGGCAACATCTGTATGGCTCGCGCGAGCAGGTACTCAAGACCTTGTCCACAGCCTTGCCAGCCCCGGCCGGGACAGTTGCGGAACCGGATTCGGTCGCCTGAAATCACATGCAGTTCGATTCCCGTTCATCTTCTCCCGGAAAACGCAATCTGACTCTGAACACGGATGCCGCAGGTCTTGCGCATCTGGGTTTGTGGGTGCTGGCGATCGGATTCGGTGGCTTCATGCTTTGGGCCGGTTTTGCACCCCTGGATCAGGGCATGGCCGGCGCTGGCGTTGTGGTGGTCAGTGGCGAAAGGAAAACGGTACAGACACGAGTTGGCGGGGCGGTGGAGGCGATCCTGGCTCGGGAAGGCGATCTGGTCGAAGCGGACCAGATTTTGGTCAGACTCAATACTGTGCAAGCCCGCGCCCAATTGGAAACCGCAATCGTCCAATGGATCAGTGCGCGTAGCCAGGAGTCCCGCTTGAATGCGGAACGCTCGAATCTGTCCAAGATCATCTGGCCTGCGGACTTGCTCGCACATTCGAACGATCCGCGCGCACGCGCCACGATCGAATTGCACGAACGTCTGTTTCAAACCCGCCGTAGAGAGCTTGAGATCAAGCGGCAAATAATCGAGCGTGAACTGGCTTCGCTGGAAGGCCAGTTGACCGGTTTTCAGGATATCAAGCGCCATCAGACAGCACGTCAGGCTGCACAGGAAAAGGAACTCGACAGTTATCGTACTTTGGTAAGCAAAGGATTCATTGCGTGGAATCGAGTCCATGAAGTCGAGCGCGATCTGGGCGAGATCAGCGTTGATCTTTCGGAAGCCATCTCGAATATCGGACGAACCCAACAAGCGATCAATGAAAGCAGACTGAAGTTGCTGCAGGTGACGCAGGCTTTTCGCAGTGAGGTCGAGGTTCAGTTGACCCTGGTCAGCAATGAAGTCTCATCGCTCGCCGAGCGCATCCGGGCGCTCGAGTTCGAGGTTGAAAGCGCCAACGTGCGCGCTCCGGCCAGTGGTCAGGTGCTGGATTTATCCCTGCACACGATCGGCGGAGTAGTTCAGGCCGGACAACGCTTGATGGATGTGGTGCCGATGCAATCTTCGTGGCTGGTCAAGTCGAGATTCCCCACCATGGCGGCGGATCGTCTGAAGCCTGGTTTGCCGGTGGCGATACGCTTTTCCGCCTTGCAACGCGCCAATACGCCAGTCTTGACCGGCAAGGTGGATACGGTTTCAGCGGATCAGATCATTGATGCGCATACCCAGCTTCCTTTCTATCAGGCCATGGTCAGGCCGGACAGAAATCTGCTCGCGGAACTTGAACGCGCCGGGCTCGCGGTAAAACCCGGCATGGAGGTTGAGGTGCTGGTCAACACCGGGGAAAGAACCCTGTTGAATTATCTTCTGAAGCCGATACGGGAAAAAATGACTGGCGCACTTCGGGAAGAATAGGCTTCTGCGCAAGCAGGTCGCTATGCCAGACTCTTCAACCTGGTTCAACCAAACAGAAAAAAATCCTAAAGTTATTTCAGGCAGAGCCGTTAAGCGGTTCGAACAAGGTATTAAAGCCATGTTCTGGAGGCAGAAAACCTCTACCAATCGACCCTAGAAAAGGAGTTTTATCATGGCAATCGGCGAAATCGGCCTGACCTCATCAATGCGTTCCAACCTGATCAGCTTGCAGACTACTGCTCGGCTGCTGGGACAAACTGAGGAACGGCTTGCAACCGGCAAGCGAGTCAATACCGCAGTTGACAACCCCGCCAACTTTTTTGCTGCGCAAGGCCACACATCGCGTGCAAACCAGCTTACCGGTCTGAAAGACAGCATCAGTGAAGCAATCCAGACCGTCAAATCGGCTGACTCAGGCATCAAGGGCGTATTGACCACCATTGAAGCGATTCGCGGTGTGGTAACGCAGGCACGTTCCGCAGTCAACGATACGGTCAACAGTTCCATTACTCTTGGCGGTGACAACACCGGTGCAGGCGCTTCCGGCTTGGTTGGTCAGTACAACCGTCTGGTTGAGCAACTCAACAATGTGGTGACCGATTCGAGTTACAAAGGGACCAACTTCCTGACCAGCGGCAGTGTGACCTTGACGGTCAATTTCAACGAAAACGCCACGACCAAGATCGTGATGTCCGGCTTCAATGCCGGTGCCAGTGGTTTGGGTATTTCTGGCGGTGGTGCGGCGCTTACCGTTGCCGGCACCAGCGGCAATATTGCTTTTGCCGATCTGGACACTGCGGCAGAACTGGATGCGGTTGAAGCCACCTTGAATGCGGCCATTGCCACCTTGCAGACGCGGGCTTCGGAATTGGCAGCCAACCTGAGCACATTGACCACGCGGCAGACTTTCATCAGCGAAATGGTGAACAACCTGGTCGTCGGCTCCACCAAGTTGACTGAAGCCGATACCAACGAAGAAGGGGCCAACTTGCTCTCGTTGCAGACCAAGCAGCAATTGGGAACCACCGCACTGAGCATTTCCTCGCAGGCTGAGCAGTCGATCTTGAGACTGTTCTAATCTCAGGAATGATCGGTAACTTGACCCGCATGCGCCTCAGGGCACATGCGGGGGGAGAGTGAAAATGGTCACTGGAATTTCAGGGGCTGCTCTTGGTCACTCGGTGCTGGCTCAAACGAACACGCCAGGTGCTATTCAAGCATCGCGTCCGAATCAATCGGATGCGGTGTCTGGTGCGTCTATTCGTGATCTGCCCGGTGGCAAGGAATCGGCTTCCACATCTCAAGTCGCAGTTGCATTTGCGCAGATACGAGGTCAACAGGAAGTACTCAATCAGGCAGCATCGCTGGTGCGTGAGGTGGTTTCGACAGCAGAGAAGGCTGAACAACTGTTGAATTCGATGGAAGAGGATCTGGGCGCGGTAGTGAAGATGTATCCGCCGTATCCGATCGACAATCCTGATCGAATTTCACTGTTGAACAGCTTTGGCGGCTTGCGTAGACAAATTGATGCACTGACTTTTCCGCCACCGGAGTCGCTGGATGCCTTGGGGAAGGTGCTTGGGGTCGAAAAGGACTCGAAGGCAGCCGAAGGCGAACAAATTGACAGCACCGTTGCTTCCAATCTGATCAAGGAGCCGATGTGGGATATCCTCACGCTCGACTCGAAGTCCGCCAGTAATGAAGATGTGCAAGTAGCGATGGATCAGGTCAAGACAATGAAGTCTGTTGTGGAGCGACTGCAAGCCGGTATGTGGAAGGATGTAGTCAGCTACGCGCGTCCGGACCAGTCTGCCGAGACGGTTGAGGGCACTGTTGTACGTGCTCAACTTGCCGATGCGGGCATTGATCGAGAGAGTGGCGGGAGACAAGGTATCAGTCGCAACGCTCATCAACTCGAACAAGCCGTGGAATCAAGGTAATCGGCTCCACTGACTGGCTGTAATGCCTCTTAAGCTCGATCTTCGGCCCCACGAGAAGCTCTTTCTCGGCGGGGCCGTTATCGTCAATGGCGACAGTCGCTGCCAGCTCGCTGTTCTGAATGATGTTCCTGTCCTGCGCGAGAAGGATATCCTCAAGGAAGTGGATGCCGATTCCGCCTGCAAGCGGATCTATCTGGCGGTACAGCTGATGTATATGGATGAGGCAAATCTGGCTAAATACCATCAGTATTACTGGGAGCAGGTGCGCGCAGTGATCGAAGGTGCGCCAAGTACCAGCGAACTGCTTGGCAAGTTGAGCGATGCGGTGCTTGCTGCTCACTACTACCAGGCACTGAAATACGCGCGGGAATTGATTCGATATGAACAGGAGTTGATCAGTAATGCCTGCAAGCCCGCTTGATGCATACCGGAATGTTGAAAAAGCAACTTTGTCACAGCGTGATATCGAGGCCTCGGTCTTGAACAAGGCAGCGATGCAGTTGCAAGCAGTCAAGGACAATTGGTCGCGGGATGAACACGCGGCTGAACTGGAAGATGCCCTGAATTACAACCAGAAGGTGTGGACATTCTTTCAGGCTGAACTCTCGATGGAAGACAATCCGTTGCCGGAGGAAATCAAGCGCAACCTCCTGGCGTTGAGCATGTTTGTGGACCGGCGCACATTCGAGGCACTGGCTTACCCGGCGCCGGAAAAGCTGGATATCCTGATCAATATCAATCTGAATGTGTCAGCCGGTTTGCGTGGCGAGGCCTGACCGAATACACCCGTTGTCTGAGGATATTCAGGCTCCTTCGAATACCTGGCCACGTACTTCGCGACTTTCCCGCCCCATCAGGAACAGCAGGCGAGGCAGCAAGGCGTCGAGTTGCGGCAGACCATCCTTGGCTTCTGCGGGATGCGTTCTGGCGCGTTGGGGTGAATTGATAGGACCGGGAATCAGCAGATTGATACGCATCGGGGTATCCGACCATTCATCCGCCTGTATCTTGAAATAGGCTTCCAGCGCAGCCTTCGAGACGGCAAAGCCACCCCAGTATGCGGCCGGCTGATGCCCGTGCGATTCGCCTACCAGAATGACTGATCCGGCCTCGCTTGCTTCCAGATAGCTGGTGCATGCTCGATTGATTGCGGCCGGTGCAGCGGCATTGACCTTGAACAATTTCAACCAGCTTTCAGCGCTTTCCAGGGATTGCGGCGCCAGAGTTTCGAATGCCGCCGCGCAATGCAGGATGCCGTCGAGACGACCTAGCTGGTAGCCGATTGCCTGCGCCATCGCCGAGAAATCGGCATCGGTTGCTGCCGCCAGATCCATCGGAAAAATCGCCGGTGTCGGCCCACCTGCTGTAACGATCTCGTCATAAACCTGCTCCAGTTTCCTAGTATTTCGGCCCAGCAGGATGACTGTCGCGCCGTGTCCGGCAAAAGCGATGGCGGCGGAGCGCCCCAGACCTTGACTCGCTCCGGTTATCAGTATGGTTTTGTTGTTCAGGAGATCCTGGTCAGGCATGGCATTGTTCATTTTCGGTCGGCAAGAATAAGTCGCGCGCATTCTACGCCGCTGCGAACGGCGCCTTCGATCGTTGCCGGGTAAGTGGTGGTTGGGTCGGTGCCGGTTGTGTAATCACCGGCCAGGTACAGACCCTGGATTGGCGATCTTGTATCGGGTCGCTGCTGGTTCGGGATGCACGCAAAAGTTGCACGCTTCTCGATGATGGTTTTCCAGTTTGTCAACTTGGGTAGCGGGCCGATCCGGCGAGCAAGCAGGACAACATACTCATCGCGGAGTTGCTCAGCCGGCAGGTTTAGATGCGGGCCTTCCGCGCTCATCACGATTGAAACCACGCCGGGTGCAATGTCGTTGCGTTCGAATGCCCAGGGATCTTGGCTTCCGCCCAGCCCCAGCATCGGGAAGGGAAACTGCAGGGCGCCGGCAAAATGAAGCCAGAGCGTGAGGATGGGTTGCCAGGTGAATTCCGAAACCTGCCGGGAGATGTTGGCCATTTCCGGCAACATTGCCAGCAAATCGGGCAGGCGAGCAGGGTGGGGCGCCAGCACGACCAGTTCGCAGGTGTGCTCCGGCCCTGCCAGATTGAAACCTTGCGCCACTCGGGTTATCGCTTCCACCTTGCTGCAGAGATGGATCTGGCAGTCCCGCCGGACGAGGTAATTTGCTGCCGCATCAGGCAGCAAACTACCGAGATTGTTTCGGTTCAGCAGCACATCACTGTTGGCACGGGGGCCGGTCAGGCTGTCACGCAATACATTGCAGAAAACCTGGGCGGAAGCCAGTTCAACCGGGGTGTTGAGCGCGGCGAGACATAGTGGTGACCAGAGTTTTTCGACCAGATTGCCAGGTTGATGCAGTTGCGAAAGCAATTGGTCCACGCTTGAATCGACGGGTAGCCTGAATCGCAACTTATGAAGATGGTGCATCAGCCGTGCGGCAGAAAACCTGTCGCGCATTTGCAGGCCTTTTGCCGTCAGCAGGCCAATGCCGAGATGAAGCGGGCTGGGCAGTCTCGGCAGACGCAAGCTGAAGCCGGACAGGATCAGTTCGAGGGGTTTGCGTTCAAGCAGATCGACGCTGCCTACCAGTTCCAGCAGTTGCAAGGTTTCCCGATAGGCGCCAATCATCAGGTGCTGACCATTGTCTATGGCCAGACCGTTCCAATCTACCCGTCTGGCTCGGCCACCAAGTTGTCGAGCTGATTCGTACAGGTTGACCGGGATGCCTTGGCGGGCCAGCGTGACGGCGCAGGCGATGCCGGCCCAACCACCTCCGACGATGGCCACCTTGTTTGATTGCGCTATCGCTTTGCTCAAATCATTACCCGGCCAGTCGAGGCGTGTCGCAACCACACCTCATGAAAGTCAGCCCCGAATCCAGGTCAGCCATGCCAGCCAAAGTTTGCGCAGCGGCGTGAGGGATGTGCGGCGGTCGAGCACCTGAAAACCGTCAGCCCGGATCTCCTGAAGCAAGGTGCGGTAAATCGCCGCCATGATCAATCCGGGACGCTGGGCTTTTCGGTCTGCGGCGGGCAACAAAAGCATGGCTTCATCGTAAGTTGCCATGGCCCGCCTGGTCTGAAATTCCATCAACTTGCGGAAGTTTTCGGACATCCGCGACCGCATGAGATCGTCCGGAGTAACGCCGAATTCGGCCAGTTCGTCGGCGGGCAGGTAGATCCTGTCCCGCCGTGCATCCTCCCCAACATCACGGATGATGTTGGTAAGCTGGAAAGCGAGGCCGAGCTTGTTGGCGTACTTCAATGTGGCGCGGTCAGTGATGCCGAAGATGGCGGCGGCAACTTCACCCACCACTCCGGCTACTCGGTGGCAATACAGTCGCAGTTCCTTGAAATCCGGATAGCGGACCGGTTGTCCGTTGGCAAAGTCCAGATCCATTTCCATGCCATCGATGATCTGTTCGAAAGCTTCTTGCGGCAGTTTGTAGGACCTGATCGCCATCACAAGGGCCAGTGTTACCGGGTGCCCCGGGTTACCTGCATAGAGACGCGAAATTTCCTGCCGCCACCAATCAAGTTTGGTTTTGGCAAGGACAGTGTCATGACATTCGTCAGCAATATCATCCACCTCGCGGCAGAAGGCATAGAAAGCAATGATTGCCTGGCGCCGCTCCAACGGCAGAAACCGGAAGCTGTAGTAGAAACTGGAGCCGCTGGCAGCGGCTTTCTCCAGGCAATACGCGTGCGGGCTCATTACGGCTGGCATGTCAGCGTTTGCAACTACCACTGCCGCAGGAGGATGCCCCCTCACGGTTGGCTGCTCGGCGAGTGTAGGCAGCGCGCCAGACCATGTTCAGCCAGTCTTTCCATCCCAGTTTCGGACGTTGCTGGAACATGTCGCCGCGACTCGCATGCAACTGCATCAGAATGCGTTCGCCGCCAAGGATGATCAGCCGCATTTCAAAGCCGATGCGGCCTTTCAGTGCCAAGCCCAGCGGCGCACCTGCCTGCAACATGCGACGGGCGCGTTCAATCTGGCCTTTCATGAACTGCTGCCAAAGCGCATCGCAATGGCCTTCGGCAATCTGACGCTCAGTGATGCCAAACTTGGCCATTTCATCCAACGGTAGATAGATCCGGTTCTTTTTCCAGTCCACCGCCACATCCTGCAGAAAATTGATCAGTTGCAAGGCCGAGCAGATGCCATCGGACCAGGCTTGGTGTTTGATATCTTCATCGCCATACAGCTTGAGCAATAGTCGGCCGATTGGATTTGCGGATCGCTTGCAGTAATCCATGACTTCACCGAAATGGGCATATCTGGATTTCGTGCAATCCTGTTCGAATGCTGTCAGAAGATCGTGGAACAGTGCGTAGGGCAGATCAAATTTTCGGATGTGCGGCGCCAGAGCCCGGAAGATTGGATCCGCAACATCTTCGCCCCTTTCAAGTGCATGCAGGTGCGCATGATATTCGGCCAATCTGGCCAGCCTGACCTGGGCTTCCACCTCCCCCTCGTCAGCAAAATCGTCCGCAGTTCTGGCAAAAGCATAGATTGCCCGGATCGGAGCTCGTAATCGAGCAGGCATGAACAACGAACCAACCGGAAAGTTCTCATAGTGGTCGGGGGTCATCAAATTGCGCTTGATATCATGGCTCATTTTAATTAAATCAATTAGTTACGTTGTCGCTCTGGCTCAA
>SXGT01782219.1_pt1 | contig 19894 bp, 19 predicted proteins | sample 3176221 | NCBI WGS metagenome assembly SXGT01 (sample SAMN11356862, study PRJNA531348) | freshwater metagenome | isolation source: freshwater sample F1-120 | place: China: Fuxian Lake, Yuxi | collected 2017-12-25
AGGGCATCAACTCCCTCGTCCAGGCCGCCAAGGCCAAGGCCCGTGGCTACCGCTCAACCCGCACGCTGAAGGCCATCACCTACCTGATTGCGGGCAAGCTCGATCTCAGGCTACCCACGTGAAATAGCGGGGAACCGAAAAATTTCCCTTTTTGTCTTAGGGTCAAGCGAAAATGTAAATTGCAAGAGCCTTTCAGTCGGCTCAGATAAAAATCCAATCATGAACGGAGAAAAGAACCCAGCAACAGCCCAACCCATTAAAAACAATCCGTAAGGTGATATTACTTCCTGGGCGACCTTCTCCTTCGCCAACTCCAGGTTCCTTTGATAATTCTCATCGATCGTCTTGCGGCTCTCGCCATGCATTCGAGCGGTATCGAGATAGGCCTTTACAAGCGCGACCGTCGCTTCCATGCCCTGCGGCGCCTTCTCCAGCCAGTTGAGCGCATCTGCCAGCTCCGAACCGCGGAGCAGAAGCTCCTCGGGGCGATTGCGGGTTTCCCACCTCGACGCGAGCCCGCTGAGGCGCGTGTGCTCGCGATGCCAGTCGATGTCGGTATTGAGCGCACTGATCAATATCGGAAGTGCGTGCCCAAATGAATGCGCCTTGTCGAAAAATGTTATCTGCAGCTCGCCCAGCTCCGGCGGAATTTCGCTCGGCGACACCGTTCGGTGCATGACCGGAAAGATCCTTTTGCCGGCGCTCTTGGCTTGCTGCACTTCCGCCCGGCACTCCGGAGATTTGACGGCATCCGGCGAGATGACGAATACAACGCTGTCGCACGATGCGACAAGGCTATTGATCCGGGCAGCCCACTTTTCGCCGGAAACGATCTCCTGCGTGTCGATCAGGACCTCGAAAGCGATCTGCAGACCTGCCCGCAGCTCTTGGGCGAAGCCCTCGTCATGGCGGCTGTAGGAAATGAAGACTTTTGCCTTGTCCGCCGGCATGAGCGGTTCCTCCTGCGCAATCTGTGATCGCAATAAGCGCTGCTAAAATCCCAGCAGTCAAAGGCATGGTCAAGCAGCGCTACACTTCAAACGGCCCACGCACCAGCACCTTGACCCCTGCGCCCGCAATGTGGGATGCGCGGGGCATTGCCGATCCGCCCCACCTCGAGGCCGCTGTCATGTCACACGCTGTCAAGCTCGCCGACTACGAGAGCAAGTACAAGCATATCAAGTTCCGCCGCGAGGACGGCATCCTGGAGATGACCGTCCATACTAACGGCGGTTCGCTGCGCTGGGGGCGGGAGCCGCACGGCGAGCTGGTGCAGGCGTTTCTCGACATCGGCCGGGATCGCGAGAACCACGTCGTGATCATGACCGGCACCGGGCCGGAGTTCTCAGGCCCCGCGCCCGAGGCTAAGGCCAACATGAGCTACCACGCGATGGGGCCGGAGGAGTGGGGCGAGCTTGGCTGGGAAGCGAAGCACCTGCTCACCAACCTGCTGCTGATCGACGTGCCGATGATCGCTGCCGTCAATGGCCCCGCGGTGCGCCACGCCGAGCTGCCGATCCTGTGCGACATCGTGCTGGCGGCGGAGAACGCGTGCTTCCAGGACTCCGCCCATTTCGTCAACGGGCTGGTGCCGGGCGACGGCGTACACGTTGCGTTTCCAGCCGCGATGGGTCTCAACCGCGCGCGCTATTTCCTGTTGACGGGCCAGGTGCTGCACGCGGTTGAGGCGAAGGAGATGGGCCTCGTCAACGAGATCCTGCCGTCGGAGAAGCTGCTGCCGCGCGCTTGGGAGCTTGCGCGCATGATCATGCGCCAGCCCGAGCTCAATCGGCGCTACACCCGCATCCTGCTGACCGAGCAGGTGCGCCGGCAGATGAATGACCTGTTGGCCTACGGCCTCGCGCTCGAGGGGCTCGCGATCACGTCGATCCCGCGCAAGTGATCGGCAGTCGGTGACCGGTGGCGCGGGATCCGCTCAGGCGACGCCTCAGCGGCCTTCGACCTGCTGCGTCAGCGAGCCGAACAGTCCCGGCTGGCAATTGCCCTTCGGACCCATGATCACGCCGCTCTCGCCGCGTGAGCGTGCCATCATGATCGCACGTTCGCAGAACTCGGCGTGTCGCTTGTCGAGCTCAGCCCTGCTCGCGGCGCGCTTGTCCTCCGGATCGACCGGCCAGGACTCTCCCTGCGGAGCAGTGGCAATGGAGCCGGTCACCGGATCAGGCAGCTTGTCGACCTTCGGCGGCAGCACCAGGCCCGGACGCGGCTCGAGCTTCGTGTCAGCCATTCGCTTCTGGCCGGAGCCGGAAAGGCCTAGCGCATCGAACACGCCGCCTTGCAGCTCGACACCCTCGTAGCCGGCGCAGCCGCCCATGGCGAGCGCCGCACTCAACCAGGCGGTGACAGCCATCTTCTTGAAAGCGCTCGAGTTTCTCGTAATGCGGCGCTGCATGCCCAAAGCCCCCGGGAGGCGCGATTATCGCGCTTGTCGGCCGGCGAGGAACGCACCGGCCCAGTCCAGATCACCCCGCAAGTGCCGGGTGATTAGGGCGCATTTGCGGCCCCATGTCGACTCGGCACGAACGAATCGTACAACAGCCCGGCGACACCGGCAACTATCGCGGCATCGGCAATATTGAAAACGTACCAGGAATAGCCCCAGGCATGCAGCAGGTAGAAGTCCGCCACGCAGCCGAGCCAGAGCCGATCGATGGCATTGCCGATCGCCCCGCCGACGATCAGGCCGATGCTCAGCGCCATCAGCGAGCCTGTGCCGGCGCGCGCGATCCAGACCATCATCGCAATCGAGGCGACGAGCGCGAACGCTGCCAGTGCCCACGGGGAAACGACGCCCGAGCCGATATTGTAGCTGATGCCGGTGTTGCATACGAAGACGAGATCGAGGAACGGCGCCACGCGCATCTGCCCACGGTCCTGGATGCGGTAGACACCGAGCATCCAGAGCTTGTTCGCCTGATCGACGGCCATCGACACCAGCGCCGTCGACAGCGCCAGCCGCGACCACGGCCCCCAAAGCCATCGCTCGATTGCATTGTCTTGCATGAACTCCCTCTCTTGCATCGCGCGGCGCTCGTCAAGTGCCGCCGTTGGGCCCTACTGCCGCCGCGGCGCCGCCCGAGTTGAGACATCATGCTGCCCGGTTGGCCCTGCAGCGTGGTGCAACTGTTCGGGGATTCGTCATGCTATCGACCGCTCGGGCCAAGTCCCTCCTGGTCGCTGCCGCCGCCGCGATATCGCTCGCTGCGGCAGGAGACGCGCGAGCCGCCGGCCAAGCCACCTGGTACGAGGACGGCATCGAGCGCGTGACGGCCATCACAGCCGAGGGCGGCCGGCAATTCGTCCGCTGGGTCGAGGCCGGCTACGCGCGGCGGCCTGCGGTGATGATCGGGCTTGCCGGTGTGCTGCTGCTGCCGCCGCTGATGCTGGTGGGCGCGCTGCTCTATCGTCGTTCGGCCAAGCCCGCTCGTGCCGCACCTCTCGACGATGGCGGACATGCCCCGGCCGACGCACTGATCGAGATCGAGGGCGCATCGAGCGTGGTGCTGCCGGCGGGGCGTGCGCTCGTACAGATTGGCCGGCAGGACGACAACGACATCTGCATCGCTGACGAGAGCGTGCAGCGCTATCACGCCGTGATCGTCCGCACCGGCGATGACGGTTTTACCATCACCGACGTCAGCGGCCTCGAAGGGGCGGGGCTGCGCGTCAACGGTGAGCCGCGCGCCAGTGCGGTGCTGGCGAACGGCGACACGGTCGAGCTAGGCCGGACCAGAATGCGATTTGCGACCGCTGCATAGGCGGTCATGTGGCGGCTTCCGGTCCATTGGGCCGGGGCCAATTCGGAGGAGGGAGAACATGAGCATGAGCAACGACAAGGGCGGCGTGCAACGTGCCGCACACGGCATCATCGGATCGCTGCGGGAGGCGCTCGCGGCGGCGAGCCGTGACGAGACCGCACGCAGTGAGTTGACCCCGGCCCAGCAACCGCAGGCCGCCGCGGCAGCACCGCCGCCGCTGCCCCAAGCCATGGAGCAAGCCAACATGCGCAATCCCGCCCCCAGCGCCGCTGAGGCGGCCCGCGACGCCCGCGGCGGCACGCCCAATATTCCCCCTGCCGACGATCGCCTCGAGCTCGATGCGGCGCCGACGACGCGCGTCTTGCGCGGCGTCAAGAGCGGCGGGGAAGCACCAGCACGCACCCAACTCGTGCGTGGCAAGAGCCGCATCTCGCGCCAGAGCTTCCACCAGGATCCCGTCGTCGGCTGGCTGGTCGTGGTCGGTGGTCCCGGGCTCGGTGCTTACAGGCCGATCTACGAGGGCAACAACACGGTCGGCCGCGCGGCCAACCAGCGCGTTCCCATCGATTTCGGTGACGATGCGATCTCCTCGGAGGAGCAGGCCTACATCCGCTACGATGGCGGCGAGCGCTCATTCCTGTTCGTGCCGAACCTCGCCAAGACCAACGTCGTCGCGATCAACGACAAGCGCCCCACCACGGCGGTCGCGCTGGCACCGATGGATCTCATCACGATGGGCCGCACGCAGCTCGTGTTCGTGCCGCTGTGCGGCAACGATTTCGACTGGGGTGATATCACCGACAGCAAAGCGTGATAGATTGATCCTGTCTCAAGCTGCACCGGTGTGCCCCGTTGGCTGCCGGTGCGGCGTCATTGTCAGCCGTCTCGAGGAGCGCCGCCAGCCGGCATGATGCACAAGTACACTGCAGCCCTCGCCGCGTCGCAGGGCGCGCGCAGCCACCAGGAGGATGCAGCAGCGCTGTGGCCAGGTCCGGCGACCGCGACCGCGCCTTTCGAGCGCGCGGGCGAGGATGGCTTGCTGGTCGCGGTGCTGGCCGACGGTATGGGCGGACACGCCGGCGGCGCAAAAGCGAGTCGCACGGCATGCACGAGCTTTCTCTCAGCATTCGCGACCGAGGCCGCCCCGCTGCGCGATCGCCTGCGGACCGGCATGATGGCAGCAAACCGCGCAGTCGCTCTGGCGGTGGAGGAGGATCCGGCCCTCAACGGCATGGGCTCCACGCTGATCGGCACCGCATTCGGCCCGAGCGGTCTCGAATGGGTCAGCGTCGGCGACAGTCCGCTCTATCTGTGGCGGCGCGGCGAGCTGGCACTCGTCAACGAGGACCACTCGCTGGCGCCGCTGCTCGACGAGCTTGCCCGCGCGGGGCGGATTTCGGCTGAGGAGGCGCGCACGGATTCGCGCCGGCATATGCTGCGCTCGGCCGTGACCGGCGACGAGATCGAGCTTGTCGACCTGTCCCATCGGCCGCTTGCGCTCGTTCCGGGCGATCACGTGCTGCTGGCGAGCGACGGTATCCACACGCTGCAGGAGGCCGAGATCGCCCGCATCGTTGCCGCCTACGCGAGCGATGGCCCGCACAGCGTGGCAGCAGCCTTGGTGCGCAGCGTCGAGGGCCTGCGCGATCCCCTCCAGGACAACTGCACCGTGGTGGTGGTGCGCGTCGATCCGGCAAACGCCTCGTCGGATGTGCAGCGGCCCCTCGGCGCCGGCTGAGCCGCGGGCATTGCAAAAGAGCGCGCCAGCGTCGATCCTGTGAGCCCCGCAAGAGCCGAGGATCGCCTGTGTCGATCGAAACCACGGACTTCGCACGCGCCGCTGCGCGCATCACGCCGGAGCGCATCCGCGACCTGTTGATTGCACTTGTCGACATCCCGAGCCCGACGGGACAGGAGGCAGGTGTCGCGCACTTTCTCGTCGAGCGGATGGCCGGTCTCGGCATGGAGACGGACCTGCCGCAGGTCGATCCCGGCCGGCCCAACGCCATCGGCCATTTGCGCGGCAGGGGCGATGGGCTGAACCTGCTGTTCACCGGCCACATGGATACGTCCTACTCCGGTGACGAGCCGCATCTCGTCGGCGAGGGCTTCCGGCCCAAGGGTGTGTTTCGCGACGGCTGGATCTGGGGGCTCGGCGCCAACAACATGAAGAGCGGGCTCGCCTGCGCGCTGGTTGCGATCGAGGCGATCATCGAGAGTGGGATCGAGCTTGCTGGCGACATTTCGTTCGGCGGCGTGGTCGGCGAGATCGAGAAGACGGCGATCGAGGAGTTCGTCGGGATCGAGTACGCCGGCTATGGCGTCGGCACGCGGCATCTGGCGACGCACGGCTGCTCGGCCGACTTCGCGGTGCTGGCCGAGCCCACGGGCATGCGGATCGCGCTCGCCAACATGGGCGTGGTGTGGGCGCGCATCACGGTCGAAGGCGTCGTTGCGCATTCCGCGATGAGCAATCGGCCCGGTACGACCAATGCCATCGCGGTGATGCACGAGTTGCAGGCCGAGATCGCTGCGTGGGCGCGCGCCTACGAGGCCGGTACGATCTACATGGGCGAGCGGCCGAATGTGACAGTGGCCGCGATCCGCGGCGGCGACCCATGGCGGCTGTCGCGCAACCCGCACGCCTGCAGCCTCTATCTCGACATCCGCACGGTGCCGGGCCAGACCACGGCCGGCATCACACGCAGCCTGCGCGCCGTCCTGCGGGCGTTCGCGGCAAGGAAAGGCTGCGCTGAGCCGCGCTTGCACATCTATGTCAGCGATCCGCCGAACCTGGTCGATGCCGGCTCGCCGATCGCAGCGGCACTGGCCGATGCACAGGCGCTGGTCACCGGCGAGCGGCCGCCGCCGATCATCCGCCGACCGGGCGCTGACGCGGTGCACCTGACAGCATACGGTGTACCGTGCATCCCGTTCGGTCCGGGCGGCCGCCTCCACCCCGACACCAAAGGCGCCTCGATGCACGCGTTCGGCGAGCACGTATTCCTCGCCGATTGCGTCGCCGCCGCGAGGATTTATCTTGCCGTAGCGTTGGATGTTTGCAGGCGCAAGGCTGCGTGACCAAACTTGCACAAAATGAAGTTTTGTTGTACAAGATGCCGATGAAGAGCTATCCCCTCAATGAGGCTCGGGCTGAATTCTCCAAGCTCGTCGAGCGAGCGCTGGCCGGCGAGCCATGCCGCGTGACACGCTACGGAAAAGAGGCCGTCGTCATCGTATCGGAGCAGCTCTGGCAGCAGCAGGCGCGATCGGCACCGACCCTCGGCGCGTTGCTGGCGCAATATGCGCGGTCGCAGCCTTCAGACGACGAGGCGGCCCAAGACGAGGCCGCGCACCGGCCTTGGAAGGAGCGGCCGCTCGGGGCGGAGATCGAGTGAGCGATGTAGATGTATCTGCTCGACACGAATATCGTCTCGACGCTCGACCCGAGGCGGCGGGTTCATTCGACCGGCTTCGTCGACTGGCTGGAGCGGAATGGCGCGGGCCTCTATCTCTCTGTCATGTCCATCACAGAATTGGACGCGGGCGCCTTGAAGCTGAAGCGTGAAGGTAAGACCGCGCGGGCCGGCGAGATCGCATCGCTCGTCACGGCGATCCTTGCCGATTTCTCCGACCGGGTCCTTCCTGTCGACATCGAAACCGCACGTGTTCTGGCCCAACTCGCAGAGCAGACGCATCGGCAACCGGTTGATCTGCCCGACCTGATCATCGCAGCGACTGCGGCCCGTCACGGCCTCGTTGTGTTGACCCGGAACCTGGGCCACTTCACGCGCCTTGATGTGGCGGCCCGCGATCCGCTCGTCGATCTGCCACCTGACATTTGAATTGATATCGGGCCTGCTTGCACTTGCTCTACAGTCTCCTGTGTCCTGCATCGTGGAGCCGCTCATGACATCCACCATCCATCACCTCACCGCTGCCGCCATCGCTTGCGTTGCACTTGCCGCAACGACGGCCCAGGCCCAGCAATACCCGGCGCGCACGATTACGCTGGTCGTGCCGTTCGCGCCGGGCGGACTGTCGGATGTGCCGGGGCGCATACTCGCAGCCGAGCTGCAGCAGCGCACCGGGCAGTCGGTGGTCGTCGAGAACAAGGCCGGCGCTTCGGGAGTGACCGGCGCGAGCCACGTGCTGAAATCCGAGCCGGACGGCTACACCCTGCTCGTCAACGCACTCGCCGACGGGCAGAACCTGCACTACATCAACGTGCCCTACAGCGCGGTCAACGACTTCGCCCTGATCGGCATGATCGCCGACGGGCCGCCATTGGTGCTGATCGTCGCCAGCAATACCGCCTACAATTCGGTGGCGGACATCGTCGCCGACGCGAAGGCGGACCCGAAGAAGGTGAGCTTCGCATCCTCGGGGCCGGCTACGTCGCCGGCGATCGCCATCACGCAGCTCAACGCCCTCGGCAAGACGCAGATCGCGGATGTGCCCTATCGCGGCTCGGGCGCGGCGGCGCAGGCGGTCGTCGCCGGCGAGGTGCAGGGCTCGTTCGTGTTCATGTCCAACGCGCGGCAATTCCACGAGGCCAAGCAGGCGCGGGCCTTGGCCGTTGCGCAGCCGAAGCGTTTCGCGCGCTGGCCCGATCTGCCGACCATGGCCGAGCAGGGCTTCCCCGGCTTCGATCACGCCGGCTGGGTCGGTCTCGCTGCCCCCGGCAAGACGCCGCCGGCGATCGTGGCTTTCCTCAATGCCCGCGTGAACGAGATCATCGCGAGCCCCGGCTACCGCCAGAAGATCGAGGCGCTCGGCATGACGCTGCCCGAGCCGAAGGAAAATACGCCGGACAAGTTCAAGGCGTTCATGGTTTCGGAAACGGCCAAGCAGGCCGAGCTGGCGAAGCTGTCGGGGCATAGGAAGTAGGGTATCAGCCATGTGGGAGGCGCGGGCGCCAATCCCGCCACCATTGCGGCCAAGGCCGGTCACTTTCCTTCGCTAGCGATGGCGGTTGCGGCCGAGGGAGGCCGCGGAGCCACCCCGCATGCTGGCGTTGCTGCGCCTCTTTACCAGGCTGGGCGAGATACTTCTCGCGGCCCCCGCGCGGGCGGCGCGGACTGGGCTGTCGGTGGTCGCGCTGCCTCGCCTCGGGCCGCTGCGCTACGTGATCCATGCCGGGCTCGGCTATCTCGTGTTCGCGGTGGCTCTCGTCTATGTCGTCGCGCCGATCCGCGGCGTGGTCGGGGCGTACCTCCTCGCCGACAAGCTGCGCTACGACGCCGAGCGCTGGCTCGCGACCGCCATCTATGACCGCGCCGGCAATTTCGTCGGCGTGTTCGACCCGCGCCTCGATAGTGCCCGCGACTTCAACTACACCGACGCGCCGATCGAGCTTGGCGACTACACCGCCAACCCCGACCACAAGTCGATCCCCGTGCGCGACGTGCCGGAGCATTACTGGCGCTGCCTCGTGTGGCACGAGGACCGCTACTTCGGCACCGCGCTCAACCCCTACGGCATCGACCTGATTGGTGTGCTGAAGATCCCCTATTCCAGCATCCGCCGCACGCTCACGACCGGACGGCCGACACTGGGCGTCGGTGGCTCGACGCTGCCGATGCAGTTTGCGCGCGTGATCTACAAGACGCCGCCGCGGCGCGAGGAAGGCGCGCTCACCAAGCTGCGCCGCAAGGTCGGCGAGTGGTGGCTCGCCCCGGTGATCTTCCACGAGCTCACGCGCGGTGGCGACGACACACCTTTGAAGCAGTGGGCCGCCAATCACATCTGGCTCGCCCAGCGCACCGGCGGCCAGCCGCTGCACGGCGTCGAGGTGACGAGCCGCATCGTGTTCGGCAAGGAGGCGCGGGATCTCTCGATCGCGGAGCAGTATGTACTCGCCTCCGCGGTCAACAAGCCGATCATCCTGCTCGAGGGCGACGAGCGGCTCAATGCGGTGCGGCTCGACCGCTGGCGCTACATCGCCGAGGTGCGCGCCCGCATGTGTGCCGAGAAGCTCATCGACGACGCTGAGGTGCAGCGCAATACGTTGTTCGAGCTGATCGGTCTCGCTGGTGGGCCGCCCGATCCCAAGGTCAAGCCCAGGCTGCAGCAGGCGCTCGACCAGTTCACGCCGCATCTGGCGCGGCGCGCGCAGGCCAATCCGATCATCCGCGCCAATGCGCTGCTGCCGGCCGCCCGCCTCGGCCTGCGCGAGGAGATGAAGCAGGTGTGGGGGTTCGGCTGGCGTGCCCACGTGCGCGGCGTGACTTCAACCATCGATGCTGGCGAAAACCTCGCACTGCGGACGCGGCTCAACGCATCGCTGGCTGCGATCGATCAGAAGTGGGGGGCGAGGCTAAAGCCCGGCTATGCGCTCGATCCTGCGAAGGCGACAGCCGGAACCGGGCTCAAGAGCCCGCAGGTAGTGGTGGCGGCAGCCAATCTCGACGGCGAGATCGTGCGCTATTTCGAGACATCGGACACGACACCTTACTTCGGCTCGCCCTACGCTCGTGACGGTGCGAGCGGCCACTACGAGCCGGCGCGGGAGGTGCGCCGCATCGCGTCGACCGGCAAGATCATCGCTGCGATCGGCATTGCCAACGAGCTGCGCGACGGCACCGAGGCTCTCTATACCGACAGCGAGGCCCCTGCCGGCTCGCTGGCCGAGACCTGCGCACGCGGCACCGCGGCCGGCAGCCGCCGTGCGATCGTCGCCTTCGCCTGCTCGCTCAATCGACCGGTCGAATGGCGTCTCGCCCAGACCGGCCAAGCCAAGGTGCGCACGATCATCGACAAGCTCGGTTTCACGATGCCGCCGGCACTGGCGTCGGGCAGCGACACGCCGCCTTCGACGGCAGCCGTGCGCGGGCTGGTCGCCGGCTCGCCGCAGCGCGTGCACCACATGTCGAGCGTCGTCCTGGGCGCGCTGACGGGGCGCGGGGCGAAGCCGGTGCGGCTGCCTTCCCTCGTCAAGAGCTACGACTTCACAAGCCGCGAGGAGGCCAGCTCGTTCAAGCGCGATGCCTCGCGTGATGTCGTGCCGGACACGCTGATCCGCCGCGATGCGCATGGACTGCTGAAGTCGTTTTTACAGGCGCCGCTGTGCCATACGCATGCGGGCCAGCCGGTCGGCACGCTCAAGGATCTGTCGGCCTGGTGCGCCAGCCGACGTGGAGATTTGCGACTTCACTTCGCCAAGACCGGCACGGACGTCAACGCAGACGCGAGCCAGACAGTTGACACCTGGATCACCGGTGGCCTGCAGTTCGCAAACGGTGCAGCCTATTCCTACGTCGTGATGGTCGGCACCGGCTCGACGTCGGAGCCATGGGCCCACAACCTGCATGCAGCGCAAGTCGCGGTGCCGCTGCTCGAGACGCTGCTTGCCGATCTTGCCGAGCACGGCCGCCGCAACCCCGTGCCAACCGCTTTGCCGCCGCGGCCTGCTGCAGCAGCAGTCGAGCCCGCGCCCAAGGCCAAGCCGCGAATGTCGCCCGCCGAAGCGCAGGCCGTGCTCGGCCAATAGCGGCTGTGCTACAAAATGATCTGGGCAATCAGGCGGGGGTATCGATGAAGGTGCGGGCGCTTGCAGTCTCGGTAATTCTGGCAGCTTCGGCGGTCACCATTGCGACCGCGCAGGGCACGCCGCCTGGCATGATCCGCGCCGTGCCGGACAGGCCGACGCGGGTGTTCATCATGGCGGCATTCGACGATGCCTGCCGCTCATTGCCCGCGCCTGCAATCGAGATCACCGTGGCGCCAAAGAAGGGTGCGGTGCAGTTCCGCGAAGGGCAATCGACGTCGGTCCAGTCGAGTCTGACGGGCAAGTGCATAGGCACGCAAGTCAAGGGCACCGGCATCTACTATGCGGCGCGCGCGGATGCTTCGGGTGAGGATACCTTCTCGATCTCGGCGCGGCTCGCAACCGGAGAGGTGGCGACGCGCACGTTCCACATGTTCATCACCGAGGGGTTGTGAGGGCAGGCGCGCGAGACGTCCGGCCTCTACAACTTCTCGTACCCGCGCTCCGGTGGCACCAGGTGATCGCGGGTCCCCAGCGCCGGAAACCAGCGTTGCCACACGAGCGCGATGGCGATGGCGCCGAGCCCGCCGAACACGGTGGCGCCGACTGCACCGACCATGCCCGCCATCGTACCGGCCCGGAACTGGCCGATCTCGTTGGAGAACTGGGTGAAGAGGCTCGAGACCGCGGCGACGCGGCCGCGCAGATCGTCGGGCGTCTCAGCCTGCACGAGTGTCATGCGGACGACGACACTGGCAGTGTCGGCCGCACCGAGGATCGCGAGATAGAGGAAGCTCAGCGCAAAGCTCGACGACAGGCCGAACCCGAGGTTGGCGAGGCCGAAGATCAGCACGGCCGTGAACATCCGCGGGCCTGCCTGCCGCTCCATGAAGTTGCGGCGTGCGAGCACGGCTCCCATGATCAACGCCCCAGCGGCCGGGGCCGAGCGCAGTACGCCGAGGCCGACCGGCCCGACCTGCAGGATGTCCTTGGCGAAGATCGGCAGCAGCGATACCGCGCCGCCGAGCACGACGACGAACAGGTCGAGCGTGAGGGCGCCGAGGATCACGGGCTTGCGCCACATGAACCGGAAGCCGGCGAACAGATGCTCGAGTGTCGGCGATTGCGAGGTCTCCCGGGCCGGCGTGCTGCGATAGCGGATCATGTAGTTGGCAGCGGCGCCCGCAGCGAAGAAGGCCAACGCGGCGGCGAAGGCGAGGTTCGGTGACACCGCATAGAGCAGCCCGCCGATCGCGGGGCCGGAGATGTTGGCGGCCTGCGAGACGGCCGTTGCCAGCGCGATCGCCTGCGCGAAATGGCCTCGCGGCACGAGGTTCGGCAGGATTGCGGAGTTGGCGGGCAGGAAGAACGCGCGGCCGGCGCCTTGCAGCACGACCGTCAGGTAGAGCGGTAGCATGCTGGCGACGCCGCTCGCGACGTGGGCGACCTGGCCGAGTGCGGCGAGCGACATCAACCCGCAACAGCACGCCAGCACGAGGCGGCGGTCGTAGCGATCGGAGACGTAGCCCGTCACCAGCATCAGCGCGACTGCGGGCAGGAACGCGGCGATGCCGACCGCGCCCAGGGCAAAGGCCGAGCCGGTGATGTCGTATACGAACCAGCCGATCGCCACGGTCTGGATCTGGGTGGCGATGGTGACGGTGAAGCGCGAGGTCGCATTAAGAATGAAATCGGGATTGGCACGCCAGTCGAATGGCGCCGTCGTGTCCACATCTGGCGCGGGAGGGTGATCAGGCATCGCGCAGACCGAGCCTCATGCCTTGGCCGCCTTGTGCTGCTCGGCAGCATCGACGAGATGGTCGCGCGCGGCAAGGGCCGGAAACAGCCGCGGCCAGATCAACGCGAGGCTCGCCGCCATCAATCCGCCGATGACCACGGCCGGGCCCGCTCCGATCAATCCGGCGACGATACCCGCGCGGGCCTGACTCATCTCGGACGACGAGGAGATGAACAACGAGTTGACTGCGGCGACCCGCCCGCGCAAATCGTCGGGCGTCTCCGCCTGCACCATCGTGTGCCGGATGACGACGCTGATCATGTCCGAGGCGCCGACGATGAACAGCAACACCACCGAAAGCCAGAAGCTCGTCGAGACCCCGAAAGCCGCGATCGCGAAGCCGTAGATGGCGATGGTCGTGAACAGTTTCTTGCCTGTTCCGCGCTTGATATAGTCGTTGTTGGCGAGCCACAGCGCCATCATGACGGCGCCTGTCGCAGGTGCGGCACGCAGGAAGCCGAGGCCGACGGCGCCGACCTCCAGGATGTCCTTGGCGAAGATCGGCAGCAGCACGACGACGCCGCCGAGCAGCACCACCGCCGCATCGAGTGCTACTGCGCCGAAAATCACGTGCTTGCGCCAGGCGAACTCGAAGCCAGCCATCAGGCTATGCAGCGTCACCGGCATCTTGCCCGGCGTCGGCGCTGAGCGATGCTGCACGGCGAGCGCCGCTGCGGCTGCCAGCCCGTACAGCAGCGCCGCGCACGCGAACGGCAATGCCGGGTTGATCGCATAGAGGATGCCGCCGAGCGCTGGGCCGATGATCTGCCCGCCCTGCGACATGCTCGAAGCCAGCGCGATGCCGCTCGCCAGCTGTTCCTTCGGCACCAGCGCCGGTACGATCGCTTGCGAGGCCGGTGTGTGGAATGCCCGGCTCGCCGACACGATCACGATGATGCCGTAGATCGGCCAGACGATGCCCTGGCCAGCCGTCACGATCCACAGCAGCGCGAGGCTCGTCGCCGTCAGGACGATGTCTGCGCCGAACATCACGAGCCGCCGGTCGATGCTGTCGGCTACGTATCCGGTGACGAACACCAGCACGATCGCGGGAAGCAGCCCGGCAAGTCCCAGATAGGCGAGCGCGAACGCGCTGCCCGTGACGTCGTAGATGTACCAGCCGATCGCAACGGTGATGATCTGCTGCGCCAGCATCACCCCCAGCCGCGCGCCGCACACGAGGGCGAAGTCCCGGATGCGCAACACGGCCCATGTGTCGGGAGAGATCATGCCGGCGAACTCATGCCACTGATGTCAAACCCTGCTCGCGCATATTCGAGCGAGGGCGGGAGGTAGCGACGAGTGCGCGCGCAGGCTGGCGTATCAGGGTCCATGCGGCTCGTATGCAGGACGCATGAGCACGATGCAAGGCGGCTGGACTGATTGAACCAGTATTGGCAGCGTCCGCAGACGAGGGGCGTGGATGCCACGATGCGAGAGGGCTTCCATAGGTCCTGCCGCCCGGTCCGGTGCTCGACAACTTCAGCCATCACAAGTCAGTGGACGACAATTGACCTATTCAATGGGTCAGGATATCAGATAGGTCATGGACAAGATGCCAATCTCGAAATTCAAGGCCAACTGTGCAGAGGTGATCGACGGTGTGGCCAAATCCCGGCGGCGCGTGGTGATCACGAGGCGCGGCGTGCCGGTCGCCGAGATCGTGCCGCCCAGCAGGCCGAAGGGGCAGAGGGATTGGCTCGGTTGCATGGCCGGAACCGCAGAGATAATTGGCGATATTGTTGGGTCAACTTGGCCTGACTGGGAGGCGGATGTCGGCCGCAAGCTCGATCGCCGGATCCGGCGGGTGGGCAGGCCTGCTGCGAGCGATTGATGAAGCTGTTGCTCGACACCCACATCTGGCTCAACAGCGTACTTGATCCTCGACGGATCGGACGCAAGTACAAGGCGGCGATAAATGACCCGCGCCACGAGGTGTGGCTGTCCCCGGTATCGCTCGTCGAGCTGGTTCTACTTGTGCGGTCAGGTCGTATTCGCACGATCCCAGACCCGGGCCAGTGGGCCCTCAGGGCGCTTGCAGCCACAGACATCATCGAAGCGCCGATGACATACGACATCGCGGCCGAGTGCGATAACTTCGAGCTTGCCACTGCTGATCCGTTCGACCGGATCATCGTTTCGACGGCACGTGTGCTCAATATGACTTTGCTCACGCACGACGAGAAAATCATCGAAGCGCGTGTTGCTTCCGTGCTGACTGACAATTGAGACCGGCGGTCGCATACCCTGTGGGTCTGCCACCATCACTCCCAGCTGAGGTGATTGCGTTAAACGAATCGCTTGCCCCCCCCAAACTCGGGCTAGCGTCAAGTTGTTTGACGCTCGTTTCTCTGTAAAATTGGGAGGAGTAGCATGAAGCGGTTTGCCGGAATTGGCGCGTGCGCTGCAGTCGCGCTCGGGGCCCTGCTCTTGATCGGCGCGCCTGCCGCGTCGGGGAACGACGGAGTCGCAGCAGCTGCGGATCAGATACCGGAGACTTCACAATTGCAGCTTGCCGAGCACGGCTGGTGCCGCTGCAAATCGAACTGTCGGCGCGGTATCTCTTGGGGTGGAAGTTTTGGCACGGGGGCGCGCTGCCTCGCCGAGTGTGAGCGAGTGCACGCCGGCTGCCGGCGCGGCGGGCGTCACACGTGACGAATACGACAAGGTGTCAGACCCGGAGGGTCTGACACCTTCTAGAGGTCAAGCCGACGAAAGCGCCTGCCGCACACGCTCCGGCGTCAGTGGCGCGCGGCGGATGCGCACTCCCGTGGCATCGAACACGGCATTGGCCACGGCACCGGCGACCGGCCGGATCGACGGCTCCCCGGCTCCCGTCGGCGGCTGGTCGGGATAGTCGAGCAGGGCGAACTCGATCGTCTCCGGCATGTCCTTGATGTCGAGTATCGGATAGCTGTTCCAGTCGACGCTCGTCACGTTGTCCCGGTCGAACTTCACCTCCTCGAGCAGCACCCGGCTGAGGCCTTGCACGATGTTGCCCTCGATGCACTCCTTGAGATCGCGCGGCGCGATGATCTGGCCGCAGTCGTGGGCGACGGTGAACTTGCGCCCCCACACGCGGCCGGTGCGGCGGTTGACCTCGACCTCTGCTACGATCGCCACGCGGCTGCCGTTGCGCTGGGCGTAGGCGAAGCCGCGGCCCTTCAGGATGTCGCCCGACTGGTCCTTGTTGGGTCCGACGCGCGGCTTCCAGCCCGACTTGTCCATCGCCGCCTGAAACAGGGCGAGATCCCGCTTGTTGGTGGCGTGCTTCAGGCGGAACTGGATCGGATCCATTCCGGCAGCCATCGCCACCTCGTCGATGAACGATTCACCGGCGAACTGGAGCTCCGGCCCGTTCGGATCGCGCAGATGTGCGCCGCGCAGCGGCGAAGCCCGCTCGATGAACGGCTCGATCACCTCGAAGCCTACACTCATGTTCGGGAACTGATAGGAGTTCGCGGGGATGTTGAACGCCTGCGTCGGCTTCAGGGGATGCCCGAGGTTGTGACCGGCGAGGCAGTCCTTGGTCTGGCTCTCGTTGGAGGAGACCTCGAGCCGCGAGAAGCCCTTGGCGGTGAACTCGAAGCCGATGACGTTGTTGTTGGCATCGAGCGCAGCACGAGCGCGGATGACCGACGCGGGCCCCTTCGGGTCCCACTGCGTTCCCTCCGCGCGCGAGTACTGCAACCGTACCGGCTTGCCGACGGCTTGAGCCAGCACCGCGCAGTCCTGGGCGCAGTCGCCGGCATCGTTGCGGCCATAGCAACCGGGGCCGATCAGCCAGATGCCGTCGACGTCCTCCTGCTTGAGGCCGAGAATGCGCGCGACGCCGTCGCGGGCGAAGTGCGGCTTCTGCCCGCCGGTCCACAGCGTCGCCTTCGTGCCCTTGATCTCGACGACCGCGGTCGCCGGGGCCATCGAGGCGTGGCTCTGGAACGGCCATTCGTACTCGGCGCTGACGACCTTGGCGGCGCCCTCGAAGCCCTTGGCGATGTCGCCGGCCTTCTTCGGCGTCTCGGTGTGGATGACCTTCGCCTTGCGGATGTGGTCGTAGAGACCGCCGTACTCGGGGAACGGTTTCGGCACCTCCGACCACACGACCTTCAGCGCCTCCGCGGCCTTGATCGCGCCCCACTCGGTGTTGGCAACCACGCCGATGAAGCCCGGTGGCTTGAACACCACCTGTGCGCCGGCAATGTGCTTGATCGAGGCCTCGTCGACCTTGACCGGCACGGAGCCGGCGATCTTCGGCCGGATCATGCGGCCGTGCACCATGCCCGGCACCTTGTGATCCATGATGTGCTTCTCGGTCGAATAGACCTTCGGTGCGATGTCCTCGCGCGGGAAGTCCTTGCCGATCAGCTTGTACTCCTTGTGGGACTTCGGCTGAGCCTTGCCGACTGCCTTAAGCGGGTTGCCCCACTGCTTGTTCCACTCGAGCTTGTGATTGAAGTATTTGCCGCCGATCAGGTCCTTGTAGGAGACCTTCTTGGCCGGATCGGCCTTTGCCGACACCACGCCCTCGTTGACGACGAGGTCGGCTGCCGGCACGCCGAGCCTGGTGGCGGCCATCTCGACCAGCACGCGCCGCGCCTCTGCTGCCGCCATGCGCATCTGCACGCCGCCCATCTGCAAGCCGGTCGAGCCCGAGGCGCCGCCCTGGTTCACGGAGTTGCGGGTGTCGCCCATGTAGACGGTGACGTCCTTGAACGCGACGTCGAGCTCGTCGCCGACCATCTGGGCGACGGCCGTGTGCAGGCCATGGCCCATGTCCATCTTGCCGAAGAACGCAGACACCTTTCCGTCCGCGCCGACGGCGATGTAGCTGTCGAGCTGCTCTGGATGCAGCGGCGGCTTGGTGCCCTGCGCCAGCGCCTTGCCGGTCGCCTTGACGAAGTCCAGGCCGACGGCGCCGCCGACGGTGACCACCAGGGCGCCCGCGCCGGCACCTTTCAGAAGGCTGCGGCGGGAGACAGAGATCCGTTCGTGCTTACCCATGTGCTTTGCTCCCCTCACTTCATCATCGCCGCGGCGGTCTTGACCGCACGCATGATGCCCATGTGCGTCGCGCAACGGCACTTGAGGCCGGTCAGCGCGTCCTTGATCTGGGCGTCGGTCGGCGACTTGTTCTTGGCCAGCAGCTCCGCTGCCGTCATGATCCAGCCGTTGATGCACTGGCCGCACTGCGGCACCTGCTCCTTGATGTAGGCGAGCTGCAGAGCGTGCGGTTTCTCGGGCGTGCCGAGGCCTTCCAGCGTCGTGATCTTGCCGCTGACGCTGCTGAGCGGAAGCTGGCACGAGCGGGTGGCGACGCCGTCGATCTGGACCGTGCATGCGCCGCACTGGGCGAGGCCGCAGCCGAACTTCGGATTGGACATGCCGAGGTCGTTGCGCAGCGCATAGAGCAGCGGCATCTCCTCGTCGGCGGTGACCGACTGGTCCTTGCCGTTGACGTTGAGCTTGAACTGTTTGACAGCCATCTGACGATTCCCTCCTCGACAGCAGCGCCGGTCCGGTGCTCGAGGCGCCGCATCGGCCAGGAAAATTCTGAAGCGGCCGGCCTCGCGCCCGCGCTCTCTGGCCCGCTCGGCCGCGGGCCGGTGATTCACAGCACAGGCGCGCCCAGGCGTCCATAGGGTTCGCGCGGTTGCCGGTGGGGCGATCGGGTGAAAGCTCTGCTCCGGGGGCATCCGCCCGGGGCCGCGCGTCCATGATTGCGGTTGGTGGGGACGAAGGAAGGTTGGGCCAAGCGCTGTCGTCGCTTCCTTTCGTACGACAAGCCTAAGGCGTGGCAGCGTACCGATGGAAAACGGGAAAAGCCTCTTACGCAATGTGAGAGTTTTTCTTATTGTCGTCCGATTCCTAGCCGCTTCACCCGACCTCTCACCTCAGCCTACGTAAGATCGAAATTAGTTCGATCTGCTGTACAAGTCACGCGCCAATATTTGCGCCAAATATATTTGCCACACCCACGCACGCCTGAAGGAGCAAGGCGCGGAGCAGCGGCAACAAAAATAACGCCATCCAAACCAAAACCCCAAACAAACACACTCCCAACCCCGCACCGAACAAAGTGCGCAACGTAAGAAATAATGCAACTTGTATTTGATGCGCAGGGTCTTTGTCAAAGCCCTTGGCGGTCATCCTTTCAAGAGCCCAAACTCGAGCACGTGGTGGCATCTCAGCGGATACAACACTTCCAGCTGCAACGACACAAAAGCACAAAGTAGGGGTTAAGGTTGAGGCGATGCCCGCGTACACCCACCACATCCTGGAACTTAAAGGGTCAGTGCGCAATGTCTGAATGATTTTGCCCACATCTAGCACCACGTCTCCTTTTGGATGCGAAATCCAAATGTTTATCACCTGAAATACAGCAGTCGTCAAGATCGTAAGGGGCACCAAGAGCGCAAGGCCTACACCGAGAGCCACAATAACATCAGGGAAGGGATGCCGCTTCGCCATGGATTTGCGCAATAAAAACCTAGTTACATCAAGGGACGCCCAATCAAAAATTGCATTCAATAGAGGCAAAAAGCCAACCACGACTATCCAAATCACTAAGATTGAGTGCCAATACGCGTTGGCGGCTTCGTTTGGCTTGCCGAGGTGTAAAGCGAAAATTGCCACACTTGCACAAACAAACGTTGTCCAGTAGCCGTATGCGCGCGCATAGCCAAAATAAGCCTCCTCGCTGAACCGAGTGGGTTGCCCCCTGCTCGTGTGATCGATCGGATTGCGGCTTGATCCTGATGGCGGAGGGCGATGTCGACGGGGCGGGCGGTGGTCAAGGACGCGCACTTGCGCGCCCCTTGGGGGCTCGTC
>SXGT01714703.1_pt1 | contig 19893 bp, 21 predicted proteins | sample 3176221 | NCBI WGS metagenome assembly SXGT01 (sample SAMN11356862, study PRJNA531348) | freshwater metagenome | isolation source: freshwater sample F1-120 | place: China: Fuxian Lake, Yuxi | collected 2017-12-25
ACCGGCGAAGAACTCATCGCGGCACTCGATCCGTTGTGCCGGCCCGTACCGCTGCCCGACGGATCAGCGGACCCCCGCCCGGTCGGGCGGCGTCGCGCGGAGGCGTTCGGGCAGATCATGCGGACCTACCTGTCGAATTCGCAGCGCCCAATGTCGGGAGGTGTACTCCCGCACGTCACCCTGATGCGGCCCGCCGCACACGGCGTGGACACACTGGGATTCGGCGGGCCCGTCAGTGCCGCCACCGCCGAACTCATCGCCTGTGACAGCACTCTGACTTCGGTGATCGTCGACCACTCGGGCGTGCCCCTGGATGTGGGGCGCAGCGAACGGCTCTTCCCGCCCCATATACGTAAAGGGTTGGCGGTCCGTGATGGTGGTTGCGCGCACCCCGGCTGCGGGCGCCCGGTGTCCTGGTGCGATGCCCACCACATCCGACCGTGGGAACGCGGCGGAACCACCAGCCTCGACAACGGGGTTTTGCTCTGCCGACTGCACCACACCGCCATCCACCACGGCGGCTGGCAGGTCTACCTCGGCCCCGACCGCTACCCCTGGTTCATCCCACCCCACGACCCGACCGGCCCCGAACCGGCGCATCTGCGATCGCACGCCCGACGCACCATGACCGACCTGCCCGCCGCTGCCTGACCAAGTCTTGCGCACCTTGATAACTCCATAGAGAACGCACACGCGGCGGGAGCCGGCGAAGAAAAGGCCGCCGGACCCGCCACGATGAGTCCTGCCGGGACCCCCGCGACGGCCAACTGGCCTCCGCCGAAGATTAACGACACACCTGTCGACTTCAGTTCAGCGAAGGAACAATTGAGCTCACCGCGGCGGCGCGAAACGTGCATTGGGTTGCCGACAGCCGCCCGTCCTGCCCGGCGGCTAGGGGCATTCCTCGGAATCAATGCGCACCACACCGAAGTCGATGTTGGTACTCACCGTGAACGTGGCGCCCGGCGCCGGGGTCGAGCTGCATACCTGCCAGTTGCGGTCGCTCAGCTGCGCACGATCCTGACCGGTGAGGTCGGTCGAACTGCTGAACCACACCTGCCCGCCGCTCACCGACTGGATCGCGTCCTGCGCACCCTGCAGGTCCATCCCGATCAGGTTCGGCATCGTCCAGGACGGCTCCGCCGACGCCGGCGGGCTCATCGCGATCGACACACCGACCACGGCCGCCGCCACAACAACACTTCTCATTGATTTCTCCTTGGCTCGAAGTAGCCGCACATCGTCGCATCCGGCACCGACAAGCCGTTCACTCTGCACTCAGGGCGCGACTCACTCGCACATCGCCGCCACCACCGCAGAGCCCAGACGACCCACAACCCGTGTCGCTCGATTGTCGCGCAGAGGTGGGCAACTCGAGAGCCCAAAATTACCGGCGCGCGGCGGGAGCGACCGGAATCAGCGCCGGCCCGAAGGAATCGCATCGCTGTACGGCGCGGTACTCCGACCAGCCACCGGGTGAACCACCATGTACACCAACCCGATTCCGATCACCACCACCGCTGACAGCGCAACGATCCAGTTGTCGTACCACGCCGCATCCGGGGTCCGCGGCCACGCCATGTTGACCATCGCGATCACGCCGTACACCAGCGCGGCGATGTTCACCGGCAGCCCCCACCGCCCCAGCGAGTACTTCCCGCTAGGCACCCAGCCCTTCAGCCGAGCCCGCAACGCCGCCAGCACCACCATCTGGAAGGCGATGTAAATGCCCAACGCCGCAAAGCTGATGATCTTCGTGATCGCATCGGTGGAGAACCGCGACCCGATCACGATGACCGCCGGCACGACGGCCGCAATCACCAAGGCGTAGGGCGGCACATGCCGGGTAGCCGAAAACTTCGACAGCAGAGACGATCCCATGATCATCCCGTCCCGCCCGTACGAGTAGGCCAGCCGGCTCGCCGCGGCCTGCAGGCTCATCGCGCACGACAGGAACGAGATCAGCACGACCACCAGGATCACCTTCGACCCGACCGGACCGAACGCCTCGTTGAGCACCGTGCTGACCGGGTCGGTGTCCTCACCGGCGATCACCGCGGGGATATCGGCGACCGCGAGCACCAGCGCCAGGCACACGAAAGTGGCTGCGGCACCGCCGATGTAGATGGTGCGGCGCATCGCCTTGGGAATCAGCCGGCCGGGATCGGGCACCTCCTCGGCGACGTCACCGCACGCCTCGAAGCCGTAGTACTGGTAGATGCCGATCAGCGCGGCCGCCGCGAACGCGAACATGTAGTTGCCGTCACCGCCGGTGCCGAAGCTGTCGAACAGCACCCCGAGATTGTGCTCGCGGTGTGCGATCAGCAGCCAGCCACCCACCACCAGCGCACCGATGATCTCCGCGACGAAACCGATGATCGCGGCCTTCGCAAGGACTTTCGTCCCCAGAAAATTGATGGCCGTCGCCACCGCGATCAGCACCAGCGCGAACAGGATGATGTTGTCGGTGGTGGCCTCGATGCCGAAGGTCGCGGCCACAAAGGGCCCGCCGCCGTAGGTGACCGAGGCGATGGTGACCAGCAGCGCCACCAGATACACCCACCCGGTCATCCACGCATAACGCCGCCCCCACAGCCTCCGCGCCCACGGATACACCCCGCCGGCCACCGGGAACTGCGCCACGATCTCGCTGAACACCAGGGCGACCAGCAGCTGGCCCACACCGACGATCAGGAAGCTCCAGATCATCGGCGGCCCACCGGTGGCCAACGCGAATGCGAACAACGTGTAGACGCCGACAACCGGCGACAGGTAGGTGAACCCCAGGCTGAAGTTCGCCCACGGGCTCATATCCCGCTTGAACTCTGACTTGAAGCCCAGCGCGTGCAGGTGCGCGGCGTCGTCATCGGGATGAGAAGCGTCATCGGGGCGGGAGGTCGGTGGCGTGGCAGTGGTCATGAGCTGCTCTCCTTCGGGTGGAAAACCGAATGAGCGAAAAACTACATTCCTATGGTTTAAGCCGCTACCAAAACGGCAGAATTGGTACCTGATCGGGTACATTGCCGATCGTCGGGCAAATGACGGGAGGGGCGGACCGTGGTGTCTTCGCTGTCTCCCCTGGTCGCCCCCGACGCCCCCGTCGGCCGGGCCGACGAGATCGTCCTGCGCATCACCGAGGCCATCCACCTCGGCCTGCTCGACGACGGCGAACGCCTCCCGGTCGAGGTGGACCTGGCCGCCCAGTTCGGTGTCGCCCCCATGACCGTCCGCGAAGCCCTGGCCACCCTGCGCGAACAGCACCTCGTCGAGACCCGGCGCGGGCGCAGCGGCGGCTCCTTCGTCCGGCGCCCCGAGGGCCCACCCGTCGAGCAGCTCACCGAACGCCTGGCCGCGATGAGCGCCTCGGACCTGCGCGACCTGTTCGACGAGCACACCGCCATCGCCGGGCAGGCCGCGAAACTCGCCGCCGAACGCGCCGCCCCATATGCGGTCCGCAGACTCTTCGCGCTCACCGACCAACTCGGCGCGGCCGCCACCCTGGGTGACCGGATCCGCGCCGACAGCCGCTTCCACATCCAGGTGGCCGTCGCCTCCCAGTCCGCGCGGCTGGCCCGCCGCGAAGCCAACCTGCAGGCCGAGCTCGCCGGGCTCATCTGGCTGCCCAGCGGCCCGGACATCGACGTCGCCGCCTACGTCGACACCCAGCACGCCATCGCCGCGGCGGTCGCCGCCGAGAACGCCGTCGAGGCGCGCCGGCTGGCCGAAGACCACGCGATGAGTCAACTGCCCCGCTTGACCACGGTGAACATGAATCTGGCAGCCGGGTCATGACCGCGCAGGAGCTGGCCACCGAGGCCTCGAAGGCCGTCGAACCGTTCTACGGACTGCTCGACGCCGTCGCCGAGGAGGTGCTGCGTAGCCGCCCGCCACGCGCGGCGCTCACCGAGACGCACTTCTCCGGGTTGCAGCGCCTGCTGGCCGGGCTGCTCGCCGAGGAACACGGCATCTGGGGCATGGGCTTTGTCGCCGCGCCCTCGGTGGTCGAGGGCCGCGAACGCTATATGGCGTGGTGGCAGCGCCACAACGAGCGGGTCGCCCGGCTGCGGCTGAACTTCGATCCGACCAGCATCGACGTCTACGACTACCTGCAGATGGACTGGTACCAGCTGGCCCAGCGCGGTCAGCAGCGCGTCGCCTACGGCCCGTATGTCGACTACAGCGGCTCGGACATGTACACCATCACCGCGACGATCCCGGTGATCGCCGACGGCACCTTCCTGGGCGTGGCCGGCGCGGACCTGGTGGTCGGCGATGTCGAACGCCGGCTCATCGAGGTGCTGCGCCACACCGACGAGGACGCCGTCGTGGTGAACACCGAGCGCCGTGTCATCGCCGCGAACACCCCGCGCTGGCTGGTCGGCTCCCGGCTCGACGCCGTGCCCACCGACGACGACACGTTCCACGAGGTCGCCGACCTCCCCCTCAGCAACGGCTGGTCCGTTGCCATCGCAACGAGCTGAACGAGCGGTTACCCAGACTTAACTCGCAGCCCTTGACATTAATCCTCTCTTTCTAGAGTCTTTAAAGGCATCCGGTCACGCACCCTGGAGGTAGCCCCGATGTCGCCCGTCCCCCTCGATGAGGTCCCGCACTTCGATGTGAGCGACCCGGAGTTCTCACTGACCTCCGCCGAGGTGCACGACGCCCGCGAACGCAGCTGGTACGCCACCACCCCCTACGGCATCGCGGTGCTGCGCTACGCCGAGATGAACAAACTGCTCAAGAGCCGCCAACTCCGCCAGGGCAGCATCGCCTGGCCCGCACACAACGGCGTCACCGAAGGACCGTTCGCCCGATGGTGGGCCAGCTGGCTGCTCAACAAGGAAGGCGAGGAGCACCGCCGGCTGCGCCGCCTGATGACCCCGGCCTTCACCCAGCAACTCATCGCCGGGCAGGTCCCCCGATTCCAGGCGCTGGCAGGCGAACTCGTCGACGCCTTCGCCGCACCCGACCGCTGCGAATTCATGTCCGAGTTCGCCGAGCCGTATTCGGCGCGGGTCACCGCGATCATGCTCGGCACCCCCGAGCAGGACTGGCGCCTCCTCGCCAAGGAGGCCACCACCATAGGGCTGGCCATGGCCGTCACCCTCAAGGACGACCTACCCCGCATCGAGGGCGCGCTGGCCCGGCTCTACGACTACTGCGACGCCCAGATCGCCGACCGCCGCGCCCATCCGCGCGAGGACTTCGTCACCGCCTTCGTCAACGCCGCCGACCCCGAGGACGGCCGACTGTCCGACGACGAACTGCGCGACGGCCTGACCATGCTGATCTTCGCCGCCTTCGACACCACCCGAAACCAGCTCGGCCTGGCCATGCAGACCTTCCTGGCCAGCCCCGACCAGTGGCGACTGCTCGGCCAACGCCCCGACCTCGGCGGCAAGGCCGTCGAGGAGATCATGCGGCTGAACCCCACCACCCGCTGGGTGACCCGCGAGGTCGTCGAGGACTTCGAATACGAGGGCGTGGAACTCAAGGCCGGCACCACCGTGCACCTCTACGCCGAGGCCGCCGGCACCGACCCGCGGGTGTACACCCCCGGCCTGGACATCACCGCGGAACGCAAGCCGCACTTCGGGTTCGGCGGCGGCCTGCACTACTGCCTGGGACACTTCGTCGCCCGCGCCGATATGAGCGAGGCGCTGCCGCTGCTGGCCCGGCGGATGGTCGACCCGCACGAACTGCCCGGCGCCACCTGGCTGCCCGACTCCGGCAACACCGGCCCCATCACGCTGCCCATCGGCTTCACCCCAGCCCCCTGACCCAGGAGATCCGATGACCACCACCCCGCTCGACGCGCACCGGCAGACCAACGCCACCAGCGCACACCTGGCTCAGGTCCTGGAAACCATCGCCGAGCGCGGGGTGGAGTTCGTCTACTTCCAGGCGATCACCATCACCGGCCGGGTGGTCGGAAAGGTGGCCCCCGCACGACATTTCGAGCGCCTGGCCGTCAAGGGCGTGCAGCAGCACCAGACCGCGATCGCCAACCTGCAGGGCACCCGGGAAGGTGTGCTGCTGGCCGGCGGGGTCAACGCCCCCGAGTACACCGCGATCCCCGATCTGGACACCTTCGCCGTGCTGCCCTGGGACACCAGCTTCGCCCGGGTGTTCTGCCGCCTGTATGAACCCGACCACCTGGCCGTCGACGCCGGGATCGAACTGGCCTGCGACTCCCGAGGGCTGCTCCGAAAGGCGCACGCCGGGTTCACCGACCGCACCGGCCTGGAACTGCGCACCGGCTGTGAACCCGAAATGACCTGGCAGGGCGAAGGTCTGGAGGCCCAGTTCCGGCCCGGATCCAGCCCGGCCTATCACATCGAGCATCTGGAACGGAACCGCCCGATCGTCAAGAAGGTCGTCGAGTACGCGCAGGCACTGGGCCTGGACATGATCGAGGGCGACTACGAGGACGAGTTCCAGGTCGAGCTGAACTTCATGTATGACCACGCCAACCTGACCGCCGACCGGCTGACCACCTACCGGCAGATCTGCAAGCAGGTCGCCCGCGAACTCGGCATCCAGGCCAGCTTCATGCCCAAACCGGCCACCGGCATGATGGGCAACGGCTGCCACCACAACTTCAGCCTGTGGCGCGACGACGTCAACGTGCTCGTCGACCCGGGCGTCACCGAATTGCACCTCTCGGAGATCGGCAAGCAGGCCCTCGGCGGGTTGCTGGCCCATTCGGCGGGCGCCATGCTGGTCAACGGCTCCACGGTGAACTCCTACAAACGCTATTGGGACGCCGGGCAATTCGCGCCGTCGAAGATCAACTGGGGCCTGGACAACAAGACCTGCACGGTGCGGCTCTCGGCCAACGGGCGCCTGGAATACAAGCTGCCCGACGCCGCGGTCAATCCATATCTGTCGCATACGATCCTGCTGGCGGCGTGCGAGGACGGCATGAAGAATGCCACCGATCCGGGCGTGCCGTGCCAGGGGTCGTCCTATGACACCCCGCAGGACGAACGGTTCCCGGCGCTGCCGCTGACCCTCGGTGACGCCATCACCGCCTTCGGCAAGGACACCGTGATCACCGAGGCGTTCGGCCCGAAACTGTCCGCACTGCTCATCGACTTCCACACCGATGAGTGGGCCCGATTCTGTGGATACGTCACCGACTGGGAGCGTGAAATGTACTGGAATGATGCCCCGTGACCACTGAAGCTTCTCCCGTCGCTTCGCTCGCCCCGGCCCTGAGACTGGCCTGCCTGGACGCCGAGGCCCCGCCGCTGTTCACGCTCTGGACCCCGGAGAACGGGCGCGACGGCTATGAGCCCGGTGTCGCCGCGGCGCTCGGGGCCGAACTGGGCCGCGAGGTCGAGTGGGTGCGGGTGCCGTGGGTGGACATGATTCCCGCGGTGCAGCGCGGGGACGCCGACGCCGTGCTGTGCGGGCAAGGCATCACCGAAGAACGGCGAGCCCAGGTCGACTTCACCCGCCCGTACGCCATCTTCCATGAGGGCGTGCTGATCCGGCGCGGCGACGACATCCACTCCGCCGAGGACTTGGTGGGCCGCAAGGTCGCCGCCATCGAGAACAGCACCAATATGACGCTGGCCCAGACCTTCACCGGCGCCGAGCCGGTCGCGTTCGGGGCGGGCTCCGACGATGTGTACGCCGATATGCTGGCCGCGCTGCTGGCCAAGGATGTCGACGCAGTGGTCGATGACGATGTGGTGTTCGTGCCGCTGGGTGCCACCCACCCCGACTATGAGCTGGCCTTCACGGTGCAGACCGCCAACCGGTGGGGCATCGCAGTGGCCAAGGACCGGCCCGACACGCTGGCCGAGATCGACGGCGCGCTGGGCCGGCTCATCGACTCCGGTCGGCTGCAGCAGGTGTGGACAGAGCACCTGCCGACCCTCGACTACCCGTTCTGACCGTGCGTCCGCTGATCGCGGTCACCGGTCGCCGGGCCACGCAGGTACCGATCCTGCGGTTCTCGGCGACCTTGGCCGCCGAGGCGATCTGCGAAGCGGTCTGGGCGGCCGGCGGGGAGCCGGTGATCCTGCATCCCCCGGCCGCCGACCCGCTCGCCGAATTACCCGGCAGACTGGCGGGTTTCGACGGGGTGCTGCTGCCCGGCGGCGCCGACCTGGAACCGGCCCGCTACGGCGCGGAACCCGCCCCGCAGACCACCGACACCGTCGCCTTCCAGGACGACTTCGACCTCGGCGTCACGAAGGCGCTGCTGGACAGCGGCATCCCGGCGCTGGCGATCTGCCGCGGACTGCAGGTGCTCAACGTCGCGCTCGGCGGCACCCTGCACCAGCATCTGCCGGAGACCATGCACCACAACAGTATTCATACCGTCGACGTGCAACCTCACACGAAATTGCGCGCCATCGTCGGCGCCGACCGCATCGAGGTGTCCTCCTACCACCATCAGGCCGTGGACCGGCTCGGACGCGACCTGGTGGTCACCGCGTATGCCGATGGCGTCATCGAGGCCGTGGAACACCGCCGCGCCGATATCGTGGCGGTGCAGTGGCATCCCGAGGACCGGCACGCCGTCTCCCCCACCGACGCAGCACTGTTCACCGATCTGGTGGACCGCGCCCGCAAACGAAAGGCCAATCGATGACCGCCGTGGTGCACCTGCGGGATGTGCTGCCGGACCTGGCCGCGCCGGAGCCCCCGCGCGCCCACGTCTGCGTGCTGGCCTCGCTGAACTACCCCGATATCAGCGACGCCGACGTCGCGCTGATCAAGCGGTTCACCAAGGTGGCGCTGAGCACGCTGTACGAACTGGGCGCCGACTTCGAATTCTTCGACACCAGCGAAGCGCTCGACAACCCTTCCTCGGCAGCCTATTTCGACGGCCTGCTACTGCTCGGCGGCGGTGACGTCGACAACTCCTGCTACGGGATGAGCACCCCGCATCCGACGACCTACGGGGTGGACGGCCGCGCCGACCGTGACGCGTTCGCCGCCATCGCCGCGGCCGCGGCCGCCGACCGGCCGATCTTCGGCATCTGCCGCGGCTCGCAGCTGCTCAACGTGTTCCGCGGCGGCACCCTGATCGGTGATATCGAGGACTATGCCCTGCACCACGGCGCACCCGGCGAGCCGGAGTTCGTCGACGAACCCGTCGACATCATCCCCGGCACCCGGCTGGCGGCCATCCTGGGCACCGACCGGATCAACGCCCGCAACGGGCATCACCAGGCCGTGGACAAGATCGGCGGCGGGCTGGTGGTGGCGGCCCGCGCGCTGGACGGCATCACCGAGGGCATCGAGGATCCCAAGCGGTTCTTCCTGGGGGTGCAGTGGCACCCCGAGGACGATGACGGACCGGCCGCCGACCGGATGGCGCTGTTCGGCGCCTTCGTCGACGCCGCCGAGCAGGCCCGTGAGCGCAGCGCGGCCGCGGTCGCGCGGGCCGACTGACACGTGGCGATCCGCGAAGCTCACCCCTCTTCAGCTTCGCGGATCGCCCGCTAGATATCGGCGGCTTCCGCGGTGAACTGCCCCTTGCGGATGAGGGCGGTCACGGCGGCATCCCAGCGGTTCAACTGGCTGACCGTGTAGAACGGCTCGGGGATGTGGCGTTCGATGTGATGGCGCAGCATGGTCGCGCCGACGCGCAGGATCAGCGGGTTGATGGTGCCCCACAGCAGATCGAGGTCGGAGCGGACCAGCCCGTGCTCGGCGTACTTCTCGCCCTGTTCGGTGCTGATGCGCAGCAGGCCATCGAAGATGACGTTGCCGATCTCGTCACCCTGACACAGCGCGTGCGCGACATAGTCGGTGACCTCGGGATACTTGTGGAAGAGCTTGGCGAAGCGGCCGCGCAGTTCGACCGAGTGATCGCCAGGGGGCTCCGGCAGCGGCGCCGATTCCAGGACTTCGCCGAAGACCCGCAGCACGTACTCGTCGACCGCCGCCGTCAGGCCGGCCTTGTTCCCGAAGTAGTGCTGCACCAGCCCCACGCTCACGCCGGCGGCATCGGCGACCGCGCGCAGCGGGGTGTTGGAAACCCCGTGCTGGGAAAAAGATTTGATGGCCGCGTCGACGATGCGCTCCCGACTGGACGGCACGGCCGGCGTCGGCTCCCGAAGAAACACAGCTGCAGCCACCCGCTGACAGTACGGCAGTGCTGGTTCGGCATACAAGTGTCCGGTGTTGCCATATGCCGATGGGGTAATGCAATATGCACATATGGCTCGCCGGGGGCGGGCCTGTGAAGCGGGGGTTTCCAGACGTGAATTCGGCACTGCGACAGCAGATCCAATCGGCATGCGACGCGGTGTACCGCGACCCGGATGACACCGGCGCCGTGGAGCGCTTGCGCGGCCTGCTCGGCGCCCCGACCGCGCTGTCCCACGCGAATTGGCGCCGGCTGGTGAAGCTGGCCTGCGACAAGCTGTACGACTCGCCCGAGGACCAGGACTCGCGCGATCTGCTGCTGGTCTTACTGACCGCCCGCGGATCGGCCACACTGTAGGAGTGATGGCGAAAAAGCGGGACACATCAACAAAACAGGACTGGCTGACCCCGCAACAGCAACGCGCATGGATCGCCTATATGCGGGTGCAGCTGCGGATGAACTACGAGATGAACCGCCAGCTGCAGGCCGATTCGGACCTGTCGCTGTCCGATTACGACGTGCTGGTGGCCCTCAGCGGTAACCGCGACCAGTCGATGCGGGTCAGTGATTTGGCCGCCCACATCGGGTGGGAGCGCAGCAGGCTGTCACATCAGTTACGCCGCATGGAGGAACGCGGCCTCACCGAGCGCCAGCCCAGCACGCAAGACGGCCGCACCAGCAATGTCGTGCTGACCGAGCAGGGCCGCGCCGCCATCACCGACGCCGCGCCCGCGCATGTCGACCTGGTACGCAGCCTGTTCTTCGACCCGCTGCCGGACAACCTGCTCGCCCCGTTCACCGCGGCGCTGGAACATATTCACGTCAATCTCAACCTGAACAGTTCGCTGCCGCCCGCGCCGCGCTAGGCTTGAGTGAAATATCACCCACTTGGAGGTCGTTCATGAGCGACGCAATCACCCGCCTGATGGAAGCCAACCTGCTGGCCGTCTTCGATGAGCGTGACCCGCAGCGCCGCGCCGCGGCGATCGCCACCACCTACTCCCCCACGGTGCAGTGGTTTGACGACGAAGGCGTCGCCACCGGCCACCAGGAGCTGGACGCCAAGGCCGCCGAACTGCAGGGAAAGCTCACCGGCCTGCACTTCGTCCCCGCGGGACCCGTCCGCCAGACCCGCGGTCTGGGGTTTCTGGCCTGGGAGGTGCGCACCCCGGATGACACCGCGGTGGCATCGGGCTTCTACGTCGCGGAGATCGCCGAGGACCGCATCGTCAAGTTGTGGACCATCCTGACCCAGGAATAGGTGATACGTCACTGATGTTGCATCGGGTGGACCGTATGAACCCGATCTGAAACGGAGCCCGAATCATGGGACAACTCGACGGTAAGACCGCACTGGTGACCGGCGGAACATCCGGCATCGGCCTGGCCACCGCCCACCGCTTCGCCGCCGAAGGCGCCGACGTCTTCATCACCGGCCGCGACCGCGCCCGCCTCGACGAGGCCGTCGCCACGATCGGCGGCAACGCCCGCGGCGTGCAGGGCGATATCAGCAACTCCGATGACCTCGACGCCCTGGCCGCCGAAATCGGCGCGCACGGAACGGGTCTCGATGTCATCTTCGCCAACGCCGGTGGCGGTGACTTCGCCGCGCTACCCGATGTGACCCTCGAGCATTACCGGAACACCTTCGACCGCAACGTCGCCGGCACCGTGTTCACCGTGCAGACAATGCTGCCGCTGCTCAACGAGGGGGCCTCCATCGTGCTGGCCGGCTCCACCTCCGCCACCGAGGGGGTGCCCTCGTTCGGCATGTACGCCGCCTCCAAGGCCGCGATCCGCTCGCTGGGGCGCACCTGGGCCGCCGAATTGATCGACCGCAAGATCCGGGTCAACACCATCATCCCCGGCCCCATCGAAACCCCCGGGCTGGCCGGGCTCGCCGAAACCGGACACGAGCAGGACCTGCTGGACGAGATGGCCGCCGGAGTGCCGATGAAACGCCTCGGTCAGGTCGACGAAATCGCTTCTGCCGTACTGTTTCTGGCCTCGGACCAGAGCAGCTACATGACCGGTGCCGAGTTGGCCGTCGACGGCGGACAGCTGCAGTTGTAGCGGCTCAGAGGTCGAGCACCAGCCGGCCACCGGCCGACCGTGACACGCACAGCAGCATCTGCCCGAGTTCGCGCTGCTCATCGGTCAGCAACTGGTCGCGGTGCTCGACCGCACCGGCCACCACCTGCTGCGCGCAGCTACCGCAAAAGCCTTGCTGGCACGAGTAACTCACGTCCGGCTTGACCGCACGCAGCGCGGCCAGCGCACTCTGGTCGGCGGGCACGGAAATGACCTCGCCGCTGCCCGCCAACTCCAGTTCGAACGGCCGGCCGTCGACCACCGGCACCGGCGAGAAGCGCTCGATGTGCAGTTCGGCGCGGTCCGGGACCGCGGCACGCACCACATCCATCATCGGCGGCGGTCCGCAGGCGTACACCGCGGTCCACGGGTTCACGTCATCGAGAAGATCTGCGGGCGTGGGTAATCCGGAGACATCGTCGGTGATCACCCGTACCCGGTCACCGAACGCTTCGAGCTCGTCGAGGAACGGCAGGCTGTCACGGTGTCTGCCGGTGTAGCGCAGCGACCAGTCCATGCCCAGCCGGTCGGCCAGGCGCACCATCGGCAGGATCGGGGTGATCCCGATTCCGCCGGCGATGAAACGCAGCCGCTCCGAACGGGATCCGGAACCCGGCAGCGGCATCATGAAGGCATTGCGCGGTCCGCTGACCTCGATGACCTGCCCCACGCTCAGTCCGTGCACCTCGATGGAGGCGCCGTCCTGGCCGGGGATCTGGCGCACCGCGATGCGGAACTGATCGGGCCGGTCGGGATCTCCGCACAACGAGTACTGCCGGGTCCGCCCGGAGGGCAGGTGCACGTCGATGTGGGCGCCGGCATGCCACTGGGGCAGGTCCGCGCCATCGGCGGCCACCAGCGTCAACGCGACCACATCGGGATCGCGGGCGACGACCGTGCGCGCGTCGACCACCACGGCGCGGCGGTTGGTCCGGCGCGGCAGCTCCGGGAGCTCCTTGTCGCCACCGAGGCGGGTGACCACCGACAGGAAATGCGGGACCGCCGTGCCTGCGATCCGGATCAGCAGGTCCGAGGACTTCCCGTACAGCCCCGGCGGCGGCTGCCCCTCATAGGGCCGCACCAGTCGGTTCAGCCGGTCACCCATGGGTGGCGCGGGCGGCCGGCGAGGTGGCGAGGTAGGCGACGGCCTGGGCGGTGCTGCCCTCGTCGACCGGGTCGTAATCGCGGCGCAGCAGGGTCAACCCGGAGGCCCCCAGGTAGCGGAACGTCGGCAGCGCGCCCGTCTTACCGGATTTGCGCAGCTGCCACAGCAGCCGCGGGTAGCGCATGTTCGGCAGCGCCGGGTCCTGGTGCACCAGGTACTTGGTGCCGCGCAGCATCATGGCGAAGAAGACCACGCTGACCATCACCCCGCCGAGGGCCTGCGCGACATAGTCCATGCCGAAGTACTTGGCGACGTTGAACGAGACGTGCCGGTGCTCGACCTCCTCGGCGCCGTGCCAGCGGTACAGGTCGGTCAGGGTGGGGTCCGCGCCCAGCTCGTCCCAGCGGTTGTTGAGCGCCCAGTGCCCCAGCACGCCGGTGTAGTGCTCGGCCGCGCACAGGGCGTGGCAGCCCGATTCCAGGGCCTTGCGCCGTTTGGCCGGCTCGGCCTGCTCGACGCGCCGCTCGTACTGGCCGGCCACCCATTCCAGTTGGTCGGTGAAGGGCTCCGGGTCGATGCCGTGCCGGCGCATGTATTCCTGGAGCACGTTGTCGTGGGTGCGGGCGTGCACCGCCTCCTGGCCGATGAACCCGACGATCTCCTCACGCAGGTGCTCGTCGCGCACATACACCAGCGAGTCGGACAGCAATTTGCTGAACCAGCGCTCCGCGACGGGCAGGAACAGGTTCAGCGCGGTGACCGAATGCGAGGCGTACGGATCGCCGGGAATCCAGTGCAGCGGCGCGTCTGACCAGTCGAATTGCACGTTGCGGGGGCGCAGGGCGACTTCCTCGGGGGCGAACGTGTCCGCGGCATCATGGATCACCCGGTCTTCAGTCATCGCTCCATGATGCCCTGCTTGGGCGTTGCCCAAACACATCCCGGCGGAGACCGATGTGGCGCGAAGCTCGATTGCACCCTGCGGTCTGGGAGTGCCCCGGAGCGAGCGCGTCCCACAGGTGCCTCAAGCACCGGGGATCTGCGCAGGAGCGGGTGGACTCCGCACCGGCGACGTGCACATTGCACACCGCTGCCGGCCTATTGCATCTGCGCTGCCACTTCGCAACGCTGAGTACGAGGTCACACCACGAAGGGATCCGGAAATGAGCAATCACAGTAAGTCACGAGCTGCGGATCAAGCCCGCAACGACGAACAGAAAGTCGATGCCGGCCGGCTTCGCGAATTCCCCGCATTCGCGAAGTTCTCCGAAGAGGACCTGCACCGCCTGGTCCACGCGGCGCACCGGACCTCGACCTCCGGGCCGTGGCCGCTGATCCTCGAGCAGACTCCGTCGGACTCCTGCTACATCCTGCTCAGCGGCGAGGCCGCGGTGTATGTCGGCCAGGAACGGGTCGCCGTGGTGGGGCCGGGCGAGGTGATCGGCGAATCCTCGCTGCGCCGCGGGACGCTGCGCAACGCGACGGTGACAACGACCGGGAGGTCCGAGGTGTTGCACATCGCCCGTGATGATCTCGATCGCCTACTTCAGGAGATCCCGGCGCTACGCGAAACCATGGACGCGACGGTCGCCAAGCACGTGCCGGGTGCGGCCGCCGGCAACCCACATTGACAGCCGATCAACGGGTCAGCCGCGCCACCCCGCGCAGCATCCACGGCGTTCGCCTCGCCAGCACCTCGACCGCGCGGTCGGTGCGGTGCAGGGTGGCCCGCGGGCCGGGCGTCGGCGTCGTCGCCAGCTGCGCCTCCGCCGAATCCGACCGGGCACCGTGCCGGTCGACCGCGAGCAGTTGCCAACTGCCGGGCACACCACGCAGCTCGACGCTGCCGCGATCGGTGAAGCCGGTACCCGAACCCACGACCAGGTCACGCACGGTGCGGGAGACCACGATCTCGCCGGCGCCGGCCTGACCCATGATCCGGGCGGCGATGTGCACGGCGATGCCGGCGATGTCGCCATCCAGCAGTTCGCACTCACCGGTGTGGATGCCGACCCGGATCTCGAAGCCCAGCAGTTCGGCGTCCGCGTGCAGTGCCTCGGCACAGTGGATGGCCTGGGTCGGGCCGTCGAATGTCGCGAGGTGACCGTCGCCGGTGCTCTTGACGACGGCGCCCCCGAACCGCGCCACCAGCTCGGCGTTGATCTCACCGAAACGCTCGATGATCGCCCGCCACCGCTCATCGCCCGCGGCGGCGGCGTGCTGTGTCGAGGCGACGATATCGGTGAACACCACGGTGCGCAGGACCCGGTGGGCGGGTGCCCCCACCGCGTGGCCACCGGTGAGGAGTTCCTCGATCCCGGTCAGGATGGTGTCCGGTTCGGTCAGCCACGGCGCGTGGTCCACACCCTCGAGCTCGAGGTACTTCGCGCCGGGAATGTGGTCGGCCAGGTACCGGCCGCACTGCACCGGCACCCCGTCGCCGCGGGCATGCGTGACCAGAGTGGGCACCCGGAGCGCGGGCAGCACCGGCCGCAGATCGATGTGGAAGTTGGATTCCATTGTGGCGCGAGCCATTCCGGGGCTCGAAGCCATCCGCTCGAACATGGCGAGCTGGCGCAGCGAGCGCACCGACGGTGTCAGCGCCAGCGCGCTCGCGCCGCTGCCCCACTGCGAGCGGGCGGCGCGCGCGAAGGCCTGGATCCGCCGGATCTGCTCCAGTGACGGGGTGTACTTCGCGCCCAACTCGCCGACCAGGTGCGCCGACAGCGCCTCCGGGTCGCCCAGCACCTCGTCCCATCCGCCCCCGGACAGGTAGGCGAACGAGCCGTAGACGATCAGCGCCCGCGTGCGCTGGGGCCGCTTGGCCGCGAAGTAGACGGCCTGGGCGCCGCCCTCGCTCATCCCGAACAGCGCCGCCCGGGAGAAACCGGCGGCATCCATGACGGCCTCGATCTCGGTCACCCGGTCATCGAGGGTGCGCACCCGGGGCACCGGATCCGACAGTCCGACACCGGCTTTGTCGAACAGCACGACGCGGCAGAATGCGGCCAGCTGGTCGAAGAACGATTTGAATTCGGGCATGGTCCAGAACAGTTCGATATGGCTGACCATCGGGCCGATGAAGACAAGCTCGACCGGTCCGGCGCCGAAGATCTGATACGCCAGGCTCAACTCGCCGCACGGGGCGTACGAGGTTTCGGGCATAGCCTTCGAGCATAATTGACGGGGCCGCCATAACACAGGTCCCAGCGGGTAGCGCGAGCTCAGGCCACCTCGTCGGTCCACACCCGGAAACTCGACAGCGTGTTCGCCCCGAACGCATTGCTCAGCGCGACATCGCCGGCATCGCGGCCCCGTGCGATCAGCACCCGGCCGATGCGCGGCATGGTGTTGCGCGCATCGAAGGTGTGCCATTGCCCTCCGAGGTAGACCGCGACCCAGGCGCCGAAATCCATCGGCCCATACGGAGGCGGCATGCCGAGATCGCCCAGGTAACCGGTGAAGTACCGGGTCGGGAAGTACATGCCGCGGCAGAACGCCACCTCCAGGTGCGAGTAATCGCGGCACACCCCGACCCGCCCGGTGAACGCCTCCAGCGCCGTGCGTGTGCTGTCCGCGCGCTGATAGTCGAACGTGATGTGCCGATGCACGTAGTCACAGATCGCCTGCACCCGGTCCCAGCCCGGCGGTGTCTGCCCGAACAGATCCCACGCCGTCTGCGACAGCCGATCGGTATCGCAGTACCGGCTGCCCAGCAGGAAGATGAGCGTCTCGTCGGGCAGGTCCGGCACCGGCACCTGTTGCGCCCCGGGGACCAGGACGTCCGGCAGCCCGCTGTCGTTGACCAGCGAGTCCGCCGAGACCCGGGTGCGTCCGGCCGGCGCGACGATCCGGGTGCACCAGTTGCCGAAATCGTCGCGGTAGGCCTTCATCGGGACGGCCGGGTCGACCACCAGTACGTCGCGGCCGATCAGGTCGGAGATGCGGGTGAAGTGGACGTTGAGGTTGAAGATCATCGGGGTGGACTGGGGGCAGTCGAAGATCATCTCGAAGCCGACATGGATTTTCATGGTGTCCTGCCTGTTCTTTCGCGGTGCGGTTCGGGGTCGGTGACCGCGTGCAGCGAGTCGATCAGCGCGCGACGCAGCGCGGTGAGGGGCCGGCCGCCGGCGACCACGATGCGCTGGTTGATCTCCAGTTCGATCCCGACGTAGTCGCCCGGCGGGAATCGCTTGCGCAGATGGGAGGTCAGGCCGTCGGCTTTGCCGGCGTACGGGTAGTTGCGCCGCACCCGCAGTTGCGGCGCCACCGCCGCCAATGATCGCTGCCAGCGCATACCGGTCTCGACCTCCCCGGGCCGGCGCGGGTCATAGAGCAGTCCGACGTCGGTCCGGCGCACCACGCCGTCCAGCTCCGGGGTGAAGCTGTGCGACGATATGTGGATCACCCGCTGACCGCTGGAAACCGCCTGTGCGACAAGGTGTTCGACCTCGTCACGGTAGGGCCGGTAGTGCTCTTCGACGATCCGCTCCCGGACCGCCGTTGGCGCCGCACGGGTGATCGGTGAGAAGACGTGCCGGTGTCCCAGCGAGCGGTTCAGGTCGATGAGCAGCCGAGTCGTCGTCGACGACACCAGCGGCGCCCGGCACGCCGCCGCGAGTGCCTCGGCCATCACCAGGGCACCGGGATCCCAGCCGCGATGGGTATCGAGCAGGTCCCGGTGCTGGACGAAGAGCGGACGAAACGGCACCGGCACCCCGTTGCCCCCGTGCTCGCAGGTGATCAGCAGGAGGGCCATGGCGGTTGGTCACCAACGAATTTCGGGCAGCTTGGCGAATACCGTCCGGGTGCCCTCGCTCCAGGCCTCGCCGACCGCGGTGAAATACGGGTCGCCGTCGTCGAACCGGCGCCGCCGTTGCACGTGCAGGCTGTCGCGCTGGTAGCTGATGAGGTCGATCGGCATGCCCACCGACAGGTTGCTGCGCATGGTGGAATCGAAGGACACCAGCACGCATTTCGTCGCGTCGGCCAGCGAGGTCGCCGGGCTCAGCACCCGGTCCAGAATCGGCTTGCCGTACTTGGCCTCACCGGTCTGCAGGAACAGCGTGTCGGTGCCCGCTTCGATGAAGTTGCCCTCGGCGTAGATGCGGAACAGCCGCATCGGTTCGCCGGCGAGTTGGCCGCCGATGATGAACGAGGCGTTGAAACCGGTCGGGTTCTTGTTGAGGTAGCCCGCATCGCGTTGCTCGGTCTCGCGCATCGCATCCGAGACCAGCCGGGCGACCTCGAACATGGTGGTGGCGCCGAGGAGGTTGGTGGGCGCCGGGCCGTCGGCGCAGCGCTGGCGCAGCACGCTGATGATGGCCTGCGTGCCGGCCAGATTGCCCGAGCTCAGCAAGGTGATCACCCGGTCGCCGGGAGTCTCGAACACCGACATCTTGCAGAACTTCGCGACGTTGTCGACCCCGGCGTTGGTGCGCGAGTCGGACGCGAAGATGATGCCGTCCTCCAGCAGTACCCCGATGCAGTAGGTCATGAGATACCACAGCCGCACATGCCGATTCCCCGTTCGCAGGACGGGTAGCTCTGACTCGTGGCAGACGACGGCGCGCTCAGGGCCGGGAGTTGATTCCCCGGCTCGACGCCATCGATTCCTCGACTCTACGCCGGTCGGCGGCCTGCGGCAGCGTGGCGGGCGATCGCATAGATCCGCGCATCCCATCCCGGCAACTCCAGCGACGCCGACCCGGCCGGGGTGCCGGGCAGGTTGCCCAGCAGCAACTGCGCTCCCTCCCATTCCGCACCGATCTCGACGGTGCGGGTGTCGCGGCCGCAGTTGGCGACCACCAGCAGGCGGTGCTCCGCGGTGGCTCTGGTGTACGCCCAGATCTGCGGGTCGTCGGGGAACAGCGGCGTGAAGTCGCCGTCGGCGAGGATCGGCAGCTGGTGCCGCAGCCGGATCAGCTCCTGGTAGTGCGCCAGCACCGAATCCGTTGTGGCCGTCTGCACCTCGACATTCAGCCAGCGGTGGTTGGGGTTGACCGGCAGCCACGGCTCGCCGGTACTGAAGCCCGCGTGCTCGCCGGCGTCCCACTGCATGGGGGTGCGGGCGTTGTCGCGGCTCATCCGGGCCAGTCCGGCCAGCGCCTGCGCGGTGTCACCGCCGCGGGCCAGGACGTCGTCGTAGTAGTTGACCGCCTCGAGATCCCGGTAGTCCTGCGGGTACCGGAACGGGTGGTTGGTCATGCCGAGTTCTTCACCCTGATAGATGAACGGGGTGCCGCGCATCCCGTGCAGCACGGTGGCCAGCGCCTTGGCCGAGGCGGCCCAGTACGCGGGATCGTCATCACCGAACCGGGACACCACCCGCGGCTGATCGTGATTGCTCCAGTACAGGCTGTTCCAGCCGGTGTCGGCGAGCGCGGCCTGCCAGCGGTGCATCGTGGTTTTGAGCACCACGAGGTCCAGGCCGCGGTCCTCGAACTTGTCGGTGGGACTCTGGTCGATCGCCATGTGCTCGAACTGGAACACCATGTCCACCTCGCCGCGCGCCGGGTCGGTGTAGAGCCGGGCCTGCTCGGTCGTCACGCCGGGCATCTCACCGACGGTGAGGTACTCG
>SXGT01881159.1_pt1 | contig 19888 bp, 15 predicted proteins | sample 3176221 | NCBI WGS metagenome assembly SXGT01 (sample SAMN11356862, study PRJNA531348) | freshwater metagenome | isolation source: freshwater sample F1-120 | place: China: Fuxian Lake, Yuxi | collected 2017-12-25
CATCAGCACGGCAGTGGGCGAGGAGGAGATCGATTTGGACGCGACGAATGCGGGCTTGGTGGAGATTGAAAGCGCGGTGCAGATGGCAACGACGAAGCACAATGCGTTCTTGAAGGAGCTGGGACTGCCCTCGGTGCCTTAGGCGCGGCTGCTGGAGCAACACGGCATCGCCTGTGACATGATGCACGGCGGAGAAAGGTAGAAGGCCGAATTATGAATGATGAAGTTCAGGCGGCTCCGGTTCATCCTTCTGCCTTTTGAATTCACACTTCCCCCCGGCCAGGTGATCGACGTCTTCACCGCCGCCGGATTTGAGCGCCAACGGCGCGGCACATGCCAGCCCAGGGCAACGCCCTGGGTGTGCATCATCATTTCATCAAGCCCTGGAGGGGCGGCAAAACGGATGTTCCGCCCTTTCAGGGCTTGGGATGTTCTTGGCGATCGATCCCAGGGCGTTGCCCTGGGCTGGTATATCTCGCCCCTTTGGGGCTGACCGCGCCATCAGCACGATGCAGGTGATCGAAGAGCTGATCAAACTCGCCAAGGACCGGTGGAATGTCGAATGGCGAATTCGGAATGTCGAACTGACTAAACTTCGGACTTCGCACTTCAGCATTCGCACTTCCCCCGGACGCCGCCATCCGCCAGCTCGTGAGCAAGGCCATCACCACCGAAGGCCAGGTGATCGACGTCTTCACCGCCGCCGGATTTGAGCGCCAACGGCGCGGCACATGCCAGCCCAGGGCATCGCCCTGGGTTCGATCAGCAAAAACGTTTCAAGCCCTGAAGCGGCGAAACAACGGTTGTTCCGCCCCTTCAGGGCTTGGTGCAATTGGGACGCATACCCAGGGCGTTGCCCTGGGCTGGCATATTTCGCCCCTTTGGGGCTGAAGGCGACATCAGCACGATGCAGGTCATCGAAGAGCTGATCAAACTCGCCAAGGATCTCGACGCCGCCACCAAGGCCGGCAAGGAGATGGGGCTAACCGATGACGAGAAGGCATTTTACGACGCCCTCGCCGCCAACAACAGCGCCGTGCAAGCGATGGGCGACGCCAAGCTGAAGGTCATCGCCGCCGAGCTGATCTCGCAGGTGAAGAAGAGCGTGACGATTGACTGGACCCTCCGCGAAAGCGCGCGGGCCAAAATCAAAGTCATGGTGAAACGCATCCTGAACAAGCACGGCTACCCGCCCGACTTGCAGGAGGAGGCGGTGAAGACCGTGCTCGCACAGGCGGAGCTACTGTGCGCGGAGTGGGTGTAAAGGGAGGCATGCCACGTCCAAGGACAGCTGTCGCCACGCCATGACGCGGCTTTGACTCCCGAATGCGCCCACGGCCATCCGCACAGGTTCTTAGCGTTTCGCCTCGCTGGATTGGCCAATGCAGTAAAGGAATTCCTGCCGGTCTTCGCCACGCCGGGCCACGCGGAGGTAGATGCGGCTGCCGCAAATCACGGGTGAGGCATAAGCTTCGTCGCCGGCCTGATTTTCCGCGAGCAGCTTGAACCCTTTGGGCGTGGCCTCAAAAACGAACGTCTTCGCGCGAAGGTTGGACGCGTAAACCCGGTCGCCCACCATCACCGGCGAAGCATAGAAATCGCCGCCCAAACGCTCCTTCCAAACTTCCTGGCCTGTGTCCGACTTCCAGCACACCGCCATGCCGGCATCCGTCGTGGCGTAGAGATGGCCGTCCTTGTGAATCATCGACGGGACGTAAACGCGAACGGTGTTCTCCCAGGCGGTGGTGCCGTCCGCCCGCACCGCCACGGTGTGGTTCTTGGGATAGCCGCCACTGACGAAAATGCGCGTGCCGTCGGTCACGGCGGTGACAACGCATTCCTCCGTCGAACCATCCACTTCCCAGAGCTTCTTGCCGGTGGTGGGGTCCAGGCTCGTGATCAGGTTGGCACCTGCCAGCACCATTTGCGTGCGGCCGCCCACCTGGAGGATTGCCGGTGTGGTGTAGTTGTGGTGCTTGGGGCGCGGTTCGCTCCAAATCGTGCGTCCGGTCTCCTGGTCCAGCGCCGCCACTACGCCGCCTCCCTTGTTATCGGCTGAAACCAGTACGAGGGATTCGTGCAAGACCGGCGACGCGGCGTATCCCTGATGCGTGACGAAACCGGAGACTCTTTGCTGCCAAAGGATCTTTCCTCCCAAATTCAACGCCGTGGTCCAGACGGCGCCAGCGTTCAGAAAATTGATGAACAGCCGCCGGCCGTCACAGGCCACGGTGGAGGACGCCGCTGATGAGTTGGCGTGATTGCCAGGGTCGGCCTTGCTGCCGTGGACCTCGGTTTGCCACACCGATTTGCCCGAGTGCCGGTCCAGGCAGAGGACGGATTGATTCCGTTTCCCGCTGTCAGCCGTGGCGAGGTAGATGCGGTCGCTCACCACGGTCGGCGAGCCGTGGCCGCGACCGGGAATCGGCGATTTCCATAGCACATTTTCCGTTTCACTCCAGCGCAGCGGAGGCTCCTGCCCAGGCGCCGCGATGCCATCGCGGGTTGGACCCCGCCACGCAGGCCAGTCGGATGCGGGGTCGATGCCGGACGACGCCCCGAGCGCGGAAAGCACGAAGGCCAGGCTGGCGCAGAGTGTGGCGGCAAGACACGTCAGCGGGGTGAAATGGAATGAAAACCTGAGATTCACGGCCCCAGTCTGCGCAGCCTCATTCTTGTTGTCCACGTTGGAATGGTGAGGGCTGAACCAATCCTCGCCCAGCCGGTCCGCAAGCTGCGTTGGAAAAGCCCGAGTTGTCCGTGTGCCATGCGTAAGACACAACCATGTGACCTAAGGGCGGGACGCCAACGCATCCAGACTGAAGAGGCACGGCTACCCGCCGGACTTGCAGGAGGAGGCGGTGAAGACCGTGCGCGCGCAGGCGGAACGGAAACCCTTTGGCTTCACCCTGTTTGCCGACGGCAAAGACGGCGGCCTGCCGATCCTGTTCCGGCCCGACACCGGCACGCTGCGCCCTCGTTGGACTGATGCTCGCGGGCGTGGCCGCGTGGGCCTGTCGCCTTTACTAGCTTGGGTGCGCCGGCTTCGCGATGGGTGGAGTGTTCTGTCTGTTTGAGGCCATGCTGGTGAACTGCAGCGCTCCCCCTAAAGGACGTCTCCCATGAGTCGCTCCGTTTCTCCCTGAATTCCCTCCGGCCACCACCTGTCCGCCCGCTGCAGCGGAGGCGCCTTTGCCGAACCAGCGAAAAGACCCCGAAGAAGTAATTGACATCTGCTCCCGCAGGAAAAAGATTGATGCAAATGCATCCGGCGCGAAAGCAATTCTCCGTTGAACCGCGCAGGGTCAAAGCAAACTTCTATCGGTTCCAAACCATTATGACCAACCGCTGTTCTTTCAGTAGGAAGCGCGGTTTTACTTTGATCGAACTGCTGGTGGTCATCGCGATCATTGCCATTCTGGCCAGCATGCTCTTGCCCGCTCTGTCCAACGCAAAAAAGAAGGCAAGAAATATCATGTGCGCGAGCAATATGCGCCAGTGGGGCATCGCCATCCGCCTGTATTCCGTGGATCACGACGGTAGTTTCCCCAACATGGGAGTGGACCACATCAGGAACAGTATCGATTTTGAATGGGTCTCCGGATCGATGTTGCAGAATTTTTTCCCAAACTATCTGCTAAAGATGGATACGAATTCTCATAAGAAAATCGAGAATCTGCTCTTCTGCCCGACGGATAAGTTTCACCGCTCGGTTCATGGCAGTGACCTGGCGGGTGCGGTGCGGAACGGTTTGATCGGCTACAAGACACTGTTCAGCCAGGATCTGAAGCTTTTGGGAGGGCACAACTACAAGGTCAATCCGAATTGTCCGAACTCTGAGAACTGGATCTTGCGAGAAAAGATGGATGGCCCCTACCGAGACGGCCCGATCTTCATGGATAATCTTCAAAGCGACGGCAATTCTTGGCATGGGAACGGGCGCGTTCCTCTGAGCAGTCACGCGGGCAAAGACGGAATCTTCGAGGGAGGCAATTTCCTTTTTGAAGATGGTCACGTCAAATGGTATCGGGGGTACAATGATGGGAAAGCCAGAGCGGGTCAAATCGCCATCGGAGCCACCCAGGGTGGATGGAAAATCTACTATTGCTTGTCGGATGTGCGATGAAGCGGGGCACTGAACCGCACAGCGTCAAAGCAAACTCAGTTCAGTTTTACCGGTTGGCGGATGTTTCTGGGGAGGTGGTTGAGGGAGTGCTGGCGTAACTGGCAAACACCCGTCTATAAAGGCAAAACGTCACCGCCAATGAACCAGACGCAGAATCCAGACTCGCTGGGTCGCACCGCGACTGTGGCGATGGTCGTTTGCTTTCTTGCGAGCGGCAGCCAGTTTCCGGGCAGCCCTTCGGTCGGCTCGTGGGTGCAGTACGGGCTCGGCAGCGCGAATCAGAATCTGCCGGGCTACGTCGTCATTCAGGATCCGCGCGGTGCGCCCACCAACGGGGCGGCGGTCTGGAGCAACGGCTACCTGCCCGCGGCCTACCAGGGTACGTTTATGCGTTCCACCGGCGCGCCGATTGTGGATCTGGCCCGGCCCGAAGGCGTGACCGCCGCGCAACAGCGACAGGAATTCGACGCGCTCGCCTGGATCAATCGCCGGCATCTGGGCGTCGGGAGCAAGGACAGTGAACTCGAGGCCCGCATCAGCGCCTACGAACTGGCCTTTCGCATGCAGACCGCCGCGCCTGAACTCGTCGATCTCTCCGGCGAAACGGACGAGACCAAGGCCCTCTATGGTCTCGGCGATCCGAAGACGGCGGGCTTCGGACGCCAGTGCCTGCTGGCCCGACGCCTCGTCGAGCGGGGTGTGCGTCACACCCTCCTGTTGCACGGTGTCCAGATTAACAAGGACAGTTGGGACGATCACGGCAACGTGAAGGACGGCATGATCAAACACAGTCGCGAGGTGGACTTACCCGTGGCCGGACTGCTGGCTGACCTGAAACGCCGCGGGCTGCTCGACGAAACGCTCGTCGTCTGGGCCTCCGAGATGGGACGCACGTCGTTCGTCAACGGAAGCGTCGGCGACAAAGTCGGACGCGACCACAACGGCCACGCCCTCTGCATGTGGATGGCGGGCGGTGACGTGAAAGGCGGCGCCACCGCCGGCGGGACCGACGACTTCAGCCTCTGCGCGGCCGACCAGCCGATTCCGATTCGTGACGTGCATGCAACCCTCCTCAATCTGCTCGGCCTCGATGACGAGAACCTGACCTACCATTACGCCGGCCGCCTGCGCCGGCTCACCGACATCCGCGCCGACGTGCTCAAACAAATCATCGCGTAGGGGCAATTCCTGATCCGCATGCGGGTTAACTAACGCACGATGCGCAGAACTCATGACTGAGACAAGATCAGCACGGATTGAATCCCATTGATCAAGAAAGACCAGGCAATGCTTCTAGAACCCACCCCCTTCAGTGACGTCAACCCCTATCGTGGCGGACCCAAGATCAAGGAGGTCCGCGCCCTCGTCTCACGGGCGGATGGCTACAGCGCCAGCGATGTGCATGACACTCCGGAGACTCATTGGATCCTGGGACAAACCGCCACCGACGGCAGCTGGGATCATGAGAAAACGCACCCGCCCATCGCCAACCCGATGTCGCGGTTTCCCAAGTATTCGGGATCGCGCAAGTCCTGGGGGGTAGCCAACGTGCCTTCGGTCATCGTGGAAATTGAGGACGAGAACGGCCTCGTGGGCATTGGCCTCAGCACGGGTGGCGAAGCGGCGGCTTTCCTCATTGAGCGACATCTGGCTCTCTTTGTCGAAGGACAGTCGGCCAGCGACCGAACCCATATCTGGGACCAGATGTTCCGGGCCTCGATCCACTATGGGCGCAAGGGACTGGCCCTGCATGCCATTAGCGCCATCGATCTCGCGCTGTGGGATCTATACGGGAAGACCGTCAACGAGCCGGTCTACAACCTCATGCGCGGGCGAACCAAGGAGCGCATACCGGTTTATGCCACGACCTCGCGTCCTGACATCGCTCAAGACCTCGGTTTTCATGGAGCCAAGATTCCGCTTCCCTACGGCCCATCCGCCGGCCCTGCAGGGATGAAATCCAACGTGGCGTTCGTCGAGAACTGGAGGAGGAAAGTCGGGCCGGACTTTCCGCTGATGCTGGATTGCTACATGGCACTGGATGTCGAATACACGGCTGATCTCGCGCAGAGGCTACGGCCCTGCGACCTGACGTGGATCGAGGAGCCACTCATGCCGGACGACTACGCGGGTCATGCAAAACTGGGGAAGAAATTCGAAGGCATGAGTGGCTGCGCGATCTTCGCCACGGGCGAACACGAATACACGCAGTTCGGATATCAGCAGTTGATCGACGCTGGCGTGCAGTTGTTGCAGCCGGATGTCATGTGGATGGGCGGCCCGACCGAGTTTTCAAAAATCGTGACCCTCGCCAGCGCCCGGTCAGTGGCCTTGGTCCCGCACGGCTGCGGGGTTTACGGTTACTATATGGCCATGGCGTTCGACTCCATCCGCCTGGCCGAGTTCATGATGATGAGCGAGCGGGCCGACAAGATCGAAGCGAACTTCGGCAAGATGTTCAAAAGCGAGCCGCTGCCGGAACGCGGCTACATCGAACTGCCCACCACCCCCGGCTTCGGCCTCGAACTCAACCGCGATGAGGTTAATCTGATCCGTCCCTACGACAGAGAGGGAGTCTAATGATGATCCGGGTGTGAACATGATGCACTGCGGGTCGGTGATGTTCGACCGCCCCACGCTCGGGGCGTGGCGTTCCTGAAGTTGGGGATTCTGTTTGACGTGATTCCGCGCCTCGCGCTTGCCAAGATTTCGGGCGGCTGGATTGACCCCTTTCACAAACACGATCTCATCTTGCAGAACCGCGCAGGCTGCGCGGTTGAACTCGATAAACTCTTCGTAAAAAGCCTTGGCGACCGCAGTTCCATGACGCCAGTGCGGGCTCATGGATGGTTCGCGGCACCGGTTGGCGCGCGGAGATTCTTACTTCCCGCCGTACTCGATACCCTGCGGTTCAGGACGATCTTCCGTGATGAGTTTCCAACTGGCCCCCATCTCGCGCATGGCCCGGAAGTCGCGCGGCTTGTAGGCGAATCGCAGTTGAGGTGTATCCCGAAGAGCGCCGCCCTGCACGCGAGAGTCCATCGCCGCATCGAGGATGCCCGTGGTCATCAAGGTCCGCTCTACCGGATACGGCGCCTGGCATTCACGAAAATGGGTTTGAATGGCGTGGGACAAGGCCTTGAAGAGATTTCGATTTTGCCACGGGCCGACATAGAAGCTCGTGGCCCGCGGAGTGGTCTCGCCCGCCAGTCGGCAGGAAAAATACCAGCGAATGCCCGTGATGCCAGCGGCCAGCATCGTGCCGCGAGTGCCATCACGATAGGTGATCAGGATCCCATGTGAAACGAAAGGGCGATCATTGCCCACCTGAGCCATGGGCCGCATCAGCTCCTGGGCGGAGGGCAACCCTGGAATCGGCTTCGCGGCCAAGGCTGCCGCCGCCAGATCTGGCGACCAGCGTCCTTCTCGCGCCGCTTGCCAGAGCGCTGCGCCTTCCAGAAACTGGACTTGCCTGACGCCCGTTTCCCCGCCGCGCCGGACCTCGACCATCGACTGCAGCACTTCGAGTCCATGGATGTCATAGGACTCGACGCCGCCACCGTGAATCGAAATGGCTTCTTCGATTCGCGCTCGCCAGGGCAGTTCCAGGGGCGGCGTCCGTTCGGCAAGGGGAACCGAGCTGCCCGCCATGAGGGGAATCTTCATCTGCCGCGCGGTGTCGTACATTTCCATGGCCCAATCCCAGCGGTAGGAAAGGTGTTTGTCATTGAAGACCGGGACGACCCGTCCGCTGCGACGGAAAACAGCCACGATCTCATCGAAGAACCGCTTGCGCGGATACTCCATCTGCGCCTTGGCATTGACCGGATATTTTCCGTGCTCGCCGATGGAGAGGACCGCATCGACCGCCAATCGATCGCCGCCGCGGCAGAGTGCCTCGGCAATGGTCTTGTAGATGGGAACACCAAACTTGGCCGAGATGACTCGCGAGAGCTCATTGGCCGGAACCTGATCCACGTACAGGCTGACCACATCCATTCCAGGCGAGGTCAGCGTGCCGTTGAACAGGTAGGGTTCGAGAAAATTTTCCAGGATGACGTGAGCGTGGCTCCGGTAGGAATACTCCGTGACGACGGCCGCGACGCGGAGCCGTTTTCGCGTGGCCGCGGACGCGGTGAGGTTGGTTGAACCCAGGATTGCCGAGGCAAGAGTAACATTTGTAAAAGCTCGGCTGGTCGTCTCCAGGAACGCGCGGCGTGAGACTTCACGGGATTGGCGTTCGATCATGGTGGCATCAAGATGACGGGCCGCTTCATCCCATTTTCCAGGGTGCTCTGTAAGGACGATTTAGCAGCTTGTTCGCTTCCGCATCGTTGACAATCTTTTCCTGTCGCGGATCCCACTTCAGGTCACGGCCCAATTGCATCGCGATGTTGCCCAAGTGCGCAATCGTGATGGAGCGGTGGGCCACTTCGCATGACGCGATGGGTTCCCGCCGCGAATAAACGCAATCGATGAAATTGCGAAAGTGATTGGCGTTTTCGTAGAGGTGAATTTCCCTGGATCCGATGACGGAGTCCCACATGGAAGCCGGGTTCGCCTGATACTTGCCCCGGTCGAGATGAATCCATCCTTCGCTTCCTTCAAACCGCACGCCCATGGGAAATTGATCCGAAACGATCAGTTTCACGCCGTTCTGCCGAGACGTTGTCTTGAGGGGTTCACTCATACCGCTTTCATTCGTCGTTGTTTCGAGAATGCAGGCTGTTCAGCGCAGCGTAGCTAGAATTCGGCGGTGCTCCACTCTTTTTCACCCAGGTTCTTGTGACCGCGCGTGACCGCGTAGATGAACAACGGGAACATGGCGCTCAAGAATGGAAAGCAGCGGTGTTCGCGACAGACGGAACGTCGGGTTTCCGGATGGGTTTGAAACTCCACCAATCCTTGCGCGTGCGAAAGATCGGATCCCAGGCGGCGTCCTGGCTCGCGGCGATCGCCGGTGGCGGATCTCGAGGATCGGGAGCGCCTTGATTCGCCCGGTCGAGGACCTCGGGTGGGCCGTGAGCCGGCAACTCAACCAGGCCAGCAGGAAGAAAGGCGCCAACAACCTCCGATGCGGCTGGACTGAGAAATCGGGTCGAGGGCGGATCATGGGAACGTCTAAAACAAAGAAGACCGGAGCCCACTTGGCTCCGGTCTCGCTGTTTCTGTCTCGCCGGGCGGTCAGGGATCACTTTTTTAATCTATAATACCGCGTCGCGGTAGCAGTGGTGTCCTGCTCAAAAGGCGATGTGGCATTGGGCACCGCGGACCATGGGCCGGAGATCTTGTCTGCCGATTCCAATCGCGCCGTGGCGTCCGTCCACTGAATCCGAATCTTGTTTCCAACCCGCGTGATCGACAGGGACAACTGTGGCGGAGTTGGCGCGTAGAGTTCCCTGATCTCGGTCGGTGTGAGTGCCTCATTATAAATCCGGGCCTCTTCGATCAAGGCGTCGAGGCCGCCGGGGCCTCCGGTCGTGCCGCCGTGGCGCTGGCCGAAAAAGACCTCCGCATCGCCCGCACCCCACGACGAGGGGTTGCCGGTATCATATTGGCCAATCTTTTCGCCATTGCGGTAACCGGTCACGCGCAACCTGCCACCTCCAAGGTGCTGGTAGCTGATCGCCACTTGGATCGGATCCCCGACCGACGTCTCGGCGAAGCCCGGAGAAAAGTCCGCTGTGCGTCCGAACCCGCTGCTGCCGTTCATCCAACGGTTATCCTCGCGCTCGGCAAAGATAATGCCGTCGAATACGTCGCTTCGGACTCGGTCGAGGGTCATGAGCGAACCAGCTCGGGCGACGTCGATCAGGCCTTGCAGGGTCGCCCAAACCACCAACGTCTTGCTCGTAATGGCCGGCCCCTTGTAAGCGCCGGTGTCGCTGTCGGTCACCGCCCAGCCTGTGGCCGACGTGCCACTGCCGTTGACGTCAAGTTTGCCTCCGCTGACTGTCGCCTCGCCCATGAGGAGCAACGGGGGGAAGTTCCCAGTGAGATCGACCAGTTCCTTCCCAGGCTCGAAGGTCCAGTGCCCGACCAGGAACGTCGCGATCGGGGACCGCGGAGGATCGAGCGGGTTGGTTGGATCAGTTTTGCCCGCCACTTCAGCGCCGTCGCTCAGGCCGTCGCCGTCGCTGTCGGTCTTATTCGGATCGGTGCCGGATTGCTGTTGTGGACGGGCGGGGTCGTAGGGCAGCTTGGGATTCTCGACCCCATCGTTCAGCCCATCGCCATCGCCGTCGGCCACGAGTGGATCGGTGCCGGTGTCGGTCGCAGAGACAAATTGGCCGGTCTTTGTTTCGACGCCGTCCTTGAGTCCGTCGTTGTCGGTGTCGGCATTCTTGGGGTTGGTCGTCCGCTGGAACTCCTGGAGGTTGGACAAGCCATCCGCATCGGGATCACCGTTGGACGTCTCGTTTAAGTTGCCGAAGTTGGCTGACTCCCAAACGTCGGACAGTCCGTCGCCATCCCGATCTTCGCTGAGGATTGGACCTTGGAGATAAATCTCCTTGATGCGCTCAGCGGAGAAGGCGCCGCCATAGATGCGGGCTTCATCGATCAGCGCGTCCAGCGCGCCGGGTCCTCCGCTGGTGCTGCCGTGGCGCACGCCGAAGAAGACCTCGGCATCCCCGGTCGCCCAACTGGACGGAGGGAATCCATCAGCCTGGCCAATCGGTTCGCCGTTGCGGTAGCCGGTGACCTTCAGACTCCCCTCGACGTGTTCGTAAGTGACGGCCAGGTTGATCAGGCCCCCAGGGGCAGTCTCTTCGAAGCCGGGGTCGAAATCGATAGTGCGCTGCCACCCGCTGCTGCCGTTCATCCAGCGGTTGTCCTGGCGCTCGGCGAAGATGATGCCGTCAAACTGGTCGCTGCTGACGCGGTCGAGCGTGATGGCCGAGGCGGCCCTGGCCACATCACTCAAAGCCTCCAACCTTAACCAGACGACGAGCGTCTTGCTCTCGATCAGCGGCCCCGAGTATTTGCTGGTGGTGCTGTCGGTGACCGCCCAGCCCGTCGCCGTCGTGCCGGCGCCATTGACGTCCAACTGGCCTTTCGACACATTCGCGTTGCCTTTGAGCAGCAGGTTCGGGAAGTTGCCCGTCAGGTCGATCAATTCCTGGGTTGGCTCGAAGGTCCAATGACCGATCAGCGCGGCGCCGCCGACTTCGGGCCCCAAGTTATAGAGACGGTCGATCTGCCCGGAGGTCAGAGCGATGCGATAGAGAGCGGCCTCGTCGATGAGCGCATCCAAGGCGCCCGGGCCGTCCGTCAGACTGCCGTGGCGCAAACCAAAGAACACCTCCGCGTCGCCCGGATCCCACCGCGAGGCGTTGCCGGTTTCATATTGGCCAGTCTGTCCGCCATTGCGGTAGCCCGTCACGCGTAGCCTGCCGCCGCCGAGATGCTCGTAGGTGATGGCGATTTGGGTGAGCTTGCCAACTTGAGTTTCTTCGGCGCCTGGATCGAAGTCTTGGGTGCGTTGCCAACCACTGCTCCCATTCATCCAACGGTTAGGCTGCCGCTCGGAATAGATGATCCCATCGAATTGGTCGGCACTCACTTTGTCGAGCGTCATGGCCGAACCCGCCTTGGCCACCGCCTCCAAGCTCTGGAGAGTGACCCATACGACCAGAGTCTTGTTGCTGATGACCGGCCCCGCATACTTGCCAGCGCCACTATCCGTCACGGCCCAGCCCGAGGCGGTCGTTCCGGCGCCGTTCACGTCCAGCTTACCATCCTTGACAGCGGCATTCCCCTTGAGCACGAGATTCGGAAAATTGCCCGTCTGGTCAACCAGTTCGTTTCCAGGTTCGAATGTCCAACGGCCCACCAGGTAATCGGCCAGAGTGGTCGGTGGGTCTTTGGGATCGATCGGATTGGTTCCGGCCGTGACTTCGGCTCCATCGTTGAGCCGATCGCCGTCCGTGTCGGCACGGTTGGGGTTGGTGCCGGTGTTGCCCGCGCTGACAAACACGCCGCTATTCGTCTCGACGTCGTCCCGCAATCCGTCGCCATCCGTGTCGGCTTTCTTGGGATCGGTCCCGGTGTCTTTTGCATCGACGAACTTTCCTGTCCTCGTTTCCACCTTGTCCGTCAAGCCATCGCCGTCAGTGTCGGCTTTCTTGGGGTCGATGCCGCGACGCAACTCCTCCAGGTTCGTGACCCCGTCGCCATCCGGATCTCCCGCGGCATCCTGCGCCAGATTGCCGAAGTTTTCGGTCTCCCAGTCGTCGCGGAGACCATCCTTGTCGGAATCCACGAAACCAGCGGGTGTCAGGGCCGCGATCTCAGCGGCGCTCAGGGCAGTGTCGTAGATGCGGCCCTCTTCGATCAACGCGTCCAGTCCGCCAGGACCGCCGGTCGTGCTGCCGTGGCGCTGCCCGAAGAACACCTCCGCATCACCCGGATCCCACTGCGATGGAGTGGCTGGTTCGTATCGACCGATCTCGACGCCGTTGCGGTAAGCGATCACTCGAAAGGTTCCGTCCGGGAGGTACTCGTAAGTGATGGCCATTAGGATCAATTCCCCAACGGCCGTCTCCTGGAAGCCGGGTTCAAGATCCTGGGTCCGCGAGAAAAAGCTGCTGCCGTTCATCCAGCGATTGTCCTGGCGCTCGCCAAAGATAATGCCGTCGAAATGGTCGCCGCTTACTTTGTCGATTGATATGGCCGATCCCGCTTTTGCGACATCGCCCAAACTTTGCAGCGCCACCCAGGAGACCAACGTTTTGTTCGTAAGGATCGGACCGAGGTAAGCGCCGGTGTCGCTGTCGGTCACGGCCCAGCCTGAGGCCGATGTGCCAGCACCGTTCACGTCGAGTTTGCCATCGGAGACTCGCGCGTCGCCCTTCAAGAGCAAATCGGGAAAGTTGCCGGTCCGATCTTTGAGCTCCTCGCCCAATTCGAATGTCCACTGGCCAACCAAGGCGGCCGATCCGGTGGAAGGGAGCCCTCCAAGCAATGTGAGTGTTATGACCAGGATTATTGGCACGAAAGAGAGGGGTTTTCGCGTGATGTTTTTCATAATATTGAACGGCAGTTTGCAGGTTGCTTTCATACTAAACTTTATGGACCCAGAATGGGTTAGCTATTGGTTGGGGCCCGTGGTTCGCTCCGCTAGCCACAAGTAGTCACGCGGTGAAGTGCCGCCACCGGACGACAGGGGTGCGGACGTGCGTTTCAGCGTGGCGGCATCTCTCCACTTATGGATTTCGGCATGTCCATCGGCGAAGGAGAGCGCGCCTGACCCGGCGTGATAGCTGGCCGGACAATCGTTCATCGATTCGTTCTTGGGCAGGACGGTGGTGCCAATCGGCATCAAATGCACCAGGAAGCCATCGTTCAGAGTGGGGCATTCATCCGTAAACACCCAGCGGTTGGCCGGGTCGTCAAACTGGTCAATGTTGCGGTACTCCCGCCACGTCTTCTTTCGATCTGCGATTTGCGACCACGAGGTGCCGTCCCAAAACCCGCCAATAAACGCATTCATCGCGATGCTGCGAACCCGGGGAACATTTCTGGGTGGATTGACCGTGCGATCTCCGGGACATTTGAAGATCGTGGCGTTACTGCTGAAATAAGGCCCCATGAGGGCTCGAGTGAACAGGAGCTTGTTGGTGTTGTCCGGGTTTGTCGTGTTATAACTCATGAACCCCGTGCACCAACTCTTGGTCAGGTCGCGCTCAAACACGGTGTTGTAGGGCAGCCGGCCTTGAAAATCATCCGCATAAAAACGCCACGCGATCATGACCTGGCGCAAATTATTCATGCACTGGATGCTTTGCGCCTTGACCTTGGCTTTGGACAGGGCCGGCAACAACATCGACGCCAGGATGGCGATGATGGCAATGACCACGAGGAGTTCGATCAGAGTGAAGGCCGACCGACGCCTGGGGCGCGTCGGACAACCGTCGCTGTAGAGGAAATGGGCGCATCTGATAAATCTCATAAACTTGCGTCGCGCGGTGATTGCAACTACGTATATGGTTACGGAGAAGTGATGCAAGGAAAAAAAGGGCTCATCCAGGTTCTTGTGATCGCGCAGTTGAACGACGGGAACATGGCGCTCAAGAATGGAAAGCAGCGTGGCTGCAACAACCGGATGAACAGAAACGGATCGACATTCAATCCGGGTCCTGCAACGGATTAGTCATGCCACTCTGCGTCCACTGGCGTCACCGCACGCGCCACGTGCCATTGGCCGATCGGCTCGCGGTCGCGCTGCTGCTGGTGACTGCCGCCAATGCCGGTGTCGCGCCTGCTCCGGTGGCCTACGGCCCGCCCGCGAAAGCGCGCTTTGAGACGGAGCTCATCACGGACACGGCGGGCTACACGCAACGGGGCGGGACGGGCCGAAGTTCCTGGGGCTTCAACCAGTCCAACATCGTCAGGCACGGTGACCAGGTCTATGCGATGTGCTGGCGCGACGATCGGCATCTGGTGGTCTTCCGGCGGATCATGCCGGGCCAGTGGGAAGCGAGCCCGCCGCTGCCGCAAGTTCCGCAGAATGGCGTGTTGCTCGTCGACTCAAAAGGCCGTCCGCACGTCATTGGTGGTGACAGCGCCAGTTATCACGCCGTCTTTGATCCACCCGGCCAGGTGCGGACTTTCTCGGTGCAAAAGCCGGCGCAGGCCGACACGCGATTTGGTGCCGGGATCAACGCGGACGACGACATCCTCGTGGCCGGCGGATTGCCGGCGATGAGCTGGTATGTGCTCGCCGCCGGCAACGGCTATCGCTCCTCCGCCTCAGGGCGAGTGCCCCACGCGAGTGGACGGGCTTATTACTTCGTGGCCTTCGCGGGAAGGTCGGCCCACACGTTTTGCTACGACGACTATTTTGTGAAAGGTTCGGGGTATCACACGCTCCGAACGTATCATTACTGGAACCCCGATCCGGTCCGGAGCCCGGGTGACTGGAAGATGACCCTCATCAGCGATGTATCCGACACCGTGGCGGGCCACGCGCGCGGTGCGACGGAGAACGAAGACCTGATGATCGACCGATCAGGCCGGGTGCATTTCCTCTACATGAAGAATACGGTGCCGGCGACCGGGGAATGGTCCTGGGCTTCGGATGGACAGGATCGTGCGAACGACTTCCTCTTTCACGCTGTGGGTGATCCGGCGGGTCCCTTCACGCACTATCGGCTTGGGAACTTTTCGCGCGGACGGATTCATCAGACTCCGGACGGGCGATTGCACTATTTCCTCTGCCGCGGCGAGTGGTTCAATTTCGAACTGTGGTACGCGGTGGGGGAAGCAAACTCACCGGCATTGATCAGCGAGCCGATCCGTTTGACGACCCCAACCCGCATCGATCATGTCTTCGTCAACAGCACTCGCGCCGGAGGGAAGCCGGCGCCGTCGATCGACTGCTACTTCACCGGCCCTTATCCAGGTCACACTCGAATGATTTATTGCGGCAAGCTGACGCCTTGACGACGATGAGCCGATTCAGTTTCGGAAGCGAGATCGCGGAGCGATAACCTATTATGAAACGACGCACGTTCATTGCGACAGCCGGAGCCGGGACAGCGTGGACGATGGCTTCGAACCTTCTTCGGGCCGATGGAAAACGATCCGGTGACGGGATGGAAGTTCTGTTTCCTTCAGGACGTCCGTTGAGCTACTTCCCGAACGTCTCTGGCCCTCGCCTGCTGCTGGACGGTGACCAGGCTGCGGCGGTGCTGATCCACTCGAACGACGACACCTTTCTCCAGCGTGGCGCTCGACGACTGTCGCTCGGGTTTCTGGCGCGGGCTCGGATGGTCGCTGACCCGGATGGCGTGATTCATATCGCCGGCCTGCGCAAAGATGGCCTGTGGCTGGTGCGGGTGAAGAAGTCCGGCCAGCACGAGCCGGTGAAATTGGCCACCATTCCGGAACCGCACGCTGCGGCTGGACTCGACCTTGTCTGGACCGCTGAAGGCGTCCGCATCGCTGCTCCCGGTCCCGTCCCGCGCACGGTTGCAGTCTACTCAGAGCGGCCGGATACGAAACCGTTGGTCCTGACGAAACACGCTTGGATGCATCCGTTGCTGCGCTACGACGCGGCACGCCGGCGGCTGCACCTCGTCGTCTGCCCGTGGCTTGATGCCTCGGCCATCTACAGCACGGTCTATTATCTGCGCTCCGATGATCACGGGGCGACCTGGGGGCCGGCCAAGGGATCGCTCTACGAACTTCCGCTTCAGCCCAATTCCCGGGAGCACGGGCTCGATCGTCCTCCGCCCGAAGTGGTGTCGATCATTGGCCAGCCAGTGGGGGGCCACTCGAATACGCTGGCGCATAGTCTTGAGCTCGATCCGGACGGCCAGCCCCATTTTCTTTACAGCTTCAACCGGCCCTATCACTTGGCCCGAGAGCCGTTCATGCGATGTGTCCATATCTGGTGGGATGGTGCGAAGTGGTCCCTGGACAACTGGGACGGCGCAAAGTGGAAGTCCGGCGAGTTGTCGTCCGACTTCAAGGTGGACATCGCGGGCGGATGCTTGGACTTGATCGACCGGAACACAATCCGGGCCCTGCTCTTGTTCAAGGATCGAACGGTGCCCTGGCTCGAACTGGGCATCGCCAGCAGTCACGACGGCGGACGCACCTGGAGCCCGGTGAAGCCGTTGACCACGGATGCCGCGACCAAGGCCGCGCATTACGTCGCGCCGAGCTGGGTCAAACGCGGGACGGGTTATGAATTTGTCTGCGCCGGATTCAATTTATCTCCCCACGCCCCGGTGTATCGAGGAACCATCGACGAACGGAGTTTCGCATGAAGGTCGCGCTCGAGGTCATTCGGACGAACAGCAACTACAACGGCCTGTTCAGCCAGAACAAGATCGTCAGCCTCGGTGACTACCTCTACATCACCTACGAAAGCGGGGACGAAGGCTCGGTCATCCTGCGCTTTGACGGGGAACGCTGGACCGCCAAGAGCGGCTTTCCCGTGGGACCGCCCTACCTCGCGGTGGACAGCCGCGGCACGATTCACCTGGCGGGGCCGCATCGGAAGAAGCGGAGCGAGATCTGGCACTTCGCCAGTTCCAAGCCGCACGACCTCGAGACGATGGGCGAAGGCTATTGGATTCATCCCAAGAACTATTCCTCCATGGTGGTCGATCGCCGCGACGACTCGCTCTTTTATTTTGGCGCCGGCGGCAACAGCGGAGCCATCGATTACATGCGCCGCCTGCCCGATGGCCAGTGGACGAAGCGCCAATCCCTCGTGGAAGGCCAAGTCATCTACCCCGCCGCCATCGTTCGCGATGGCGTACTGCACCTGATGTTCACCGGCTGGGAACCCAACCCTGCGCTCTACCAGAACATTTATTATCTGCGCACGACGGACCGGGGTGAGACCTGGACCTTGGGCGACGGGCGTGTGCTGAAGACGCCGCACATGTTGAATCCTTGGATCCCTGAAAGCCTCGCCGCGCTCGACCAAGTCAACCTCAGCTTCGGCGACGGCCGGGCCGATGGGCGCTTTGCCTGTGACGTGCATCAGATCAAGTTTTTCGTGGATCGCCTCGGGCGCCCGCACTCGCTCTACGGATTCATCCCGTCCTATTTTCCGACGCCTGAGCCGGTGGCCCGTTATTACACCGTGCATGCGCGGCGGGACGCCCAGGGCTGGAAGCAGATGTTCCTCGATCCGCAGATCGTCAGCCCGAGCATCGCGGAGGATTCCGGCGGGCGGCTCCACTGTTTGTTTACCTTCGGCGGAGATGCCCCGCCTGAATTCAACGCCGGGTATATGCACAGCGACGACGGCGGAGATCATTGGTCCAGGATCGAGCGCGTGACGTGCGACACCGTGGCGAAGGCCTCTCTGGGCGGCGTTTACTGGCTGCCGGAACCCTATCGCGGGCGTCTCTGTTTTGTGATCAACAACGGGTCAACGCTCTATTTTGGAAATCTCCTGAACCCCTGATCAACGGGCCTGCCGCGCCTCTGCCCCGCCGTGACTGGCCTGGCGGCGTGGGTTGGCGATGATACGCGAAGTTGGCGCAAGACTCGTCGAGGATGCGCGTGTTGTCCGGACGACCGGCGCGCTGGCAGCGGCCGTGAACGGAGACCAGGGCCTCGCCTTTGGCGGACAAATTGATGCGCGAGGCTTCGGTAACCACGAATACGAGTCAACGCAGGGTCAGTGGCCTTTGTGTGTCTCTCACTGTCGCAGGCCGACGCAGCCGATGCGCTGCGGCCCGACTCCGAAGGTTACATTCGTCATTGGCTCATGCTCGCGCCCATCGCCCTGCGCGGCGGCGATTCCGGCAGCGAAGCCATCCTGAAAGATCAGCTCAAGGATGAAGCCGCGCTTCGGCCCAAAGCCGGCGACAAGATCATGGTGGCCGGGAAGGAACTGGTCTGGGAAAGCGTCACCGCTGCGACCAGTTACTTCGACTTCAACGCGACCCTCAAAACCATCAACGACCAAGCCGTCGGCTACATGGTCACCTACGGCGAATGCGACAAAGACAAGCCAGACGTCATCATGGCCGTGGCCAGCAATGATCAGGGACGCATCTATTTCAACGGTGTGGACATCTACGCCTTCACCGAACCGCGCCCGCTCATGCTCGATGCGGACCGAGGCAGGGTCACCCTCAAGAAGGGAACAAACGTCATCGTATTCAAAGTCGCCAACGAACAGAACAGTTGGCAGGGGGCCATGCGCTTTCTGGACAAGGCTGGGGCTCCGGTGACAGATCTTAAAATCAAGTTGTCGCCCTGAGCGCCGGTGAGGCTCGAAGCCAGCATTCGATGCGATTAATTGCAGCCATCCTCGCGGCGGTGATGTGCGCCAATCTCTCTTGCGCGCAACCGGTCGGTGGTTTTGACCGCCCGGCGGACAAGCCTGCCCCGAGAACCGACAAGAATTCGCAGGTGGCCCACGAGCAACTCCTGGAGAAAGCCAAGAAAGGCGGCATCGACGTCTATTTCCTCGGCGACTCGATCACGCGGCGGTGGGGGGCGACGGACTACCCGGAATTCCTCGCGAACTGGAAGAGCAATTTCTTCGGCTGGAACGCGGCAAACTTTGGCTGGGGCGCGGACCAGATTGAGAACATTCTCTGGCGTGTGGAAAACGGCGAACTGGACGGCGTGCATCCGAAGATCATCGTCCTGCTCGCGGGTATCAACAATGTCGGCACCGTTCCTGGCGGCGACACGAAGGTCGAGAGCATCACGAGCGGGTTGAAAGCTCTCGTGACTGCCTGCCAGCAGAAGGCTCCGGATGCCGTCATTGTTCTCACTGCTCTCTTTCCACGCAACGACAACATGTCCGTCATCCCGACGATCCATCGCATCAACGACAAACTTGCGATGATGGCCGATGGAAAAAAGGTTCGTTACCTAAACGTGAACGACAAGTTGGCGGACAAGGACGGAAAATTGTTCGACGGCATCTCGAAGGACAAGCTGCATCCCAGCTTGCAGGGCTACCAAGTCTGGGCTGATGGGTTGAAACCCATCCTTACGGAAATCCTCGGGCCGCGGGCAAAGACGGATCACGCTCCGCCGCCGACCGGCGATCCGAGCGCCAGACCGTCGAGAAGCAACTGACCAGTGACCATAGTCAAAGGCACGCTCATGACACGCACAGCGGAATGCAAAACCATCGAGGCTCTTTCAAAACTCGGATTTGTTGAGAGATTTCAATTGATCATGTGAAGTGGCACGAGTCGCGCTGATTTTTGGACATGCTCGACCTGACGACGATCTTCCACAATTTGCAACGCCATCTTTTCCCCATGCTCG
>SXGT01903687.1_pt1 | contig 19888 bp, 14 predicted proteins | sample 3176221 | NCBI WGS metagenome assembly SXGT01 (sample SAMN11356862, study PRJNA531348) | freshwater metagenome | isolation source: freshwater sample F1-120 | place: China: Fuxian Lake, Yuxi | collected 2017-12-25
CGATGTGCTCCGGTGTGGTGCCGCAACACCCGCCGACAACGTTCACGAGCCCGCTGTCCGCGAACTCCGCGATGAGACGCGCCGTGGTGGCGGGGTCCTGGTCGTAGGCGCCGAAGACGTTGGGGAGGCCGGCGTTGGGGTAGCACGAGACATGGGTCTCGGCGACGGCTGCGAGCTCCGCGAGGAAGGGACGCATCTCGGCCGCGCCGAGGGAGCAGTTCATGCCCACGGCGAGCGGCCGCGCGTGCAGGATGGACTCGTAGAAGGCGTCGATCGTCTGCCCGGACAGCGTCCGCCCGCTCCGGTCGACCACGGTGACCGACACGAAGATCGGCAGGACGATTCCCTTCGCCTCGATCACGTCCGCGATGGCGGCGAGACACGCCTTCGCGTTGAGCGTGTCGGTGATGGTCTCGACCAGCAGGAGATCGGACCCGCCGTCGATCAGACCGCGAGCCTGCTCGTGGTACGCGGCGTACATCTGTTCCCACGTGGTCGCGCGCACGGCGGGGTTGGACACGTCGGGCGACAGCGAGAGCGTGCGCGTCGTGGGGCCGAGGGCCCCTGCCACGAAGCGCGGCCGGCTGGAGGTCGCTCGGGCGTCGCAGGCGCGGCGCGCGAGCCGGGCGGCCTCGAGGTTCATCTCGTAGACCTCGCGTTCGATCCGGTAGTCGGCCTGCGAGATGCGGTTCGCGCCGAACGTGTTCGTCTCGATGACGTCGGCCCCCGCGGCGAGGTACGCGTCGTGAATCTCCGTCACCACGTCCGGGCGCGTGAGCACGAGCAGATCGTTGTTGCCCTTCAGATCGTGAGGATGCCCCGCGAACCTCTCGCCGCGGAAGTCGTCCTCGCCCAGGGTGTAGCGCTGGAGCATCGAGCCCATCGCCCCGTCCAGGAGGATGATGCGCTCTTCCAGGATGCTCGCGAGCGCGTCCGTGAGATTCGCCACGCGAGGCTCATAGCACACGCGTGGCGGGACCGCCGCGCTCGCGCTCGCGATCAGTTCAGGGTGACCGGGCCGGGCGGTCGCGATCGCCCGGCGCGCTTTCGGAGCAGGGGCGAGGCGTGGTGGTGGATCATGAACCATCCTCCGGGCTCACGCACGAACACGTTGGTGGCCTGCGCCGCACCCACCACGACGCCATCGCCGTCGTAGACCTCCTCGATCAGGATCGCGATCGCCGTGTCGCCGGCGACCACCACGTGCTCGTCCTCCGACTCGACGTGGACCTTGCCGCCGTGCGCGAAGATGCGCTCCCAGCTGTCGACGACCGCGGCGCGGCCCACGAGGGGCTCCTCCCACCCAGGGTGGACGCAGCAGAGCTCCTCGCGCGAGCTCCACACCGCGATCATGCGATCGAGATCGCCCAGTCGCAGGGACTCGTAGAAGCGCTCGTTCGCCTCGCGCACCAGCTCTTCGTCTCGACCCACGAAAAGGCGAGCCTAACAGACAGCGCGCCGCCAGAGGGCGAGCAAAACGCACAAACACGACCGCCCGGAGCGAGATGCTCCGGGCGGCCGGGTCGACGTCGTTCGTAAGCCGAGTTCTGTGTCCCGGCGCGGTTGCCCCCGCCGGGGTGACGATCAGTCCTCTACGACCGCCGTCACCGGCGGCCTGAAGCAGCCTACCCGCGAGCGCTTGGACGGGTCGCCCTACCCTCCTCGCGCCCGGCGAACCGGAACGCGCGGAGGATGCTCGCCTACATGGCCTTGCTCCCGATGGGGTCTGCCTAGCCGCGCCTGTTGCCAGGCGCGCGGTGGGCTCTTACCCCGCCGTTTCACCCTTACCGGAGCAGGTCCAGGGAAGAGGGCCTCTCGGCCCCCCTCGGGTCCCGGCGCCGTCCGGCGGTCTCTCTCTGTTGCACTGTCCTTGGTGTTTCCACCACCGGGCGTTACCCGGCATCGTACCCTGCGGAGCTCGGACTTTCCTCCCGCGGGGTGGAACCTCTCGGGGCCACCCCGCCGACGATCGTCTGATCGGCGTCGACGGAGGGGAATATGTCACGCGCGAAGGCGAGCGCAAGGGTGAAGGGCACCAACACGAGGCCGTACCGGCCCGCGCCGAAGAACACGCCGTGCAGCAGGAAGGTCGCGACGACGACGCCCGCGGCCATCCACGCCAGCACGGACCCTCCGCGCCGGAGCGAGACCGCGAGGGCGAGGGCGAGGAAAAGATACGCCGGCCAGGCGTGGGGTACGAGTCCCCCCCAGGGAAGAACGTCGCGCGGTCCGGCCACCACGAAGACGAGGCCGAGCGCGCACAGGACCTGGCGCGCACGCCGCCTGAGCCCCGGCGCACGGGCGACGGCGACCAGAGCCCCGGCGACGCCGAGGCGCGTCGCCAGGGTCTCCACGGCGCCGAGGACGGCCTTCGAGCGGAGGGGAAAGCGCTCCGGGTTCGACGCGTGGAGGTACCAGGGCGCCGCGCCGAGGTAGTCGCACGTGACGGCCCACTTCGCGGGCGCGCGGGCGAGCCAGGCGCCCGGCGCCTCCCGGATCTGATCGAGGGCCGCTCGGCCGAAGCAGGCGTCCTTCGCTGCCTCGTCCCAGACCGTCCTGCAGGCGACGGGCACGTCCACCTCGCCCCACGCGCCGGTCGTCGTCTGGACGCCGATGAGGAGGTTCCATCCGCCGTTGACGCTCACGAGCGCGCAGGTGCCCAGCCGCGCGCAGTTCCGAACGGTCCACGGCGCACACACGACGAGGGCCATCGCGAACGACACGGCGCCCGCGCGGCACGCACGGCGCCAGCCGTCGCGCTGAAACGCAACGAGGCCGACGAGCGGCGCGAGGACGAGGGACTGCGGGCGCACGAGCACGGCGAGGCCGAGCGTGAGACCGATCGGGACGGCCCACGCGAACCGGCGGGCGCGCAAGCCGTCCACGTGCGTCGCGATGCCGGCCGCCACGCACAGGAGCGCCGTGGTCGGCCCCTCGGTCATCGCCGCGAGCGTGTACGGAACGAACGCGGGGTGGACGGCCACGAAGAGCGCGCCAGCGAGCGCCCAGCGGGCCGACGTCACCCTCCGGAGGAGTCGATGTATCCCGCCGGCGCCGAGGGAGCCGAGCACCGCGTCCAGGAGGCCGATGGCGAGCGGCCCGGGACCGAGCAGCACGTACACGGCGCCGAGCAGCGCCGGGTATCCGACCGGATAGTGCGCGGCGTAGGTGACCGCGCCGTCCCCCCACACCCACGTGTACCCTTCTCCCGCTGCGATGCGCCGCGCGATTCGCTCGTAGTAGATCGCATCGCCCGCGGGCGGGAAGGCCCCGCCCCACCGCGCGGTCACCGCGAGGCGCACGACGAAGGCGGCGGCGCCGACCAGGGCGGTGTCCCTCAAGGAAACAGCCCGAGCCGCTCGAGCGCCACCGAGACCTCGCACGCGGGGAGGCCGACGACGTTCGTGTACGAACCCTCGATCCGTGACACCAGCCCGGACCCCTTGCCCTGGATCGCGTACGCGCCGGCCTTGTCGAGCCCCTCGCCGGTCGCCGCGTAGCGACGGATCGCCCCCACCGACAGGGCGCGGAAGGCCACGCGGGTTCGTACGGTCTCCGCGTGGAGGAGATCGGCAGCTTCACGTCGCCGGGCCTCCGCCTCTCGGTCGCTGGAGGCCCCGATCGCGAAACGCGTCCACACCTCGTGGCTGCGGCCCGCGAGGCGCGCGATCATCGCGGCTGCCTCCTCCGCGTTGGCGGGCTTCCCGAGGATGTCACCGTCCACGATGACGGAGGTGTCCGCCACGAGCACGACCCGCGGGACGCCGAGCGCGGCCCCGGCGGCGGCGAGCTTGGCTGCGCAGACGCGCTCGAGATACGGGCCCGCCGGCTCGTCGACGGCGACCGCCTCGTCGACGTCCGCGGGACGCACCTCGCAGGGGACGCCGAGGGAGATGAGGATCTCCAGTCGGCGAGGCGATCGGCTCCCGAGGACGAGGGGCGCTGCCACGGTCACCTTCATGCCGCGGGCAGATTACCGCGGCGTGCGGGCCACGGGGCGAAAACACAGCGGCATCGCCGGCGGGTTTGATAAGGTGCCGGCGTTCATGGGCAAGGCGATGACGGCGACCGCCAGCCTGGCGGCACTCGTGACGGTCGGCGGCGCAGCGCGCGCCGCCGACTGCAGCGACCCGAGCCGACCGGCGATCTCCACGTGCATCAACAGCGACACGCTGTGGCCGCACGCCGGACCCCAGCGCTTCGCGAGCATCGGTGGCACGGAGACGGTCGCCAAGGGCCAGGTCGGCTTCGGCCTCGTCACCACCTGGCAGAACCGGCCGATCGTCCTGCGCGTGGCGACCCCGGGCCAGGGCGGCAGCGATCAGTACGCCGTCGATCAGCAGGTCAACGGGAACTTCCTGTGGACGTACGGCCTCACGAACGAGCTCGCGCTCGACGTTGCCATGCCCGTGACGCTCTACCAGCGAGGGGTCGGCCTCTCCCCCCTCACGGGCGGCGCCCAGCTCCAGGGGACGACCGCGCGCGACCTTCGCTTCGGCGTGGTGTACGCGCTCCCGCGACCGCGGGTCGACGTGGCGACGCAGATCCGGGGGAAGGACGCCTTCCAGGCCGCAGCACGCTTCGAAGTCTCCGCGCCCACGGGGGACCGCAGCCAGTTCGCCGGCGAGCGGACGGCGGTCTTCGTGCCGACCGCCGCCGTCTCTTACCGTTTCCACGGGCTCTTCGCCGGCGCGGAGATCGGCGCGCGCATCCGCCCCACCACCAACCTCGTCGGCGCGCGCGTGGGTGCGCAGGGCGTGTCGGGGCTCGGCGTCGGCTACGACATCCTGCCGCGCGAGCGCCTCGCCATCCTCGCGGAGGCGCGCGCCCTCTTCAACTTCGCCAAGCAAGCCACCGCGACGCAGAAGGACACCGGCATCGTGACCACACCCTCGGACGCGGTCAGCATCCCGGCCGAGTGGTCCGTCGGCGTGCGAAGCGCAGCGCTCCTGGCGGGCGATCTCTCGTTATTGGTCGCCGGCGGTGGCGCGCTCCCGACGGCGACGGCGATCACGACCCCGCGGTTTCGCTTCACGTTCGGCGTCGTCTTCGCGCCCCTCGGGCGCGACTCCGACCGCGACGGCGTCCTCGATCGCACCGACCGGTGCCCCGACGAGGCGCAGGCGCCGGGCCCCGGACCGCGAGACGGCTGCAACCACCCGGGCGGGGAGGCCACCGCGCCTCCGCGCGCGGACGGGCCCGGCGGCGTCGCGCCTCCACGGAGCGTGGGCGAGGAGAGCAAGACACCGTGAGCCGCGCGACCTCGAGCAACGTCCGCCACATCCTCTTCCGCTTCGACGACACCGATCTGCCGCAGGCCCTCGTCGGCGCGCTGCGAGACGAGGTCGTGACGTGCGGCTGGATCCGCGGGAGCGGCGTGATCGAGGACGCGGAGGTTGCGCTCGTGAGCGCCTCCGGGCCGACGCGCCGGCGCCTCGCGGGCCTCGTCCAGGTCGTCGGCCTCGAAGGGAGCGTGGGGCTGGTCGACGGCGACGTGTCCTGCGGGCTCCGCGCCCTCTTCTCGCGGGAGACGGACCTGGGCCCCGAGACGTTCGCGGGCGAGATCGTCCGGGCGCGCGTTCGCGCGCTCGAGGTGCTCGTGACGGCGCTCGACGACGTGGACGGCGAGCGTGCACCGCACCCGGATGGTCCCTGGCTGCTCGCGCGCATCGGGCCTGGTCGCACGGAGCCGGCTGCGCCATCCGGGCCGACGATCTCGCGCGAGGTGCCCGCGGCGATCACCGTCACGGTCTCCAACGTGGCACCTAGGCCCCACGCGACGGCCGTAGCGGATGCCTCCGCGCCGAGGCCCGCCGCCCCTCCCAGCGGGCCCGGCGGCGCCATCCCACCGCGCCTCACGCGCTTCAAGGCGGAGGAGGCGGAGCAGCCGGTGCCGGAGGCCGGCGATCACGTCATCCACTTCATGTTCGGCCGCTGCGAGGTCGTCAAGAGCGAGGACGACCGCCTCCACCTCCGCATGGGCAAGGACGGCAAGGTCAAGGAGATCGCGCTGGAGATGCTGCGCGTCACTCCCCTGCCGGACGAGGACGGCTCGCGCGTTTACCGTCTCGACCGGAAGATGTAGCCGGTCGTCGACCGCTCGATGCGACGCGTGCGGCACGACAGCGCGACGATCTGTGGTGAGGGCGTCAACGCGAGAGGCTGGCCTCGCGCTCGCGCTCCGTGACCGCAACGCGGCGCAGTGCGTCGGCCGCGCGACGGGCGAGATCGTGATCCCCGGACCGGCGCGCCTGAGCGGCGATCGCGCCGAGGGCGAGGGGGTCCCCCACGAAGCGCCCGATCTCGCGCCACGGACCGGTCATCGGCGCACCGTCGCGCCCCGCGCGCGTGAGCATGGCGGCGGTGACGACGGCGTCCCTCCCCGCGGCGCCGTCGAGGCGAGCGGCCAGGAGATCCGCCTCTGCGATCCGACGTGGGAAGAGCGAGAGGAACAGGAGCCTGTGCCGCGCCCCCAGGTTGGAGCCGTCCCCCACCGGCTCCACGCCCGCGCGCGCCGCTCGGATCACCTCGCCGGACGGCGGGAGCGCGACATCCACGCCGCGGAGCGCGAGATCCACGGCGATCGGCACGAGGACCGGATCGTCCTCGATCTCCTCGCACGGCACCCCGCGAGCGAACGCGCGAGCCGCCTCCCCACCGGCACGGAGGGTGATCTCTCTCGTGAGCGCAAGCCAGGTCGCCGGCCCGAGACGCACCGTACCGGAGGGAGGGCGCCACGTGGCGTCGCCCGCGACGAGTCGCGCCGCGAAGATCCCTGGGTCGTCCGGATCGGCGGCCGCGGCGAGCGCGAGGAGCCCCCGCGCCGTGGCCGCGTCGCCGAGGAGCCACGCCCTCGAAGCGGCCTCCGCGAGCGGGACGTGGCCACGCACGCAGGCTCGCCTCACCAGCGCGGTGTCTCCCGTGCCGATCGCCCTGTCGACCGCGAGGCGCGTGACGAGCGGAGAGACGCGCGGACCCTCCAGCAGGACCAGGGAAAGGGCGAGCCGCCGCGCGAGGTCGAGCTCGCCCACGCCGGACAGCTCCTCGACCCACCGCGAGAGCTCGCGCCGACGCCCCGGGGCGATCGCGGCCAGCCTCTCGGCCGCCCGGCACATGGCGTCGAAGCTGGCTCGCCGCGCCGACCACGTGAGCATCGCCTCCCACGCGGCGGCGCGATCCTCGAAGGCGAGGGTGACGGCGCGCACCCCGTCCTCCTCGCCGCGCGCCGCCGCATCCGTCTGGAGCGTCACGTTCGCCGGGTCGAGGCGGCGTGCGGTGGCCTCGGCGTCGTCGCGGACCCGCCCGTCACGCACGACAGCGGCGCAGCGGGCCCGCGCGAGAAACGCAGGCGCGTAGTGTCCGTCCAGCGCGAGCGCCCTCTGAACGTCCTCGATCCCTCCCGCGTTATCGCCGAGACGGCATCTCACCTCGGCGCGCCGCGAGAGGATCTCCGGATCCTGGTCGTCGGACGCGAGCGCCCGGTCGTAGGCCCGTCGGGACGCCGAGAGGTCACCCGACTCCTCGGCGAGGACCCCCTCCAGGAACGCGGCGTACGCGTCCGCGTCGATGACGCGACCGACCAGCACCCGATCGTCGACCACGCGGGTCGTGCGCCCCGCGTGCCCGCATCCGGCGAGCACCACCGCGAGCGCGGGCACGAGCACAGCGCGCGCGCGGGACGGGTTCATCCTCCGGTCGCCTCGACCATCGCCTCGAGGAGCGCATCGTTCTCCCGGGGGGATCCCACCGTGATCCGCAGGTGGTTCGCCATCCTCCCCTGGGCGGCGTGGAAGCTGCGGACGAGCACCCCGCGCGCGAGCAGCGCGGCGTGCACCTCCTCGGCCGGCCGCCCGGTCCGGACCCACACGAAGTTGGCCGAGCTCGGCGTCACCACGACGTCGCGCATGCGCCCGAGCGCCTCCGAGATGCGGGCGCGCTCGACCACGACGGCGCCCACCGCGGCCCCCACTTCGGTCCAGCCGTCGCGGAGGATCGCCGCCACCACCGCCTGCGAGAGGGCGCTCGTGTTGAACGGCTGGCGCGCCTTGTCGATCTCGCGGACGAGGTCCTCGGGGCCCTCCAGCCAGCCGATCCGCAGCGCTGCAAGCCCGAGCTTGCTGACCGTCCTCAGGATGGCGATGTTCGGGCTGGCGGCCCGGAGATCGCGGACGGAAGATCCCTGGTACTCGGCGTACGCCTCGTCGATCACGACCAGCGCCCCGGGCGCCTTCGCCGCCAGAGCCGCCATCCGCGCGCGCGTCATCGCGTTGCCGGTCGGGTTGTTCGGGCTCGCCACGTAGATCACGCTCGGCGCCATGAGGTCCACGGCACGCGCCATCGCCGCGAGATCGAGGTCCCAGTCACGGTCGAGCGGCACGCTCGCGTGCTTGAGCCCGTGGGCCTGCGCCGTCACGCGATACATGACGAACGTCGGCGTCGGCGTGAGGATCACGGCCTGAGGGTTCCTGGCTCGCGGGCGGGCAAGGGCGACCGAGAGCAGCGCGATGATCTCGTCCGAGCCCGAGCCGATCAGGATCTCCCCCGCCGCGGGCGCGCCGCGCAAGGCGAGCGCGTCCTTCAGCTCGAGGGCGCGCGGATCGGGGTACCGCTCGAGCGGCACGCGCGCCAGCGCTTCGCGCACGAGCTCGCGGACCCGATCCGAGCACCAGGCTGGCGCCTCGTTCGCGTCGAGCTTCGCCCGCAGCCCGGCATGCGACGCAGGCACGTAGGCCTCGAGCCCCGCGAGCTCGGGGCGCACGAGGTGCCGCCAGAAGGCGCGGTCAGCGGCCTCGGAAGTCTCCGCCATCTCCGAGGTCGGCTGCGCTGACGTCTTCCATGGAATCGAGCGCGTCCCTGTGCCCGTGAGCCTCGGCCTCGCGCAGCCGTTCGGCGATCTCGATGATGCGCCGCTCGACGCGCCCGAACACGCTCCACGCGGGGAAGCGCCCGCTCGCGTCGCGCTCGCCCGCGGCCACGCCCGTCAGGGTCTCGATGCCCTGGGACACGCGATCGACGGCGTACAGGTGGAAGCGCTGCTGCTCGATCGCGAGCGCGACGTCCTCGCGCAGCACGAGGTGCGGGAGGTTGGCCCGCGGGAGCAGGACGCCCTGCGAGCCCGTGAGCCCGCGCGCATGGCAGAGGTCGAAGAAGCCTTCGATCTTGGCGCAGACGCCACCGATCGCCTGCATCTCGCCGAGCTGGTTCACGCTCCCGGTCACGGCGATTCCCTGGTCGATCGGGACGTCGGCGAGCGCGGACAGGACGCCGAAGAGCTCCGCGCTCGACGCGCTGTCGCCGTCGATCTCGCCGTAGCTCTGCTCGAACGCGATCTGCGCACGCAGCGAGAGCGGCCGCTCCTGCCCGAACATCCGTGACAGGTACCCGCGGACGATCGCCATGCCCTTCGTGTGGATGGATCCCCCGAGCTGCGCCTCGCGCTCGACGTCGATGATGCCCTCGCGCCCGAGCGCGACGACCGCGGTGATCCGCATGGGCTGCCCGAACTCGACGTCCCCGGCGCTGTAGACCGAGAGGCCGTTGACGACGCCCGTGCGCGTCCCAGTCGTGTCGAGAGCGACCTCGCCCCGCACGGCCATCTCACGGACGTGGCGCTCGGCGGCGCCGGCGCGCTCGCGCCGCTCCTGCCAGGCAACCTCCACGTCCTCGCGAGCGACGACGCTGCGCGACGGGGGCGCGATCGAGGCGCGAAACGGCCGCGCGAGGCGCGTCCCGTTCGAGCTCGCGACGCCCTCGTCGGGCTCGTCGCCGCGACCCGTCTCCATGGTGCGCCCCGCGGCGAGGGCGCTTGCGAACGCGGCCGTCTCCTCGAGCGGCGAGAGGAACAAGGACAGCTTGTCCCGATCGCCGGCGAGGCGCGTCGCCAGGTCGAGCAGACGCGCCCGCGCGTCCCGATCGAAGGCGCCCCACTCGCGTTCCTTCGCCATGGCCATCAGGTAGGCGTCGAGCGCGAGCAGGCGATCCTTCGTGCGGGGGATCGAGGGCTCGACCTCGACCTTCACGCGGAAGAGCGCCGCGAAGTCGGCGTCGGCGTCGAGGAGCGCGGCGTACATCTCCGGCGATCCGACCAGCACCACGCGCACCCGGATGGGCACGGGCGCCGGGCGGAGCGTCGTCGCGTACAGCCCGAGCGGGCCGAGCGGATCCTCCGCGCCGATCTGACGCTCGCGGAGCACGCGCTTCATCCGCTCCCAGATGATCGGGTCGGCCATGAGGTCCGCGGCCCGCACGACGAGCACCCCGCCCGACGCCCGGTGCAGCGAACCGGGTCGCACGCGCGTGAAGTCCGTCAAGAGCGCGCCGAAGCGGGCGCGGCGCTCGAGGTATCCGAACAGGTTGGGGTACGTCGGGTTGGTGTCGTACACGACGGGCGGTGGCGACCCCTCCGCGTTCGACACGAGCAGGTTGACCTTGAATCGGTTGAGGCGGGTCGCGTGCTCCGGATCGTGATCGTGGAGCTCCTTGTCTCGTCCGTCGTCCTCATCCCCTGGCTTCTCCGGCTCGACGAGGTCGGCCCAGTCCGCCTTCAGGGCGGACTGGACCTGCTCGAGGTAGACCTTCATCGGCGTCCCGCACGCGTCGAAGTCGTCGAAGACATCCTTCATGGCGCCCTCGATGGCGGCCTCCGCGAGGCGCTGGAACGCCTCGTCGCGCGCGGCCGCGAAGCGCGCCCCAGGGGCGCGCACCAGCCGCGCGGCCTTCTCGACCTCCTGGGTGAGCTGCTCCTCGGCCTCCGCGAGCATCTTGCGCGTCGACTCGTCGAGGACCGCGAACTGCTCGGGGCTCACGGGCTTGCCGTGCAGCACGGGGACCGTCTGCATTCCGCCCTGCACCGAGCGGATCCCGAACCCGAGCGTCCTCGCGGTGGTCTCCAGGCCCGTGATGACCTGCTTGTTGTGGGCCTCCAGCTCGCGTGCGAGCTCGCGCTGGGCCGACTGGACCTCGTCCTCGCTCCCGATCTGCGGGATGTCGACCCGGAGACGCTCGATGAGGTGATGCATCGCCGCGACGAGCGAGGGACCGCGACCCGTCGGCAAGAGGAGCGCCTTGGGCGCCTCCGGGCGATCGAAGTCGTGGACGTAGACGAGGTCGGGCGGGGACGGCCGGCCCGCCATGTACTTCTCGGCGAACCGGATGACGTCGTCCTCGATCATCACCTCGGGCTCGGCCGCGACGAACACGTGGAAGCTCGGTTCGCGCGCCGCGAGCCCGAGGCCGAGCGCGCGGCGCGCCACGGAAGAAGCGAGCTCGAAGAGGCCGTTGCTGGCGTCGGGCCGCTCCGGGAGCATGGCGGGATCGGTGTGGAGCGTCACCTCCGTGTGAGGGATGCGCCACGTCGCGCGGCCCTGGGCCCGGGCTGCATCGGGCTCGCTCCACGCGTGGCCGGTGGACGTGCTGTCGCGGGGCCCAGGGAACCCCGGGCTGGGCGGAGCGGCGGGCGCCGGCGCGACGTCGGGCTGGCTGTCGGGGTCGCGAGCCTCACGCGGCACTTCGAGGGTGACCTTCCTCCCGCGCGAGCGCCCCTTCTCGCCGCGGGTCGAGGCCGTGATGGCCGGCTGGGGAGGCTTCCTTCGCTCTGCCATTCCTCGTTGTAACAACGATACACCAGCCGAACAACGAACCCAAAAAACGCCGGTCATTACGCCCGTTTCCCTGTGCACCCGAAATTCTCGGCCGCACGCGCGGATTCACGTTACGATGAAGCAGCCGTATGCCCCGTCTCATCCTCGCAACCGCCGAGGGCACCCAAGCGATCGAGCTCCGCCCCATCAACAGCCTGGGGCGGCACCCCAACAACTCGATCCAGCTGCTCGACAAGATCGTCTCGAAGGAGCACTGCATCCTCGAGCAGCGCGACACCGGGTTCGTCCTGAGAGATCTCGGGAGCCTGAACGGCACGTACGTCAACGGGGAGCGTGTCCGCGGCGAGATGCCGCTCAAGCACGGCGACGAGATCTCGCTCGGCTCCACGCGGGCGCGCTACGACGACGGCTCGGGCACGGAGATCCACCACAACCTCCCGGTCTCGCCCGGTGCGGTGCAGCAGGTCCCGCTCCACCAGCGCGCCTCGATGACGCCGGGCCAGCCGGGGGTCCCGCCCTCGGGGTGGTCGGGCGTGAGCCCCCCGTCGGCGATGCCCGCGACGCACGCGGCACCCCAGGGACAGGCCCCCCACCCGGGCGGGCAGCCTTCTTCGCAGGCGCGGCCGCCATTCCCGCCGGGCTCGCCGCTGGCCGGGCCGCCCATGAGCCAGCGCGCGGCGCAGCCGATGAAGCCGAACCTGAGCGGCACGCGCGTCGACATGCTCGACTCGGCGCGCGCCATCGGGAGCCAGATCGCGGCCCAGACCAAGGGCTTCCTCCCGTTCGACCAGGTGCGCGCCGATCCGCAGCAGCTGAGGGTCGACTACGAGCGGCTCCGCGTCACCTGGGAGCTCACCCGCGACATCGGCCTCGAGCGCGACCTGGACACGCTGCTGCGCAAGATCCTCTACGCGCTGTTCAAGTTCGTCAACGCCGACCGCGGCGTCATCCTCCTCCGCCAGCCCGACGGCTCGCTCATCGACCGCGCCGCCTATCGCCGCGACGGGAGCGATGCGACCATCCAGGTGAGCTCCACGATCCTCGCCCACGTCATCAAGGAGCGCGCCGGCGTCCTGACGCACGACGCGTCGATGGACTTCGCAGCCTCGAAGGGCAAGTCGATGATCCTGAACCGGATCTCGAGCGCCATCGTGGTGCCGCTGCTCCACGAGAACGAGGTGCTCGGTGCGATCTGGCTCGACTCGGAGTCGCTCGCGCAGTTCCAGCAGAAGGACCTCGAGCTCATCACGGCGGTCGGCAACCAGGCCGCGATCTTCATCCAGAACCTCTTCCTCACCAAGAAGGTCCAGGAGGACGAGATCATGCGCGAGCGCTTCTCGCGCCTCCTCTCGCCCAACGTGGCCGAGCAGGTCATCAGCGGCAAGCTCGAGATCAAGAAGGGCGGGATCCACGTCCCCGAGTGCACGGTGTTCAACAGCGACATCCGCGGATTCACGCGGATGAGCGAGGGCGCGCCCGCCGGGGTCATCCTCGAGCTGCTCAACGAGTACTTCGAGCTCATGGTCGAGCAGGTGTTCAAGTACGAGGGCACGCTCGACAAGTTCATGGGCGACGGCATCATGGCGGTCTGGGGCGCGCCGGTCGCGCGCGAGGACGACGCGTGCCGCGCCGTGGCGAGCGCCATCGATCAGATGCAGGTCCTCGGCAAGTTCAACCGGCGCCGCGTCGAGGGGGGGCACCCTCCGCTCGCGGTCGGCATAGGCCTGCACACGGGTCCGCTCGTCTCGGGCTACGTCGGGAGCTCGAAGGCGCTCAGCTACACCGTCATGGGCGACACCGCCAACACCAGCGCGCGGCTGTGCGGCATCGCGCTCTCCGGGCAGATCATCGTCAGCGAGTTCACCCACGCGCGCCTCGGCACCCGGTTCGAGGTCGACGAGCTCCCGCCGGCGTCGCTCAAGGGCAAGGAGAAGCCGCTCCGCATCTTCAACGTGAAGAAGGAGAAGCCGAGCGCGGTGGCGAAGGTCGGGTAGGGTTGGCGTCCTACGTTCTCCCGTTCGAGAAGCCGGTCGTCGACCTCGTGGGGCGCGTGCGCGAGCTGCGCGCGCTCGCCATCGAGGACGCGCAGCTCTTGCCGGAGCTCCACGCGCTCGAGGCGCAGGCCAACCACCTCGCCAAGGAGCTGTTCCGCGATCTGTCCGCCTGGCAGAAGGTGCAGCTCTCACGGCACCCGAACCGCCCCTACGCGATGGACTACCTGGAGCGTCTGTTCACGGACTTCGTGGAGCTCCACGGGGATCGGAAGTTCGGCGAGGACGCCGCGATCGTGTGCGGGCTCGCGCGCCACCACGGTCGGAGCGTCGTGTTCGTCGGCCAGCAGAAGGGTCGCGGCGCGAAGGAGAACGTGCGCCGCAACTTCGGGATGCCCCACCCCGAGGGTTACCGCAAGGCCCTCCGCATGTACGAGCTCGCCGGACGCTTCGGCCTGCCCATCCTGACGTTCATCGACACGCCGGGCGCGTACCCCGGACTCGGGGCGGAGGAGCGCGGCCAGTCGGAGGCCATCGGCGCCTGCCTCGCGGTGATGGCGCGCGCGCCGGTGCCGATCGTCGCGACCATCATCGGCGAGGGTGGGAGCGGCGGCGCGCTCGCGCTCGGCGTCGCGAACCGGGTTCACGTCCTCGAGTACGGCACCTACAGCGTGATCTCACCCGAGGGCTGCGCGTCCATCCTCTGGAAGGACGGCTCGAAGGCAGACGTCGCGGCCGATCGCCTCAAGATGACGGCGCCCGACCTGCTCCGGCTCCGCGTGGTCGACGAGATCGTGGAAGAGCCGGCTGGCGGCGCCCACCAGGACGTCGATGCGGCCGCCCGCCTCGTCGATGACGCGTTGCGTCGCGCGCTCGAGTCGCTCGACGGCCTGCGCCCGGACGAGCTCATCGCCAACAGATACGCGCGCTTCCGCGATCTCGGCGCATTCGCGCCCGCCTAGACGCTGCGACACGTACATGGCGCCACATCTTCCGTCATGCGCGTCTGTTCCGTGCTATGCGGAGCCCGATGGCAGCCTCGATCGATCTCACAGGCAAGGTCGCAATCGTCACCGGAGCGAGCCGTGGCATCGGCGAGGCGATCGCACGCGCCTTCGCCGCGAGCGGCGCGAAGGTCGTGCTCGCGGCCCGGAAGATCGAGGGCCTGCGGCCGGTCGCGGACTCCATCGGCGGCGACGCCCTCGCGCTCGCGGCGCACACGGGCAAGGAAGCCGACTGCCAGGCCCTCGTCGCGCAGGCGGTGGAGCGCTTCGGCAAGGTCGACGTGCTCGTGAACAACGCGGCGACGAACCCGTACTTCGGCCCCATGATCGACGTCGGGGAGGGCGCGTGGGACAAGACGTTCGAGGTCAACCTCAAGGGTTACTTCTTCATGTGCCGTGAGGTGGTCCGGCACCTCCGCGCGCGGGCGAACAAGGACGGCGACGTCGGGGGGAGCCTCATCAACGTCGCGAGCGTCGCGGGCCTCACGGCCTCGCCCCTCCAGGGCGTCTACGCGATGACCAAGGCCGCGGTCGTCTCGATGACCAAGACGCTGGCGTACGAGCTCGCGGCCAACAAGATTCGCGTCAACGCCATCGCCCCCGGCTTCGTCGACACGCGGTTCGCGGGGGCGATCCTCGAGAACGAGGCCCTGCTCGACGAGGTCATCCGCAGGACCCCCCAGCGGCGGTACGCCGTCCCCGACGAGATCGCCGGGGGGGCGCTCTACCTCGCGAGCGACGCGGCGAGCTTCGTGACCGGCCATACCCTCGTCATCGACGGTGGCCTGACGATTTAGCCAGCGGGCGCGAGGGGTCCTAGTATCGAAAGGGAGCGGGGGGGAAGCAGCTGTCATGCAATCGGGTCAGATCATCGCCGGAAAGTATCGCCTCAACCAGCTGCTCGGCAGCGGGGGGATGGCGACCGTCTGGTCGGCGACCAACACGTTCACGGAGCGCGAGTTCGCGATCAAGTTCCTGAACCCGGGCGCCGCCAAGAACGCCGAGGCGGCCACGCGTTTTCTCAACGAGGCCAAGGTCACCGCACGCATCAACCACCCGAACATCATCGACATCCTCGACGTCGGACAGACCGAGGCGGGGAACCTCTTCCTCGTCATGGAGCTCCTGACGGGCGTCCCGCTCGAGGTCGCGCTTCGGCGGCAGCATCCGCCGATGTCGCTGCACGAGTTCGCGTTCGTGATGGTCGAGGTGGCGCGCGCCTTGGCTGCCGCCCACCGGAGCGGCGTGATCCACCGCGATCTCAAGCCGTCGAACATCTTCCTGCACAAGGACAAGTCCGGCGCCGCCCAGCCGAAGCTGCTCGACTTCGGCGTGTCGAAGTTCCTGGAGCAGACCGAGGCGAACCACGCCCTGACCGTGGCGGGGACCGTCCTCGGATCGCCGCTCTACATGAGCCCGGAGCAAGCGCGCGGCGATGGCCAGATCGACGGGCGCACCGACGTGTTCGCCTTTGGCGTGATCCTGTTCGAGGCGCTGACCGGGATCCGACCCTTCGAAGGCCTCAACTTCAACCAGCTCATCGTGAACATCGCGACGAAGCCACCGAGGAGCGTCGACTTCCACGCGCCCCACATGCCCCCCTCGCTCCGCGCGATCGTCCACACGTGCCTCGAGCCCGACAAGGCGCGCCGTACCGTCACCTTCGAGGTCATCGCGGAGCGCCTCTACAACCTGCTCCCCGAGCTCGAGGCGTGCCCCTTCCGGCTCCCGCCCCAGCAGACCACCCTGTCCACGCACGATCCCGACGCCACCCACGCGCTTCCCGTGGTCCGCCCGAGCGATCGCCCTCCCCCCCAGGATCCCGCGCTCCAGGGCGGCACGCCGAGCCCGTCGTACGCGTCCATCAGCCTCACCCAGCAGGCGCGCCTCAACCCTCGCTCCGTCGTGCTCGTCGGCGCCGGGGTGGCGGTCGTGCTCGTGGGCGCGCTCCTGGGCGTCGTGCTGTCCGTGGCGCTGCGCGCTCGCCGCGCGGAGGCCGTGACGACGGAGCCGGTCGAGGCGCCCGTGACGACGCCCCCCGCGCCGACCGGCACCTCCCACGAGCCCCCCGTGGTGGCCTTCGACTCGCTCCCGCCGCAGAAGGCCGCAGCGCCGAAGCCCGTGGGGCGCCTCCTCGTCACCGCCGCGCCCGGATGGTGCACCGTCTCGGTGGACGGCGTCGTGAAGGGCCCGACGCCCCTCCCCGTGCTCGAGCTGCCCGCGGGGGCCCACCACCTCGAGTGCCAGCCGCCCGATCGCCGGGCCAAGATCAAGCACGCGAGCGTGACCCTCGAGGACGGGCAGACCTCCCGCTTCGCGTTCCCCGTGGATCCGTGAGCCCGTGACACGCTCGCCCGTTTGAGGTAACGGGGCGGCATGGCCTTGCACGATCGGCTCACGAAGGATCTGGAGAAGCTACAGGCGCAGTACGAGGAGCACTTCGCGGGCCAGTCCCGGCAGACGCGGGACGTCGCGCTGCTCGAGCGCATGCTACGGGGCGCGCGGGAGGTGATGGCCCAGGTCGACGCGATCCCCGAGGGCGCGCGCGGGCGAGAGCTCGGCGCCGTCTCCGACGAGGCGCGTCGCGTCGTGGAGATGTACGAGGGAGAGCTCCGCGCGATCCGGCAGGCGAAGGAGGCTGGCCCGGAGTTCGAGCCGTTCAGCGTGCTCGCCACGCGCGCGAACCTCGTCTTCGCGCGCTACGTGCGCAACTTCGCGGGGCAGTCGAGGAGCACGCGCGACGCGCTGCTTCTCGAGGAGCTGATCGACGAGCTGGTGAAGGTCGACGCGGGCATGACCGAGCTCGCGGGGCCCACGCCGAAGCCCGCCTTCGCCGGGGACGTCGAGCTCGTGCGGAAGAACATCAAGATGTACCGCGCAGAGGCCGAGGCGATCTCGACCGCGCAGACGACCGGCACGCCCGAGGACCGCGCGAACCTCCTGGCGACGCTCGCCAACAACGCCTTCGCGCTCTACCGTGCCCACTTCGCCGGAGCCCCGCGCACGACGCGCCGGCCCGCCCTGCTCGTCCGCATCATCGACAACCTGGAGATCTTCGAGGACCGGATGCAACGGCTCACCGACGGAGGGCTCGACGCGGAGTTCAACCGCAAGAACACCGAGATCGTCCGCTCCCAGCTCGAGATGTACCGGACGGAGCTCACCGAGATCCGCACGGCCCGCCGCCAGACCAAGATGGAGGACCTCATGGGCATGCTCGGCGGCGCTGCGAACGAGCTGTTCGAGGAGTACCGGACCGGCTACGCGGGCAAGGACCGCAGCAAGGTCGACCGGGACAAGCTCGGTGTGATCTGCGACAAGCTGCACGAGATCCTGCGCCAGATGGAGGACCTCTCCACGGCGGAGTCGAGCGAGATGAACGAGGGGAACCAGAAGATCGTGCGCGATCAGGTGACCCACTTCGAGCACGAGTTCGAGCAGATCACGGCCGCCCAGGCGAAGAACTAGGACTCGCTGGACCCGAGGAACACGCCACGATCGGCGAGATCCGCGAGCAGGACCGCCGTGCTCGCGAGGATCTCGTCCGTGAGGCGCGTTCCTTGGTCCGCGCACGCCGCCGGCAGCGCGCGCTCGAGGGGCTCCCCGTCGAAGAGGCGGGCGAGGATGCGCGACGCGAGCGGCGAGAGCTCGAGGAAGCGGATCGCGTGGGCCGGGTCGCGGTAGCCGAGGAGGGTCGCAGGCGACGCCTCCGGGACCGTGCGATCGTCCTCGCCCTCGGGCAGGCGGTGCACGGCGTGCTCGAGGGAGACGAGAGCCTTCGCCTCGACGAACGACAGCGGCCGATCGACGACGACCTCGCCCGGCGGTGCGGTCGGCGGGGGGGAATACGAGACGCCGAGGGAGAACTCGCACAGCTCGTACGTCGCCAGGTCCACGGTGTAGGCCGGCACCCGTGGATCGGCCCTCCACCTCGGCGCCGCGAACGCGAGGAACTCCATCGGCACGTCGCGGAGGTGGTGCGTGCGCGGCGCGCGCTCCCGCAGGAAGGCGGCCATCCCGCGCTCGAAGGCGTGGTCCGCCGCCTCGTTCATGCGCACTCGCGCGCGCGGCATCATGCGGCCGATCACGTCGGTCACGTTGCCGCGCACGAGGCGGCGGTACAGCCAGATGCGCGGGCGCTCCGCCACGAGCGCCGCCATGTCGTCCCCGGAGACACCGGCCCGCGAGAGGACGCTCGGTAGACCCCCGGCGTCGGCCGCCCCTTCGTCGTCGCCGAAGCAGGCCTCGGCGAACGCGCGCTGCATCGCGAGATCAGCCACGGCCATGCGCCTCCCGCGCGCGGAGCCAGATCGCCTTCAGGTCCGCGACCTCCCGGAGCAGCACAGGCAGCGCCGGGATGGACTGATCCCGCTCGAGCAGCACCGGGACCGGACCGGTCACACGCAGCACGCGCTCGAGGAGGGCCAGCACCGGATCGCAGACCGGGGCGCCGTGGGTGTCGACGATCACCGTGTCGCCAGGCGCGCCGTCCTCGTCCGCCACGCGCTCGTGTCCCGCGACGTGGATCTGCACGACCCTGTCGAGCGGCGCCTCCGCCATCCAGGCATCCGGGTCGAGGCCGAAGTTCTGGCAGTTCACGTACGCGTTGTTCACGTCGAGCACGAGGGCGCAGCCGGAGAGGCGACAGACCTCGGAGACGAACGCAGGCTCGCGCATCTCGCGGCGTCCCGGGTGCGTGTAGAAGCTGATGTTCTCGACCGCGAGCGGGACGCCGATCGCGTCCTCCGCCCGCCTCACGCGATCGGCGACGCGCCGCGCCGTCTCCGTGGTGAGCGCGAGCGGCAACAGATCGTGCAACGACCTCCCGTCCACGCTCCCGAAGCAGAGGTGATCGGAGTGCCAGGGCGAACCCACGTCGCGGAGCAGACCTCGGAGGCCGTCGAGGTACGCGTCGCCCAGCGGATCGAAGCCGCCGAGCGACATCGTCAGCCCGTGCGTCACGATCGGGTACGCCTCGCGTGCCGCGGCCAGCGCGTCGGCGTAGTACCCTCCCCTCCCCATGTAGTTCTCGGGAGAGATCTCGAGAAAATCGAGCGCCGGCCGGTCCCGGAGGAGCTCCTCGAGGAACTCCCACCGGAGACCGAGGCCGACCCCGGTGATCGCCCGCCCTACTTCTTCGCCGAGCAGGTTCCAGCTCCGCAGCTGGACTGCGCGCCGCTCTTCGCCGGGGGCTTGGCCGGCGGCGTCGCGGGCTTGGCCGAAGTCGTCGCCGCGGGCGCCGCGCTCGTGGGCGCCGCCGGCGTGGCGGGTGCGCCCGTGGTGGCCGCCGCGC
>SXGT01178868.1_pt1 | contig 19887 bp, 14 predicted proteins | sample 3176221 | NCBI WGS metagenome assembly SXGT01 (sample SAMN11356862, study PRJNA531348) | freshwater metagenome | isolation source: freshwater sample F1-120 | place: China: Fuxian Lake, Yuxi | collected 2017-12-25
GAGCGCCGGCGATGATGCCGTCGTAGTCCTCTTGAAAACGCTGTGCCTCCTTCAGGGCCTGGCGCCCACCGGCCGAACAGCCGAACCAGTACGAATGCCCCGGGCCGTCCCCGTAGAACGCGGCAATCACGTCTTTGGCGGTCACGGTCATCTCGTGCACCGAACGCCACCCGAAATCGACCACCTTCTCGGGATGTTGGTAGCCGAACTCGCCGCTGCCCCCGACGTGACCGGTGTCGGTTGAGGCCGTGGCATAGCCGCGCTCCAGCCCGGACGCCATGGACCGTTCCCCACCCTCGCGCAGGCTCCCGGTAAAGGCGCCGTTCCCGACCGCTTGGAACTTGCCGTTCCACCCGGCAGACGGCATCCAGACTTCCAGCTTGATGTCGGAGTCGGTCGACGGAGTGAGCGTGGCGGCCACCCGACAAAACGCCGGCAGCGCCGCATACTGCTGAGCTAGTGCCTCGGGCAGCGACCGCCCCTCGGGCATCGGCTGGGCAAACGCTCCGGCCGCCACCTGTTGTGCGGCGGTAATCGTCACGTTGGGCAGCGCGAGCGAGGCTAGGGTCTCGCAAGCGACCGCGGGACCACCAGCCGCGATATCGGTTCCGGCCCCCGGAGCTTCCAGCCCCTCGGTCGCGGTACACGCGGCGGTCACGGCGAGGCCAGTCGCTATCGTGAAGGCAAGAGCGGTCGTACGCAGATGTGTCATCTAGAACTCCCCTGTCCACGTGCGGCTACTGGCCACCAGCGACGGCTTCCGCCTGCTCCAGCGCGCGCGCCCCTGCCATGATGCCTTCCATCCCGACGTTACCCTCGTGGCACGCATACTCGAACACGGGGTCGGTCGACCGCTTCAGCGGCACCATGGCGCTCCACGGCGCGTGCCAGGTCTTCGGATCGGTGACGGTCACTTCATACTCGAGGGCGTCTTCGGCCACGCGCGTGAGCCGCTCCACCAGGTGCAGATCGTCGCTGGAATCCATGAACGCCCCCGTGGCCGAGTAGTTGGTCGTCTCGATGACCAGCGTGTCCCCCTCGAAGTGTCCCCGTGAATCGCCATGCATCTGCCGAATCCTCGCATCCACGTGCGGTCCAGCATCGAGCGGAATCACGCGCGAACCACCCATCTCCATATACAGCACCACATGGGTGGCGCTCTGAAACACCTGGGTATAACTGTTGTAGCCAGCCCCCAGCCTGGGAACGCCCCAGCTGATGCACCGCTCTCCGAGACTCCGATCTTCCGGTCCGTGGGCGTGTCGGGCCCGGGCCTCGGATCGGCTCGCCGCCCAGGCGTCGGCCCTGGCGGTGCGGCTCGGCAGGCGGCCGTTCGCAGGGTCGGTCACCAGCGACGTGCGCGCGTTCCAGTCGCGGTCCACCATCCAGAACTGGTTGTAGTTCCCGGTGGCCGTGTCTCGGGATGAGAACGTTGCCGCCTCGGCCAGCACGGTTGAGAACACGCTGTCGCCAAAAGCGGCATCACCGGACTCGCTGCTGAACAGCTCACCGGCGCGCGCCTGCAGCGCCGACAATTCTTCCTGGGTGAGCGTCGCGCGGTCCCCGAGGGCCTCCGGCCGCTCCAACGGCGTGACACTGTTGTTGGCCCACACGCCCTGCAAGTCGGCGTGTCCGTCGGCCGTGCGCGGCACGGTCCAGGCACCCGACTGACCTGACGCGGGAAGTACTGCCGCCCCCGTCACACCCAAGACCAGCGTTACGCCACAGACCAGTACGCGGGATCGCATGCTCACGGTATTCCTCCTCACCCTGGAGACGGGACCTCGATTGCTTGTTGCGAAAGGATACCACCGGGCCACCCCGGTTGCCCAACGCCGGTGGCGCAGGATCACCGGGGCTGGCGCCGCGTGAGCCGGGGCGAGCACCGCCAGGGCGAGTGCGACGCCGGAGGTCTCGAGCCACCTCAGGCCCCCGCACCACGACCGGCGTCCAGGAACGCGAACAACGTCTGCATGACGGCCATGAAGATCTGCCAAGCCACGTCGCTCCGGAAGGGACTGGGATCGGTGCGCTATCATACCGGCCATGAACGAAAGCGTGGTCGCCTGGCTCGCGGGCAGCGCAGCGCAAGAGGCCGCGGTGTATCTACTGGGCAATGTGCCCGGATTGCCCCCCATTGCCCAGTCGCTGCACATCCTCGGCATCGTCGCCGTGATGAGTTCGACCACCATGATCCATCTGCGGTTCCTGGGCTTGGCTGCGCCCAGCCAGAACGTCAGCGAAATGATCAGCCGGCTCATGCCGTGGACATGGTGGGCGCTTCTGGTCAACGCCGTCACCGGTCTGATCTTTGTCGTAGGGCGGCCGGATCGATATTTCTTGAATCCCGTCTTCGGCTGGAAATTCATGTGCCTCGTTCCCGCCGTCGCCATCGCGCTGGTCATCTACCAGATGAACAAGCGCGACCTCGGCTTCTGGGAGCACACCACGGCGCGCTTGCGCTCGGCCCGCGTGATGGCCGCCGTGTCACTGGTGCTATGGGTCGGGGTGGTCCTGGCCGGGCGCTGGATCGCCTACACCGACTACCTCTATTTCCTCTATGAATGAAGAAACTTCGGTGCCATTTCCTGAATTCTGGAACTGGATCCAGGCGCTCCCGCTGTCGGAACACATCGGGTTCACCTGGTGGTTCCCGTTCCTGGAGTCCCTCCATGTCCTCGCGGTCGGTCTCGTCGTGGGCTCGATCCTGATGGTGGACCTGCGGCTCCTGGGGAAGACCGCGCTCAGCATTCCGGCGAGCCGCATGACCCGAGAGATGATCCGATGGACCTGGGGCGCCTTCGTCCTCGCCGCCATCACGGGCCTCGGGCTGTTCATGACCCGAGCCGCCGCCTACATCGAGAACCCGGCGTTTCAGATCAAGCTCGTGCTGCTGATGCTGGCTGGATGCAACATGGCCTGGTTTCAGTTCCGTACCCTGCGACACGTAGACCAGTGGGACACCGCCTCCCCGCCCCCGCAGGCCGCCCGCATTGCCGGCGGCGCGTCGCTCCTGCTCTGGATCGGCGTCATCTTTGCCGGCCGATGGGTCGGTCACATCATCTGATCTGAGTGCGTCTGTGCCACGCCCCTGCACGGCACGCCAGGTAGCATCTGCTCCCCATACGAAAAAGGGCCGGCCCAATCGTGGGCCGGCCCGCAAACCCTGCGAGACGCACAGCGCGTCATTCCGATGTCGTCCCGATGTCGTCTCGATGTCGTCCCGATGTCGTCGTCGGCGGCACACGTTTGGCCGCCGCCTGTTCAGACGTGGAGCAACCAATCCAGCGGCAGTCTCCCGGTGCTGTGGCCGAGCGTCTCGACCGGCACGCCCATCTTGTCGAGGAGGCTCAGATGCAGATTCGCCAGCGGCGTATCTTCCGGGTATCGGATGTGCTTGCCGCCAGTCCCCGCGCCCCCGCCCGCGAGCAGAATCGGAAGATTCTGCGACGCGTGCGCGTTGCTGTCCCCCATGCCGGCGCCGTACACGATCATCGAGTGGTCGAGCAACGAACCGTCGCCATCCGGCGTGCTCCGCAGACGCTCGATGAACCCGGCGAAGAGCTGAGCGTGGTACTGGTTGATCTTCGTGAGCTTGGCAAGTTTTTCCGGATCCTTCTGGTGATGCGAAATCGGATGGTGGGCATCAGCGACACCGATCTCAGCATAGGTCCGTCCGGTGATTTCTCGCCCGAGCATGAAGGTGGCAACGCGCGTCAGGTCTGTCTCGTAGGCGAGCGCCATGAGGTCGAACATCAGCTTCGCGTGCTCGCCCATGGTGTCCGGGATACCGGCCGGCTGCGCCATGACAGGCAGTTCACGGTCGCTCTGCGCTTCAGCCATTTGAATGCGGCGCTCGATGTCTCGAACGGCGTCGAGATACTGGGCGAGCTTCGCCTGATCGCTCCCCCCGAGTTGTCGCGACAGATCGGCGGCCCGCTCGGTGACCGAGTCCAGCAGGCTGGCGTCCTTCGACAGGCGAGCCTGACGGATGCGCGGGTCCGTGCTGCCCGTGTCACCAAAGAGCAGTTCGAACACGACCCGCGGGTTGTTCTCCATCGGCAGCGGTGTCGTTTCGTCGGCCCAGGCAATGGTGTTGGTATATGCGCAACTGAACCCGTCGTCGCAGGAACCGGCAAAGTCGCGACCGTCCAGGGCCAATTCCAGTGTCGCCAGCTGCGTCTCGCGCCCGTGCACGCGGCCCGCAATCTGGTCCATGGACACGCCGCCCAGCAGGTCCGACCCATCGTCTGGCTTCGACGGCACCCCGGTCAGAAATCGGGTCGATGCGCGCGCGTGCGGCCCCTCACTTTCGACGCCGTGCATCCCTGACAGCACCTGGATCTGCTCGCGAAATGGCTCGAGCGGTTTGAGTATGGACGAAAACTCGAACCCGGCCCCTTCGGTCGATGGGGTCCAGTGGTCCATCATCATGCCGTTGGGGCAATACACGATGCCGAGTCGGCGCGTGGGGTTGGCCGCCGTGTTCCGGATAGCCGCAAACGCCGGCACCATGCCGTCGAGGAGCGGCAGCGCGAGCGCGGCGCCCATGCCCCGAAGTATCGTCCGACGAGCGATGGCCTTCTTGGTAATGATCATGATTCTGCCTTCCGCATTCCGAACGGCGCACTCTGCACGATACCCACAATGATAGACGACCAGCGGTAGTCGTCGATGGCGGCCTCACGCGTGATGGCCCGCACCGTCGGGCGGTCGAAGTACTCTGCTCCGCGGCCGAGCGCATACGCCAGGAGCTTCTCGGTCAGCGTGCCGACGAACCGCTCGCGTCGATCGAGCAAGATAGACCGCAAGCCCTTCGGTCCTTCGAACACCGTTCCGTCAGGCAAGCGCCCAGAGGAGTCTATCGGCAAGTTCGCTTCGCCGGTGGTGCGCCAGCGTCCGATAGCGTCGTAGTTTTCGAGGGCCAGCCCCAGCGGGTCCATCGGTGCGTGACACACGGAACAGGCCGGACTCTCGCGGTGTCGCGCCAATCGGTCGCGCACCGTGGCGACCTGACCGTTCTCGCCCCGCTCCGGAAGGTCCGGCACATCGGCTGGCGGCGGCGGCGGCGGCGTGCCCAGCACGTTCGTCAGCATCCACTTGCCGCGTAGCACCGGCGATGTCCGGTTCGGGTACGACGTCACCGTCAGCAAACTGCCGTGGCCGAAGATCCCTCCCCTGTGCTCGGCGGTCTCGGCGTCCAGTCCGACGCGACGGAAGTGGCTGCCGTACACATTGGGAATTCCATAGTGCGTCGCCAAGCGCTCGTTCACGAACGTATAGTCGGCACCCAGGAGGTCCAAGACACTTCGATCGTCCCGAATCAGACTCTCGACGAACAACTCCGTTTCGCGCTGAAAGGCCTCGCGCAGATTCTCGTCGAACTCAGGGAACTCGATGGCATCTGGTACCACCGCGCGCAGATTCCGCAGATACAGCCACTGACCAGCAAAATTCCGGACCAGCGCGGCGGCTCGCGGGTCAGCCAGCATGCGTCGCGTCTGCTGCTCCAGCACCTCCGGGTCGCTGAGACGCCCCTGCTCCGCTAGGTCCAACAATGCCGCGTCTGGACTGCTGGACCAGAGAAAGAACGACAGCCGCGAGGCTAACTCGATATCGGTCAGTGCATAGACCGCCCCCGGGGCGACGTCGGTTGGGTCGCGCACGACACGAAACAGAAAGTCTGGCGAAATCAGCAACCGCTCAAGCGCGAGCTGGATACCGGCGTCAAAGCTGCCGTCGTCCCGGCCAGCCCGGTAAAAGTCCATCAGCACGTCCACATCCCCGGACTCGAGGGGCCGACGATAGGCACGCCGCGCGAGCGACCCGAGAATCGTGCGCGCGCAGCCCTCTTCGTCGGCGCGCGCCTCACTCGCCGGCTGGCACACGAAAATCGCGTCTCGGCTCGGCGTATCACCAGGCCCCTGGCTCGAATAGGGCCCACCAATCGCCACATATTCGACCGCCGCGGGACCGTCGCGCATCTCATTCACGGCTATAGCAAACACGCTCTGTCGCGGTTGCAGCACGCCTTCCGGCTCCGTGAACTTGCGGACGAATGAGACGGCCACCACGTGCGGGCCCGACTCTGCCCGAAACCGGACGCGCATGTTGGTGTCGGCGAAGAGCATGTACTCTTCCCACTCTCGATCGCCAAACTGGTTGCCTCCGTAGCTCGCGGGTGCCTGCAGCACGTCGGGCTCTTCCCCCCCGAACGTAAACGTCCGGACCAGCGCGCCATCGAGTCGTACCTGAAGCACTTGGCGCGAGCCCATCCCGCGGATGTAGTCGACGTAATTGCGATGCAGCCGAATCTGGAGGTCGTATTCGCCGTCAACCGGGAAGTAGTGGCGCACGCCGATGCCGCCGCGCGACCCGAACGGCAGGTCTTCACCCATCCGGTCGTCCTGCATGAGCAAGATGGGCACTTCGTAGGTCTCGATGGCCGGGCCGATAGGGGTCTCGCCCAGCGCCTGACGGCCGATCTTGCGTGCCGCCGTCAGGTATCGTCCCATCAGCGCGGGAGACACACTGAGCACGTTGGCCATGTTGTCGAAGCCGAACTCGTCAAAATCGTCGGCCGGCAGCAACCCGTCGACATCGACGTCCAACGCGAGCAGGTCGCGCACGGCGTTCGCGTACTCCGCCCGGTTCAGCCGATGCACCGCTTCTGTGCGCCCAGGGTCGGGCCGCGTCCGCGCATGTCGGTCAATCTCCGTTTCAATCCAGCCGGCAAAGTGGTCGTAGGCGGCAGCCTCGGGACGCGGGCGCCCCACTGGCGGCATCGAGCGGGTGCGCAGCTTCGCCACGACCCCCTCCCACACCTCGGCCTGCTCGCCGATGCGGGTGAGGTCGAGGTCCTGCAGACTGAGGTCAGCCGTTCGTAACCGATCGCTGTGGCAGGTCACGCAGTACTGTTGCAGGGTCGCTTCCAGCCGCTCCTCCGCCGTGGTGTCGGGCGGGGCCTGCGCCAGCAGGGGAGGCACAGAGGCTCCGAAACACAGAGTCGCGACAATCAGGGACAGGCCCGCCGCCGTACTCCGTTGCACCTTTCCTGGCATGGTCCCCCGGCGCTCCAGCCGCTCATGAACCTGAACGATCACCGTAGTGTGGCGGACCGGTCGAATGGTGTCAATCGTCAAAATGCCGACCGCTCCAGCAAATGGCAGCCACCCGCGGGCCGCGCGCAGGGTCCGCGGCACAGCCCCGTCGAAACAGGCGCGCGACCAGGCTCGCCCCGTGGCAGAGCGGCTCGGGGGCCCCCGCGGAGCGGCCACGGGAGTTCGGGGCAGAGCCCCGTCCATCTGCAGCAGCCCCCGTCTAAAAACGAAATAACCGGTTGAATTTGATGACGAAGCCGCGATTGCGGAGTTCGGTGAAGCGATCCGGACGCAGGGTCGCCGAATCGCGCTCCTCCGAATACACGACGAAGATCTCGCTCCCGGGGCTGTATTCCCAGCGGAACCTCAGGTTGCTGCTCACCGTATCGCTGGCCGAGTTGTATTGCACCAGACCACTGAAGAACATCCGGGGATTGAACGCGTAGTTGACACGCGTCACCGCGAGATCTGTTCTGAATGAGCCTTGGGGCGTGTCGATCCAGTTGAACGAGACGCTGGGTTCAACCGACATTTGGGGCAGGATGGCGATACGTCCTTGCGTGAACCCGAGCGTGGTGATGTCACCGCCGAAGTAGCCGCCCCGCAAGAACGTGACGCCGCCGTTCACCCGACGCTGTTGTCCCAGGCCATAGGCGAGCTCGATCTCGTTGAAGGCGTAGCCGCCGACTGGGATGGCGAAGTCGCCGCCCCCCGGCGAGAACGGCTCCAGCAACAGCTCATAGTTGTCCCTGAGGGTGACCCCTAACCGATCGCTGCTCTCGAACTCCGTCTGCCACGCGAACTGGTTGGTGCGGGTCTCCAGCAGATTCGTGTCAGCCGTCAGAACGTAGTCGACACTGCCGAGGAACCGGAACTGACGCACGCTGTCGATCGAGCGTGGCCGCGGACTGAAGCGCCCCTCGACAAACGTCCGACGAAAGTTGTCGCGACGCAGAAAGCCGACCTCAGGGTTGAAGTCGTCTTCTACCAACAGGTGGTCCACCTGCATGCCGTAGCGGTCGGCACCATACTCGAACTTGGCCTGATAGCTGGTGTTCTCACCCACGACGGTGGGGTCCGGCGTTTCGGTCCGGGCGTAGTACCCGAGCATCTGGATGTTCTCGTAGAAGGCGAACGTGCCGTCGACCCCATACGTCTGACTGGCGCCGTCACCTGACACGGAGACGGTCCGGTTGGTCAGCATGCCGCCGATGGCGCTTCTGCGCAAGACGTCCCGCTTGATGCGCACCGCGGTGAAGTTTGTCGACTCGGCCGCGCCGAGCGCCTTGTCGTCGGTGGCAATACTCAGCGCGCCGATGTTGAATTGTCCGATCTTGCCGGTCACTCGACCGCCACCAAGAATCGGTACCACCTGCCCACGGTTGAGACCGATGCGCCGGCTGTAGAACAGCGTGGGCGCGTTGCCCCCACCAAAGAACCCGCCACCAGCGTCGCCGCCGAAGGTACCGCCGATTCCGCCGCGGGCAAAGTCGAAGACCCCGCTTCCCTCCAGGAAGAACTCCCGTTTCTCGGGAAAGAAGAGGCTGAAGCGGGTCAGGTTGACCTGCTGCTCGTCTATCTCAACCTGCGCAAAGTCGGTATTGAAGGTGATATCGGCGGTGAGGTTTTCGGTAATGCCGTACTTCACGTCAAGGCCGAAGTCTCCATCGCGTACGTGGCCGCCGTTCGGGTCGGCGACGGTGTCTCGCGTGAGACCGCCAATGGCGTACGGCTTGACCTCGATGTTCCGACTTGCGGGGGGCGGCTCAATCCCGACGAGGGTCCCGGCCGACGACACTCGGAAGATGCCAGCCGAGCCGCCGCCACCGCCAGCCGAGATCGGCAGACGGGTCAGGTAGACCCACTCGTTCTTCCGACGGATCGCCCGCCGGAGCTGCACACCCCAGATCTGGGCCGGACCTGACCGATACCGGAGGGTCTTGAACGGAATCTCCATCTCAACCGTCCAGCCACCGGGGAAGCGACCGGTCCGCACGTCCCATACCGGATTCCAGTCCTGGTTCGGGTTCCCTTCGTTGGAGAACTGCTGATCCGCGCGGGCGCCAAGCGGGTTGGTGTAGAAGTTGAAGCCATTCCTCCGGTCGTAAAACGTGTCGAAGAAGGCGGTGAAGGTGTCGTTCTGCCGCAACTGGTTCGTATCGCGCCGCATCTCGTTGGCGACCCACTCGCTCTCGGGAGCCGAATCCCAGACGCGAGCCGAGACGTACACATTCGTGTCGTCGAACGTGATCCACGCTTCGGTTTTCTCGGTCGCCGGCGCCCCCTCCTCCGGCACCTGCTGGATGAAGTCGGTAATCGCCGGCACCTCCGTGTACACGGCCTCGTCCAGTTCGCCGTCGACGCGGAGCCCGGCGGACAACCGAATAGCGCGCACCGTGGTGCGCCCCTGCTCATCCCGCGTCATGACGGCCGGGGCAACGGGCGGTGGAGGCCCATCGATGGCCGCAAGCATCGCGTCTGGCAGTTGGATCGCCAGCCCACCCGAGGCGACCACGCCGGCGGGCCCCTGAGCGACCGCGGCAGCGGGAGCCGGTGCGGCAGCGGGAGCAGGTGCGGCAGCGGGAGCCGGTGCGGCGGCGGGAGCAGGTGCAACCGAGGGAGGCTCCGCGGCTGCGGTTGGCGTCGGCACCGCGGGCGCGGTCACGGCGGTCCTTAGCGACGGGGTGGGCAACGGCCCAACCAGTTCCGCTACCACCTGATCCTGCAAGGCGAAAAGATCCCCGACCGGGCCGTCAACCTTCGCTGAACGGACGACGGACCCATCGCCGAGGTCCACCAACCGGCCGGTGATGCGTATCGACTCGCCAAGCCGCTGATAGGCGCCGCTGGCCACGAACTGCGCCCCCATGGCACGCCCAACCTCCAGCGCACGAATCGCCACGGACTCCTCTTCTGCTGTGGGATCTGCGGCGGCGCCTGCGGGGAGCAACCCGATGAGTGCGGCACCGGCCGGGAAACCGGTGGCCAGGGACTCGGCGATACCGGCCCCAATCCAGGCGTCCGCGGCGTTACCCGTCAGGTTGGCGAAGGGCACGACCACGACCGTGGCGACGGCCGAGTCGCGTGAAGCAGGCTGCGCCGACGGCGATGCCGTGACGAGCGGGACAAGCAGGGCCGCAAGGGCCAGTGCCCAAGGTCCGTGGATAGTCCTCATACCTAGTTCGGCTCCTCGGGCGCGCCAGTACACGACGTCGTCAACCACGGGCAGCCCACCCAATAGAATATGGCCAATCGATAGACGCGTTTACACGGTTTGACACTCCAAAGGCCGTGAGCTTGAACAGAGCATATAATCTCGCCATCTGCACATCGATGCGGCCCTTCGGCGACACCACCGCGATACGGCGCCGTGTGAAGCCAGGTCGCCCACAGGAGCTTTCATGACACGCCGCTGGCTTTCCATCGTCGCGCTCGCCCTCGCCTCCGCCGCCACGCCCGCTGTGGTCAGGGCCCAGGTCCAGAATTACACGCCGGTCACCGACGCGGAGCTCCAGAGTCCGCCTCCGGAGGACTGGCTCAACTGGCGGCGCACGCTGGACGGGCAGGGCCACAGTCCGCTCGGCCAGATCACGGCTGACAATGTGCACGACCTACGCCTGGTGTGGAGTTGGGCCCTGCGGCCTGGCCCGCAGCAGACCACGCCGCTGGTGCACGACGGGGTGCTCTACATCGCGAACCCCGGTGAAGTCGTGCACGCGCTCAACGCGGCCACAGGGGACCTGATCTGGGAGTACATCCGTGGCGTCGAGGCCCCCGGCGACAGCTTCGGAGGCCCGCCAACGGGTCGGATGACCCGCAACATCTCGATGTTTGAAGACAAGATCTATCTCAACACCGCCGACGCGCACGTGGTCGCCATCAACGCCACCACCGGCGAGGAGGTGTGGGACGCGGACATCGATCAGGGCGTCGGCTACCAGTTCTCGAGCGGGTCGATCGTAGCGGATGGCACGGTCGTCTCGGGCCTCACGGGCTGCGGTCGATACCGCGAGGAGAGCTGCTACATCGTGGGGTTGGACGCGCGCACGGGCGAAGAAAGGTGGCGCACCTCCACGATAGCCCTGCCCGGGACGCCAGGCGGAGACACCTGGGGCGACCTTCCGCCGATGTTCAGAGCCGGCAGCGACTCCTGGATCCCCGGTAGCTATGACCCGGCGACCCGCACCCTGTTCCACGGCACCTCGCAGGCCAAGCCATGGGCCAGGGCCGTCCGCGGCACCGATGGGGACGCGCTCTACACCAATTCGACGCTCGCCCTCGACCCGGACAGCGGCGAGATGAAATGGTACTACCAGCACCTGCCGGGCGAGACGCTGGACATGGACGAGGTGTTCGAACGGGTACTGGTCGATTACGATGACCGGCGATCGGTCTTCACCATGGGCAAGATAGGTGTGCTGTGGGAGCTCGCCCTCCAGACCGGGCGCTTCCGCAATGCGCACGATCTCGGTTATCAGACGGTGGTCGATGTCGACCCGAACAGCGGTCAAGTCACGTATCGCCCAGGCACCATCCCCGAGATCGGTGAAGACATCTACTGGTGCCCCAGCACCGCAGGCTTCAAGAGTTGGCGGGCGATGTCGTACTACCCGGCGCTGGAGACCTTCTTCATTCCGATCAACCTGAACTGTGAAACCGCCCGATTCGGCCCGGTCGAACGGGTGGCCGGCGGCGGCGGCGCAGGGCCGGTGCGCCGGACGAACCACCATCATCCGGACAGCGATGAACAACTCGGAGAGTTCCTCGCGATGAGCATGCGCACCGGGGAGGTAAAGTGGCGACGTCGCTTCCGAACCCCCATTACGAGCGCGGCGCTGACCACGGCCGGCGGACTCGCCTTCGCCGGAGGCTGGGACCGGGACATTTTCGCTTTCGACGCCAACACCGGGGAGACCTTGTGGTCGACCAAACTGCCAACGTCCATCCAGGGCTTTCCCATCACGTTCGCGGTGGACGGCAAGCAGTACCTCGCGGTGCCCACCGGCACGGGCGGCGCCAGCTGGGGCACCATGCTCCCGGCTGATCTCACCCCGGAGGCGAAGCGCCCGGACGCCGGCAACGGTGTGTTCGTGTTCGCGCTCCCGGACTAGCGCCTGTGGGAAGCGGACGCCAGAGCGGTCCGGTCAGAACCCGGCCATCGTGGTTGGCGATCGACATAGGACCGTAGCGAGGGCCCTCAGGCCCGCGGATAGGGCCTACGCCCTAGGAGGGATGACCATGCGCAGCCCCGGTAATCGACGCGTCCTCGCGATCCCCATTATTGAGCTGGCGCTGCTGGCGTCCCCTCTCGTGGCCAGCGCGCAGTACGGGGCCACGAGCGGCGAGTGGCGCAGCTACGGGGGCGACCTCGGCAGCACCAAATACTCCCCACTCGATCAGATTGACGCCACGAACTTCGACGACCTTCGGGTTGCGTGGCGCTGGCAATCGGCGGACGCCTCGCTGGACCTCGACGCCATTCGAGCAACGGTCCCGAATATCCAGTTTCGGATGTTCCAGGCGACGCCCCTGATGGTCGATGGCGTGCTGTATCTTTCGACCGCGCTACATCAGGTCGCAGCCGTCGACGCCGCCACCGGCGCCACGCGCTGGCTTCACAACCCCGAAGCCTATCTGGGCGGACGGCCCACCCACTTCTACAACTCGCGCGGTGTCGCCTACTGGTCGGACGATCGCCCCGGCGTGTCAGACGCTCGCATCTTCTTCGGCACCAATGAGGGCTACCTGATCGCGCTCGATGCCGACACCGGAGCGCCCGTGCTGGACTTCGGCGACAACGGGCGTGTCGATCTCATGGAGGGACTCCCCCGCGCGGTACGCGGAACCGGCGCCAACCGGCGCAACCCCTTCGGCGTCGCCTCGCCACCGATCGTCGCACACGACGTGGTGGTCACCCCCAATGTCATCTCGGACGGCACGACCACCAAAGAGGCGATTCCCGGGTGGCTCAAGGGCGTGGACGCCCGCACCGGTGACACGAAGTGGATGTTCCGGACGGTGCCGCAGGCGGACGACTTCGGGGCGGAGTCCTGGCTGAACGAATCGTGGCGCTACTCGGGCAACACGAACGTCTGGTCGATGTTGAGCGTCGACGACGAGCTGGGTTACATCTATCTCCCGATCGGCACGCCGACGGGGGACTACTACGGCGGGAGCCGACCGGGTGACAACCTGTTTGCCGAGAGTCTGGTGGCACTCGACATCGAAACCGGCCAGCGTATGTGGCACTTTCAGGCGGTGCACCACGGGGTCTGGGACTACGACTTCCCCGCGGCGCCGACGCTGATTGACATCCGCCCGGACGGTCGCGCCATCAAAGCCGTCGCCCAGGTCAGCAAGCAGGGCTTCACATACGTGTTCGACCGCGCGACCGGTGACCCGGTGTGGCCAATCGAAGAGCGCCCCGTTTCGACGGTCACCGACATGGAGGGCGAGGCGCTCTCGCCGACGCAGCCGTTCCCCACAAAACCGCCCCCATTCGAATACCAGGGCGTCACGGTCGACGACCTCGTCGACTTCACGCCTGAAATCCGGGCCATGGCCGTCGACGCCGTGAAGAACTTCCGGCTCGGGCCGCTCTTCAGTCCACCGACACTGAGCTACGAGGGCCGGGCACAGGGCACCATCCAACGCCCGCATGTCGGGGGCGGCGCCGGTTGGGCTGGTGCGGCGGCCGACCCGGAGACCGGCGTTATCTACGTGCCATCGGTGAACCGATTTTCGGTCATCAAGTACTACACGCCCGACCCCGCCGAGGGCGGCAACCTGCGATACACCATGCTCGGACTGGCGGCCGGCGTTCAGCCTCGCATGCCGCAGGAACTGCCGCTGCTCAAACCACCCTACACGCGTACCACGGCGATCGATCTCAATGAAGGCGACCACGCCTGGATGCAGCCAAACGGGGACGGCAATAGCATTCGCAATCACCCTATGCTGCGGGACCTCGACCTGCCGCCGCTCGGCGGTGACGGCCGCGCCGGTCTCGTCCTGACCAAGACGCTGCTCATCAGTGCGCTCACAGCCGGCGGCACCGATGACGGCCCGCGTCTAATCGCGCGGGACAAGGCAAGCGGGCAGATCGTCGGTTCGGTAGACCTGCCTGGCCCTGCCATCGGCACACCGATGACCTACATGCACGACGGCGCGCAATACGTCGCACTGACCGTGGGTGGCGACGTGCCGGAGTTGGTCGCCTTGCGCCTCCCGTAGCCAGCCGAGTTCAGGGGCGGCGGTAGCACACGGCTGTAGCCGTGCGATCGCAGGCCTGAAGGTCCTGCGCCCAGTCGGACTTCAAACGGAGACAACAGACATGGCTTCATCACGACGACAGTTTCTGATGCACGCGGCGGCGATGGGAACGGCCACCCTCGCCTCGCCGGTCGGGACCTTGGCGCTAGGCACAGCGGCCCCGACCTCCACGTTCTCGCCGCCCGAACTGCTCGCAAGACACGCCGCCAAGGCCCGCGCCGCGGTACACGCGGTCGGTCAATCGGACGATACCGACTATGCGGAGATGTACCGCCGCCGCCGCAACTGGGGACGCTGGGGCGCGAATGACCAGGTCGGAGCCATCAACCTGATCACGGCCGAGAAGCGTGCGGCGGCCGCCGGACTTGTCCGCAACGGCCGGACGGTGTCACTCAGCCGCGTGTTCGAGCCGCCACAGCACTTCATGACCAAGAGTTCGCTCGGCTCCGGCGGGGGCTACGTGATGGACTATCTGGGTTTCATCTATCACGGCAACACGGTCACGCATATCGACGCCCTGTGCCACATCTGGGACCAGGATGGCATGTGGCAAGGCCGCGACCCGGACGTCGAAATCGATACCCAGGGCGCGCACTTCGCGGACATCACGCACTGGAACACCGGCATCATCACCAAGGGCGTGCTGCTTGACGTTCCCCGCCACCGAGGTGTGCCACATGTGACGCGCGACGCACCTGTGCGAGGCGAGGAACTCGAGGCGATCGCGCGCGCCCAGGGGGTCAGCGTCGAGGCGGGCGACGCGCTCCTCGTCCACAGCGGATGGCAGTCCGCCACCGACAACCAGGAGGCGGCCGGCGCCGGGCTGCATCCGAGTTGTGCAGAGTTCGTTCGCGACCATGACGTCGCGATACTCGGCTGGGACCTGATGGACGGCCGGAGTGCCTCCGGACTCCCATGGCCTGTCCATGGCGTGCTCTTCAATTTCGGCGTGGCGTTGCTCGACAATGCTCGGCTCGAACCGATCGCAGACGCCTGTGCGGAAGAAGGGCGTCATGAGTTCATGTTCATGTTGCTGCCATTGAACGTGGCACGCGGGACCGGCAGCCCGGCCAATCCGGTAGCGATGTTCTAGAACTGAGAGGGACCTGCGTCAGCCGGCAGACGGCTGGCCCGCGCTGCGGCTGGGCTCCGTTCCGCCACGTAGCCGTGACCGCGGGTCCACAACTCAACCGGCGCGTCGGCAGATTTCACGCGGAGCACGTTGGGCGCTTCTTGGCGCCACTCGATGCCCTTTCGCTCGCCGTAGACCCGAATCGACAGGGCGTTATCCTCACCCACCGAGACCTGGCTGGCGTGCAGGACCCCGCGGACGCCTTTCTGGAACCGCACCAGAACGTTCCCGTTCTCGTCGAGAAGACGGCCGCGGACAAAGGTCGTCAAGTCCGCGCACAGCTCGACAATGCGGAGCCCCGTGATGTACTCGGCGAGGTTTGCGGCGTGGGTCCCGATATCCCCCATGCACCCGACGCCCCCGCTCCGCGCAGGGTCGGTCCGCCATTCGGCCTGCTTCATCCCGGTCTGCTCGAGGCGTGTCGCCAACCAACCCTGCGGATACTCCACGATGACCTTACGCAGCGGGCCCAGTTCACCCTGCGATACCAGGCCGCGCGCCAGTTTCACCATCGGATAACCGGTGTAGTTGTGGGTCAGAGCGAAGACTCGGCGGGTCTTCCGGACCGTCCGCTTCAGGGCGCGGGCCTCGTCGACGGTCAGCGTCATCGGCTTGTCGCACACCACATGGAACCCGGCTTCCAGGAACGCCGTCGCCACCGGAAAATGCAGATGATTGGGCGTCACGATCGAGACAAAGTGCATGCGCTCACTCATCGGGAGCGCGAGTTCGCGTTCGATCATCTGATCATACGAGGCATAGGCGCGCGGTGGGCTGAGCCCGAGTTCGCGTCCCTTCCGGCGTGAGCGCACGGGACTGGCCGAGAACGCGACGGCCACCAGGACGACCTCCCCGTCGAGGCACGCGGCCCGTCGATGAACGTCACCGATGAAGGCGCCGGGACCGCCGCCGACCATCCCCATCCGCAGGACGCGAGATTCCGCGCCAGGTATCGGGGGACTCGTCATGGGTCATTGTTCGAAGGTGGCGTCGAAGGCAACGGTCGATGGCGCGAAGTCCACGGCCTTCACGTACTCGCACGACTCACGGGCGCCGTGCTCCCGGTCCATACCGGAATCTTCCCACTCGACGGAGAGCGGGCCGCGGTATCCGCCCTGATTCAGCGCACGAACGATCGCCTCGAAATCCACGTCGCCGCGGCCGACCGACCGGAAGTCCCAACCGCGGTTGGCGGCGCCGAACGGCAGGTGCGACGCCAGGATGCCAGTGCGTCCATCGAGCGTGACCGCCGCATCCTTCAGGTGCACGTGATAAATCCGGTCCGAAAACTCTGTGATGAATCGCGCCGGTTCCATCCCCTGCCATTGCAGGTGACTTGGATCGAAGTTGAATCCGAACGCGTCCCGACGCCCGATCGCCTCGAGCGTCCGTTGGGCGGTGACGCAATCGAACGCGATCTCCGTCGGGTGCACCTCCAGGGCGAAACGGACACCGCACTCGTCGAACACGTCGAGAATGGGATTCCAGAGGTCAGCGAATCGTTGGTAGCCGGCGTCAATCGTCTCGTGCGACACGGGCGGAAAGGAATACAACAGGTGCCTTCGCGTGTGCCGACCAGTGGCACAGTCATACCATGGCGACGGCCTCGACGCGATCTGCGTGCGCCCATACGCCGCTGCCTGCACACAAAAAAGGCAGGCCCTCGAAACGCATCGAGGGCCTGCCTGAACTGCAGTCGTGCGACAAGTCAGCGGCTAGAAGCCTGCCTCCTTGACGGTCTTGATGATCGCGGCCGCGACCTTGTAGGGGTCCGCGTTCGACGCCGGACGCCGATCCTCGAGACGCCCCTTCCAGCCGTTGTCGACGGTGCCAATCGGAACCCGAATCGACGCTCCCCGGTTGGACACCCCATAGCTGAACGAATCAATCCGTTCGGTTTCGTGGGCCCCGGTGAGGCGCAGTTCGTTGTGGGCGCCGTAGACCCCGATGTGGCGCGGAATCCGCTCCCCGAAGGCCTCACAGATCTTGGTGAACGTCTCTTGCTTGCCGGACGTGCGCATCACGCCGTTCGAAAAATTGGCGTGCATGCCGGAACCGTTCCAGTCCGTGGGACCGAGCGGCTTCGGGTGCCACTCGATCGCATAGCCGTACTTCTCGCCGGTGCGCTCAAGAAGATACCGCGCGACCCAGGTCTCGTCGCCAGCCCGCTTTGCGCTCTTGGCAAACACCTGGAACTCCCACTGACCCGACGCCACTTCCGCGTTGATGCCCTCAACGTTGATGCCGGCGGCCAGGCACGCATCCAGGTGCTCATCCACACATGCGCGGCCGTGGGCCTTCTTGGCGCCGACCGAACAATAGTACGGACCCTGGGGCTGCGGGTACCCGCCAGGAGGAAACCCCGGGGGCAGGTTGGTCTGCTCGTCCCACAGGAAATACTCCTGTTCGAACCCGAACCAGAAATCGTCGTCGTCGTCGTCGATGCTGGCGCGACCGTTCGAGACGTGCGTGGTGCCATCGGCGTTCAGCACCTCGGTCATGACGAGGTAGCCATTGGTCCTCTCCGGGTCAGGAAAGATGGCAACCGGCTTGAGCAGGCAGTCCGACGCGTTGCCCTCCGCCTGCTGGGTGGAGCTACCGTCGAAGGCCCACATCGGGCACTCTTCCAGCGTCCCGCCAAAACCTTTCTCGACCCGCGTCTTCGAACGCAGGCTCTGCGTTGGCTTGTACCCGTCCAACCAGATGTACTCCAACTTGCTATGCATGTTCGTGTGTCCTCTCTAACTCCTGTGGCGGTGGTTCCTCAGACGCGGCGTGTGCTCCGTACGCAACCAGACTCGGCCGACGAACGACACCCTACACCCTTGGGCGAAAGCAAGACGTGGGCCACCCGCAAAAACGTCGCGTTTTCAGCGGATTCCACGCGTCGTCTCGACGGGGATGTCGAGACCAATCGGCACATTCTACATTCCTGTATGCGGGCGTGGCGCCCCGGGACGAGGCGCACACGCAGCCGAGCGATGGGAAGATACGTGATCATGGCCAGAACCGCAAACCGGACGACGCGCTCGCGGCAGCGGGTTGCCCTCCCACCCGCAGGCTCCAACGTCACCGCACGCCGAGCAAGACCTCCGTCGTGAGTTGATCCAGCCGCTCGTAGAACAGCTCGCGTGCTCCCATCGCGCCTCGATCGAATCGATGCGAGGCGAGCGCGCCCGCGCCGGCGGTGCTATAGCGGCCCACCGGCGGCGCCGGCTGCGACTGGCATTCAAGACCTGCTACCAACTCCTGAATATCCGGGTCCACCGAGCGACTTTGTCCTTCAAGATCAGATAGGTACGCATACAGCCCCGGGCAAAGTCCTTGACACCCTCCGGGCACTCGGTCCGATAGGCGTGGGCGTCGAAGTGCCTCGGCAGAACGCGGCCTTCGGGTTCGCTGCGCCGAAGCGGAAATCCTGGTCATACCGGCCGACGACCTGATCGTTGAGATCGACGTGAAAGAGCTTGCCGGCTTCCCAGGCCTGCCCCACCGCATGCGTCATGTTGAGTCCTGCCATGTGCTCGTGCGCCACCTCGGGATTCACCCCGACCAGGTCGGGATGTTCCAAGGTGGGGATAAACCCCAGGTAGGCGCCGGTGGTGGCCATGTAGATGTCGCCCGCGGTTCGTTCGGCTTGGCCTCCAGCGCGAACCGATAGTCATACCCGTTGTCGAGCGAGTACTCGCACAGGTAGTTGACGGCCTCACGCAAGCGCTGTATCGCCACGTCCGGTCGACGGCACCCGTCAGTCTCCGTCCCCTCACGACCGCCCCACAGGACGAAAATCTTGGCGCCCAGCTCGGCGCCCAGATCCATCGCCGCCATCGCTTTCTGGATCGACAGGGCCCGCACGGCTGGGTCATTGGAGGTAAAGGCGCCGTCCTTGAACGCAGAGTCCGTAAAGAGGTTCGTCGTGGCCATCGGCACGACCAGGCCGTTGTCGTGACACGCACGTTTGAACTCGCGCACGATCCGGTCGCGCTCGGCAGCAGACGCGTCGATGGGCACCAGATCGCTGTCATGCAGGTTCACACCCCATGCGCCGACCTCTCCAAGCAGACCGGCCAGCTGCACCGCTGACGTCCGCCGACGCACCGGCTCGCCGAACGGATCGCGACCGGGATTGCCGACCGTCCACAGACCAAAGGAGAACTTGTGCGGGGGTCGCGGGGTAAACGCGTCGTTCGACATGGACTTGGTCCTCAGTGGGCTGGATGCAGCGCCGTGTACAACTGGCGGAACCGATCGTAGCGTGTGCGGAGAAGCGCCGAATTGGCAGCCACCGGCCTCACCGTGTCGGCGACCCGGGCGACGACCGAGCACGCCTCGTCCACGGTTGCCCACTGGCCCACGCCGACGCCCGCGAGCAGCGCGGCTCCA
>SXGT01260526.1_pt1 | contig 19887 bp, 9 predicted proteins | sample 3176221 | NCBI WGS metagenome assembly SXGT01 (sample SAMN11356862, study PRJNA531348) | freshwater metagenome | isolation source: freshwater sample F1-120 | place: China: Fuxian Lake, Yuxi | collected 2017-12-25
GCGATCAGCTCCTTGCCGGTGCCCGATTCGCCCAGGATCTACACCGTGACCCGGCTCTGAACGGCGTGCTGCATGAGCTCGAACACGGGCTTCATCGCGTCGGAGACCGTGACGATCTGGTCGAAGTTGTAGCGGGTGGTGAGCTCCCCCTGGAGCGTCTTCACCTTGCGCTTGAGGTTGAGCTGGCTGGTCGCGTTGGTGGTGGCGATCAAGAGCCGCTCGAGGAACTGGTCGGTCTTCGGGAGGAAGTCGAAGGCGCCGTGGCGTATGGCCTCGATCGCCATGTCGATCGTGCCGTGCGCGGTGATGATGATCACCGGGAGGAGCTCGTTGATGCGCCGGATCTCCGCGAAGAGCTCGAGCGCCTGGTAGTCCGGGAGGTTGAGATCGAGTACGACCACCCCCTGAAACCCGTCGCGCAGCTGATCGAGGGCTTCGCTGCCGCGGGTGGCGGACCGAATCGCGTAGCCGTGGCGCTCGAGGTGCCGCGACACGAGCTCGACCACGTGCGGCGTGTCGTCGACGATGAGGACGTTGTCTGTGGTGGGCACGACGCGCTGGACTCCCGGTCGGTGCGGACGATACGGGATCCCGCTCCCGCGTGGAAGCGTTGACCTCGGCACCGGCCTCGGCCAGACTCGCGCGCCATGCAAGACCGTCAGATGACCGAGCTCGTGGACCTCATCACGGCCAAAGTGCGCGAGGAGATCGCGCGCGCTGGCGCCGCGCCCGAGGCCCGTCCGCGGGATCACGTGGGCGATGTCTCCAAGCCCTGCAAGGCGGATAAGTCGCAGTGCATCGGTTGTGGGCAGTCGGCCCGGCGCCGCGAGGGCGACACCCGCAACCTCATCTCGCTAGGCGCCGCGCGCATCGCCGCCACCACCAACGTGTCCGAACACGGCGGCGTGGCCACCGACCTCGCGAAGTACATCGATCACACGTTGCTGAAGCCCGACGCCACCCGCGACGACCTCGACAAGCTCTGCGACGAGGCGCGGAAGCACAGCTTCGCCACGGTCTGCGTCAACTCGACGAACGTGCGCCACTGCGCCAACCGACTCCGCGGGTCCAGCGTGCGCGTCTGCGCCGTGGTGGGCTTTCCGCTCGGCGCCATGACCACCTCCGCAAAGGCCTTCGAGACGCGTGAGGCCGTGCGCGCCGGCGCCGCCGAGATCGACATGGTGATCAACATCGGCGCCATGAAGACGCGCGACTACGCCCTCGTCCTGGAAGACATCCGCGCGGTGGTCGAGGCGGCCGGCGACAAGGCGGTCAAGGTGATCCTCGAGACTGCCAACCTCACCCGGGACGAGAAGGTGATCGGCTGCGCTCTGTCGAAGTCCGCCGGGGCCGCGTTCGTGAAGACCTCCACCGGCTTCGGAGCAGGCGGGGCCACGGCCGAAGACGTCGCGCTCATGAAGGCCGTGGTCGGCCCCGAGATGGAGGTCAAGGCCTCGGGCGGCGTCCGCACCACCGAGGACGCTCGGACCATGCTCGACGCCGGCGCCACGCGCATCGGCGCCAGCGCCTCGGTGGGGATCGTCTTGGGCACCGCCAAGGCCCCCGAGAAGACAGGCGCCAAACGCCCCGGGATGTACTGATCCCCTGCCTTCCCCCGTCCTCGCAGGGTTGGCGCCGGCCCGTCCGCGCGTTTGCCGAGCGCACGCCGCCCGTCAAATCCGTATACTCGACGCGCCAGCCCTCGCCGTGATGCGATCGCCCACGCAGCCCGGCCCCGACCCGGAGAGAACCGCTTGAAGAGCCACCATCACGCGTCGCAGGCACCGTCGCCCGCCGCCAGGGCCTGTTGGCCTTGGACGTTCGCCGCGCTCGCGCTCGCGTGCGGGGCCGACCCTGCGCCGCCAGCCACCGTCGGCTCGGGCACCAAGGACACCTCCACGAGCAGTGACGGCTCTGGGGGAGCCGACGTCCAGAAGCTGGAGACCTCAGCGCCCGACGCAGGCAAGAACGCCGACACCACCGTGATCTACGAGCCCGGGAAGCCCGGCGCGCCGTGCCTCGCCGCCGAGGACTGCGACAGCGGGTGGTGCGTCGCCACTCCGGAGGGCAAGCAGTGCTCCGAGCTCTGCATCGAGTCCTGCACGTTGGTGGGGTGGGGGTGCAAGTCGCTCACGCAGGGCGCCGACGACATCACGCTCTGCCTCCCGAGCTTCCCAAACCTGTGCGACCCGTGCCGCGCGCACACCGACTGCAACCTCAACGACGGCGACACCTCCAGCTTCTGTATCGCGCGCGAGGACGGCAACGGTTCGTTCTGTGGGGCCGACTGCTCTTCCAACGACATCTGCCCGACCGGTTACCTGTGCGCCGACGTGGACCTCGGCGCCGCGGGCATCAAGCGCCAGTGCACCCCAACGTCCGGGGTCTGTGCGTGCTCCGAGAGCGCGATCGCCCTTGCGCTGTCCACGGAGTGCCGCTCCACCAACGAGTCCGGGGCCTGCCTCGGGACGCGCACTTGTACGAGCGCGGGCCTCACGGATTGCGACGCGGCCACGCCGGCCGGCGAGAGCTGCAACGGCAAGGACGACGACTGCGACGGCGTCACAGACGAGCAAGACGCGGTGGGATGCACCACGTTCTACCGCGACGTCGACAAGGACAACTACGGGCAAGACAACACGCCGAAGTGCCTGTGCGCGCCGGAGGGCGAGTGGTCCGCCGTGGAAGCCGGCGACTGCCAAGACGCCGTACAGCTGGTGAGCCCCGCGGTGCAGGAGGTGTGCGACTTCGTCGACAACGACTGCGACGGCACCACCGACGAGCAGAACGCGCTCGGCTGCACCAAGCGCTACGCCGACGTGGACGAAGACGGCTGGGGCGACAAGAGCACCGAGGCCTGTCTCTGCGCGGCCGACGAGGACCACCCCGTGGAGCTGCCCGGCGACTGCGACGACTCCCTGTACTTGGTGAAGCCGGGCGGCGCGGAGGTGTGCGGGGGCTCGGACGATGACTGCGACGGCATCACGGATCCCGCTGGCGCGGGCAACTGCGTCATCCACTACCGGGACGTCGACGTCGACACCTTCGGCGTGCTCAGCGACTCGAAGTGCCTCTGTGCCCCGCAGTCTCCCTACACGGCCACCGCCAGCGGCGACTGCGACGACGGGTCCACCGGAGTGAAGCCTGGGGCGCCCGAGGTGTGCGGCGGCCTCGACGACGACTGCGATGGCCAGACGGACCCACCGGGGTCCGGCAACTGCGCCACATACTTCCGCGACAACGACAACGACAAGACCGGCGACACCAACGACAGCCTCTGCCTGTGCGCGCCCTCTGGGCCCTATGCAGTGCTCACCGACGGCGACTGCAACGACTCCGACCCCAGCGTCAGCCCAACGGCCACCGAGGCGTGCAACGACAAAGACGATGACTGCGACGCTATCACCGACGAGCCCGAATCGGCCGGCTGCAAGACCTGGTACCTCGACGCGGACGACGACACCTTCGGAGACGCCGAGAACAGCCTCTGCGCGTGCGACTCCTCGGGCGACTACACCACGCTCGACGCCCAGGACTGTGACGACGAGCGCGCCGAGCGCAACCCGGACGCCACGGAGGCCTGTGGCAACGGCGCCGACGACGACTGCGACGGCCTCACCGACGAAGAGGGCGGCTCCACCTGCACGCCGTTCTACCGCGACGTGGATCAAGACACGTTCGGCAATGCGTCGGACTTCCGCTGCCTCTGCGGCCCCTCCGGTGTGTACTCCACCCTCATCGCCGGCGACTGCGCGGACGACAACCCGGCGCTCAACAGCGGCGCCACGGAGACCTGCAACGGCCTCGACGACAACTGCAATGGGCTCACGGACGAGGCCAACGCCGTCGGCTGCACCGACTACTACGACGACGCGGACATGGACGGCTACGGCGTCACGGCGCTCTCGAAGTGCCTCTGCGGCCCCTCCGGCGCCACCTCCGCCGTCACGGGCGGCGACTGCAAGGACACCAACGACTCGATCTACCCAAACCAGGTCGAGAGCTGCAACGGCGCGGACGACGACTGCAACTCGGTCGTCGACGACGAAGGCGCCCTGGGCTGCGAGACCCGCTTCTTCGACAAGGACAAGGACAACTTCGGGGCCCCGGGCTCAGGGAAGTGTGTCTGCCCCGGCGCCTCCACGCTCACTGCGACCAAGGGTGGCGATTGCAACGACGACGACCTCCTCGTCTACCCCGGCACCACCTGTGGCACGCCCTCGTGCTCGGGCTTCAGCTTCACCGCGGCACCCCTCTGTGACGGCGAAGGCAGCTGCGTGTCCAGCAACCCGTCCCCGTGTCCGGGCGGCTTCGTGTGCGACAGCGCCATCGGCTGCAAGTCGTTCTGTGGCGGCAACGCCGACTGCATCACCGGAAACTTCTGTGTCACCGGGCTCTGCACGGGCAAGAAGCTCGACGGATCCACCTGCGGCGCCCCCTCGGAGTGTCAGTCCAATCACTGCGAGAACGGCTTCTGCTGCCAGAGCGGCAAGTGCTGTGGCGGCGCCGCCTCGCAGTGCGACGACGGCAACGGCTGCACCGACAACGCGTGCTCCCCCACGTTCCAGTGCACGGCCACGCCCAACACCTCGCAGTGCGCCAGCGCGCTCTGCGACGGCGACACCTACACCAATGCGCGTACCTGCAAGGGCGGGTTCTGCTCCGAAGGCGGGCAGGAGACGGCCTGCGCCTCCACGGACGCCTGCAAGGTGCCCTCCTGCTCCCTCGCCGCCGGCGGCTGCACCACCAAGCCGGCGACGCCGGGCACGCCGTGTACCGCCGCCACGTGCACGGGCAGCACGCTCACCGCCGCCAAGGTCTGCGACGGCAACGGCACGTGCACCGCGGGCGGTCAGACCTCCACGTGCCCTGGCGGCTTCACGTGCGAGGCCAGCGGAACCGCGTGCCGCCTCAGCTGCGCGATCGACGCCCACTGCCGCAGCAGCTACTACTGCGACGGCGGGGTCTGCCTGCCGCTCGAGGCCGATGGGTCCACCTGCGGGAGCGACACGCAGTGCGTGTCGGGCCACTGTGACAGTGGCGTCTGCTGCAAGAGCGGCGATTGCTGCCGCAACACCGGCGACTGCGACGACCAGAACCTCTGTACCACGGAGCTCTGCACCGGCAGCTACCAGTGCCAGACCACGCCGAATACGCTCAGCTGCGCCGGCGGCCAGTGCAACACCTCGGGCGACTACGTCGAGGCCAAGTACTGCTCCAACGGTGCGTGCACGGTGGGCGGACAGACCGTGAGCTGCGCCTCGAACGATCCGTGCAAGATCGACACGTGCAATGCGTCCACCGGCGGCTGCGGCGCGAAGGCCGCGCCCATCGGGACGAGCTGCGCGATCGCCAGCTGTACCGGCTTCCGCCGCGTGGGCCAGAAGGTCTGCGACGGGCTGGGCAGCTGCACGCTCGGTGGCTCGGAGCAGCCCTGCGCTGGCGGCTTCGTTTGCGCCACGGACGGCCTCAACTGCAAGACCTCGTGCGCCAACGACTCCGAGTGCCAGCCCTCCTACTTCTGCGAGTCCCAGGCCTGCGTCCCGAAGCGCGTCGACGGTGGGACGTGCGGTGCCGCCTCGAATTGCATCAGCGGCAACTGCTCCAACGCCACGTGCTGCGGGGCCGGCAAGACGTGCTGCCAGGCGGACACGGACTGCAGCGACGGAAACCCGTGCACCGTGGACGCGTGCAACGGCAGCTTCTTCTGCTCCACCAGCTTCGCCGGCCCCACCACGGAGTGCGCCCCGGGCAGCTGCTCGGGCCTCACACGGACGCGCCCGAAGACCTGTAACGGCCTCGGTAGCTGCTCCGACGGCGGGACCACGGAGAACTGCGACAAGGGCAACCTGTGCCTCGCTTACGCCTGCACCCCGTCGGCCTGCACCAACACCCTCGCCGGCAACGGTACGGTGTGCGCGCCGTCCACCTGCTCGGGCAGCCTGCTCACGCCGATACGGACCTGCACCTCTGGGACCTGCAAGGTCGAGGCTTCAGGCGCCTGCATCGGCGGCTACGTCTGCGAAGTGGGCACCGGCAAGTGCGCCAGCTCATGCGTCAACGACGCGGGCTGCCAGTCGGCCTACTTCTGCTCGGCGGGTGGGACCTGTCAGGAGAAGCGGCTGAACGGCGAAGCGTGCACGAAGAGCAGCCAGTGTGTCGACGCGCACTGCTCCAACGGCTACTGCTGCAAAGCGGGGAAGTGCTGCGTCAAGGACGGGGACTGCGGAGACGACAACACCTGCACCGACGACAAGTGCTCGCTGGCCTCGTTCTCGTGCAACAACCCGAACAACACTGCCGACTGCCTCGGGGGCTTCTGCCTCGGCCTGCTGCACTTCAGCAAGCGGACCTGCCTCACGGGCGCCTGCGCGCAGGGCGGCGTTCACACCGACTGCACGCCCACCGACCCGCAGCCTTGCCTCGAGTACGGGTGTGACCCGGCGACCGGGTGCAGCTCATCGGCGAAGGCCTCGGGCACCGTCTGTGGGAGCTCCGTGTGCACCGGAACTCAGCTCACGGGCGCCTCGACCTGCGACGGGAATGGTGGCTGCGTTCCACCCAGCGCCAGCACCTGCGCGGGTGGTTACGCCTGCGACAGCGGCGGCACCGCCTGTCGTACGTCCTGCATCGACGGCACCCACTGCGGCAGCTCGCACTATTGCGCCGCTCCGAACTGCGTCCCGAAGAAGGTGGCCGGCTCCTCGTGCTCCGCCGCCACCGAATGCGCGTCCGGCTACTGCAACAACGGTCACTGCTGCGCCAGTGGGAAGTGCTGCAACGCCGACACCGACTGCGGCGACGGCGAGTCGTGTACCACCGACACGTGCAACGCCTCGAAGCAGTGCGTCTATACGAAGCTCACCATCCAGTGCGCCGGCAAGACCTGTGACGGGCTCGTCTTCTCGGACACGAAGTTCTGCGGGCTCTCCACCGGGACCTGCTCGCAGGGCGGTGTCACGCAGGACTGCAACAAGGGCAACGAGTGTTACCAATACGGCTGTGACGCTTCGCTGTCGGGCAACCCCTGCACCCAGACCCCCCGGACGGGAGCGCCCTGCGGCGCCGGCCCCACCTGCTCGGGACACACGTTCACGTCCCAGTCCACGTGCAACGGGAGCGGGCAGTGCATCCTGGCGGCGGGCGTCGACTGCCCGAATGGCCTGCTATGCGCCACGGACGGGATCTCGTGCCGCGCCAGCTGCACCTCCGACACCGACTGTCGCTCCGGCAGGTTCTGCGAGCTGGCCACGGGTCGCTGCTCGCTCAAGCTCGCGAACGGCGTGGCGTGTGGAAGCTCCACGCACTGCACCTCGGGCTACTGCGGGAACGGGTTCTGCTGCGCCAACACCGGGGGCACGCCCAAGTGTTGCCCCGACGCCGCGTACTGCGACGACAGCAACGCGTGCACCACGGACAGCTGCGATACGAACTACCAGTGCGCCAACACGGCGAAGACGAACGGGACGCAGTGCGGCGCGCCCTTCTGCATCGGCAACGTCCCGTACCAGTCGCGCACGTGCACCACGGGCGTCTGTGGCCCGCAGCAGGCCGGCACCGCCTGCAATCCGTCGGCGCCGAGCCTCCCCATCTGCCAGACCTCGGTCTGCAACCCCAGCATCGGCGCCTGTGAGCTCCAGCCGCTGGTGTCGGGCACACCCTGCAGCACCACGTCGTGCTCGAGCGGCAACGTCACCACGTCGCAGACCTGCAACGGCGCCGGCACCTGCCAGGCGGTCTCGCAGGTCACGGTCCCCTGCCCTGGCAACTTCGCGTGCCTGTCGGGCACCGAGTGCCGCAAGGTGTGTACCCAGGACTCGCACTGCCAGACCGGCTATATCTGCGATGGTCAGACCTGCCGGAACAAGAAAACCACCGGAGAGAGCTGCTCCATCGCCGCGCATTGCGAGAGCGGCAACTGCAACAAGGGGATCTGTTGCGGCGCAGGCCTCGAGTGCTGCGCGTCCGAGGCAGACTGCACCGGGAACACCGGCGTGTCGCCAGGCGAGCGCTGCGTCGGATGCGTCAACAGCGCCTGCGGCAACAAGTCCGCGGCCACGGTCTGTCGTGGCGCCTTCTGCTCCGGGACGTCACGGATCCCGCCCCAGACGTGCCTCAACGGCACGTGCCCCGCGGGGACGGGGACCAGCTGCGTCGGCACCGATCCCTGCATCAGCTACACCTGCACCGGCGGGGCGTGCACCACGCCGCTGGCTCCCACCGGGACCACCTGCGGGACCAAGCGCTGCCAGGGTGTAAACGAGCTGGTACTCCCTTCGTCGTGTTCGGGCACCGGCCAATGTGTCGAGCCATCTGCCACGGTGTGCCCCGGCAATCTGCGCTGCAACGACGCGGGCTCGGACTGTCGGCCGGGCTGCGTCTCCGACTCGCATTGCGTCGCGGGGTACTACTGCGCGGCGAACGTGTGCGTCGCGAAGAAGGCGCGGGGCGTCGCGTGCTCGGGCGCCAACCAGTGCTCCACGGGGTACTGCAACAACGGGTATTGCTGCGACTCGGGCACCTGCTGCTCGACCTCGGCGAACTGCACGGCCAGCTCCATCTGCCACACGCCGACATGCTCCAACAGCATCTGCGCCAACACGCCGGCCCCGAACAAGGTCTGCACCGACGCCTCGTGCTCGGCGTCGCAGGTCTTCACGCCAGAGGGACGCTGCGACTCCAACGGCACCTGCGTGCTCTCGGGGCCGAGTCAGGACTGCTCCACGGGCTCCACCGCGTGCCTCCTGAAGCAGTGCAGCCTGAATGGGTGCATCAGCGTCTCAGCCACCGCCGGCACGGCCTGCGGGGCCGCGTCGTGTAGCGTCGCGGACCTCGTCCCAGCCAAGTGGTGCGATGGGAACGGGGCGTGCGTCGTCTCGGGAGCGTCTACACCCTGCAGCGGTCACCTGGTGTGTGCCAACTCCAGCGAGTGCAAGACCGCCTGCTTGGCCAACGCCGACTGCCGCTCGGGTTATTACTGCGACCTCGGCACCTGCACGCCCCTAAGGCCGAACGGTGCGCCCTGCAGCACGGGCACGATGTGCATCTCCACGCACTGTGAGGGGGGGCTTTGCTGCAACTCGGGCGAGTGCTGCCTCGGGGCCAACGAGTGCACCCCGGTCAGCTGCAAGGATGCCACCTGCGTCAGCAACACCTGCACGTACTCGAACAGCTCCGCCGTCTGCGCCGTGGGCTCGTGCGGCGGAATCGACTCGCTCACGTACTCCGCGCCGAAGACCTGTGCCGGCGGCAGCTGTCCGGCAAACGCCACGCAGACGAACTGCAACGGGAGCAACGTCTGCAAGCTCTACTCGTGCGATCCGATCGACGGCTGCAAGAGCGCGAACAAGGCGTCAGGGACCGAGTGTCTCCCGTCCAAGTGCACCGGCGCCACGCTCACCTCCGCCAGCCGCTGCGATGGCGCGGGCTCGTGCACCGTCGGCGCCACGGGGGCCTGCACCAACGGCTACCAGTGCACCGCGGACGGGAGCGCGTGCCGCACCTCGTGCACGTCGGACAGCCATTGCGTGTCGAGCCGCATCTGTATGGGCGGGGCTTGTGTGCCACTGCTCGCGGACGGGACGGTCTGTACGGGCAATCCGCAGTGCCAGTCCGGCTATTGCGGCAACGGCATCTGCTGCGCGCCCGGGGGCCAGTGCTGCACCGCCGCGTCCCAGTGCAACGACTCCAACCTGTGTACGGATGATCTCTGCACGGGCTTCGTCTGCGCGCACGCGAACAACAACAAGCCCTGCGCGGCCGCTTCTTGTGCGGGCGCTACGTACAGCGCGGCGAAGACCTGCAGCGGCGGCTCGTGCTCCGCTGGAGGGGCCACCACCAACTGTGACCTGGGCCAGTCCTGCATGGTGTACGAGTGCAGCCAGACGCTCGGCTGCATCTCGAACGCGGCGGAGCAAGGCCTGCCGTGCGGCGACGCCAACTGCAGCGGCACCCTCTTCACACCGCCCAGCGTCTGCGACGGCTTCGGCAACTGCGCCCCGTCGCCCTCCACGGCGTGTGACGACAACAACGTGTGCACCGGCGCCGAGACGTGCAGCACCACCCTGGGCTGCGTGGCAGGGAACCCGGCGGCCGTCTGGGTCTGCGGAGACGGCGTGTGCCAGAGCAACTGCGAGTCAGCGGCGTCGTGCCCGGCGGACTGCACGCTGAGCCCGGCCTACACGCTCACCCTGGGCGAGTACGACGCGTGGAGTACGGGCAACAGCGGCGCCACCAACAAGATCTCGAAGTACAGCTGCAACGCGCTCAATTACCCCGGCGCCGAGTACGCCTATCGCCTCACTACAGCCACGGCAGGAACGGTCACCGTGAGCCTCGGCGGCGCAGACTCCAATACGGACTTCATGATCCTCTCGGACAACTCGGGCGATCCGTCGAAATGCGTGGTGGTCGGGACAGGCTCGGGCTCGGCGAAGTCGTTCTCGGCGGCTGCGGGCAGCACCTACGTGCTGGTCGTGGATCGGCGGGTCGCCGGCACCACCCCGTTCACGCTCTACGCGCGTATGTCGGGATCCTGCAAAGTGCGCCTCACCGAGAACTGGGACCGCAACGCGTATCCGAGGGCTTGGACCGGCGAGACCAACTGGCAGACCAGCCAGGACTCTCCCTTCGGGGCCACCCACGTGAAGTTCGCGGGCTCGCCCGTGATCACGGCGTTCTCGAGGGCCCTCACGTCGCCGATCTTCGACCTCTCCAGCTGCACCACAGCCACGCTGAAGCTCAAGTGGCGCGTGACCGAGAACACCGCCGACCCGTCGGCGCTACCGCACGCCGGCGTGGTCCTCCGCGTGGAGAGCTCCACGAACGGTGGCACGAACTGGACCACCCAGCTCAGCTACAACACGGGCGGCGGTCCCACACCGCCACCCTACGTCTCCGAGACCATCCCGCTCACGATCCCCGCTGGGTCGGTGCAAGGTCGCCTCCGCTTCGTGGTCACCGGCGACACCTCGCAGTACCTGCTGCGCATCCAGATCGAAGACATCGAGTTCGCTGGGCCCTAGCAGCGATCCAGTAGCGTCAAGGCGCCGCCGGAGAAGCCCCCCCCTGCGGCGAGTGCTTCCCGACGCGCGACCCGCTGCGGTACCGTACGCGCGCCGAAGCGGTGCCCGGCCCGGGCACCTTCGCGTCCGAGGAGTCCCCATGGTTCGTTGGTCACTTGCCGCTCTGCTCTCCATCGCCGCCTGCAGCGACGCCGATCCAGCCGCCACGGCTCCGGCGGACGATGCGGCGAGCGCTGACGCCGAGGCCGGTGCAGACGTCGCCGCAGACACGGGCCCCACGCCGCCCTCCGCTCTCGACCTGGCTCTCGAGGACGGCAAGTATCGGATCGGGCCGGTGGCGCTGGCCCCGGAGCCCATGGAGGCTCGCTCCGCCACAGAGACGGTGGGGTTCCTCCTCGGCTTCTATACGTTCGCTGAAGAGGGAGAGAGCTGGACTCGCGGGAAGATCGGCCAGCTGACCAGCAGCAGCGTCGAGGCCACCGAGGGCTTCACCGTGGAGCGCGAGTCGCTGTCCCAGCACGCGATGCGGCTCGAGATTACGGCGCCCGCCAACGCGAACCGGGTCGCGCTGCGCCTCGCGTGCGCGCCCGACGAGCACTTCCTCGGGCTGGGGGCGCACACGCAGCGGCTGGACCACCGGGGTCGGCGTGTGCCGATCTGGGTGCAAGAGCAGGGGCTGGGAAAGAGCGAAGACCTGCGGGAGGACACCTTCCCGAGCTTCAAGGGCCATGAATACGACTCGTACTTCCCGGTCCCCTTCGTGCTGTCGGTGCGCGAAGACGGGACCAGCTTCGGCCTCCTGGCTCTGGGCGAGGAGCGGCTGATCTTCGACTTCTGCCGCGCGAGTAAGACCGTGACCCGGCTCGAGCGCTGGGCGAGCTCGCTCGAGGTGATCGTGATCACCGGGGCCACCCCGGCCGAGGTGCTGTCGAACGCGTCCGAGTACCTCGGCCGGCCCGCGCTGCCGCCCGACTGGGCGCACTACCCGTGGCTGGCGGTGAAGGGCGGCACGAAGCGCGTACAGGAGCAGGCCACGCTGATCGCGGACGAAGGGATCCCCGCCTCCGCGATCTGGTCCGAGGACTGGCTCGGCGAGTCCATCAACCCCATCACGGGCCACAACATCAACTACCACTGGGAGTGGGATCCCACCGCTTACCCCGAACTGCCGGCCCTGATCGACGGACTGCACGCTCAGGACCTGAAGTTCCTGGGCTATTTCAACCCCTTCGTCACCCAGGGCTTCTCGGAGTGGGACGAGGCCATCGCGGGGGGGTTCCTCCCCAAGTCCCCCGACGGGGCGCCGTACGAGATGACCATCCTCACGAAGCTGGGCAGCGTGGTGGACCTCACGAACCCCGCCGCGCGTACGTGGCTGCTCGAGCACCTCGAGGCCGGGCGCGCGCTCGGCCTGGACGGGTGGATGGCCGACTTCGCGGAGTGGGTGCCGTACGACGCCCAGTTCGCCGACGGGCGCACGGGCGCCACGGTGTCCAGCGACTATCCGCGCCTCTGGCAGGAGGTGAACCGGCAGGCCTGCCGGCCCGAGGACGGGTGCGTCTTCTTCGTGCGCTCTGGGTACACCGGCTCGTCGGCGCTCTCCACGGCGGTCTGGGCGGGCGACCAGAACACGGACTTCGGCGAGGACGACGGCCTGCCAACCGCCGTTCGGATCGGCGTGGGGCTCGGCCTGGTGGGAGTGGCCTTCTACGGCAGCGACATCGCCGGATACACCTCCGCAGGCGTCCCGCCCTCCACCCGGGAGCTGTTCTTCCGGTGGACGGAGCACGGCGCCTGGACCCCGATCATGCGGACCCACGAGGGCAACGCTGGACCCGACAACTGGTGGTTCGATGAAGACGCCGAGACCCTCGCGCACTTCAAGCGGTACGCCCAGGAGCACGCGCGCCTCTTCCCGTATCTGCGCGCGCTGATGCACGAAGCGGTCGCCACGGGGATCCCCCCGATGCGCCACCCGGCCCTCCACGAGCCCACCCCTCGCACCCTCGTGGCGCGCGACATCTACCTGCTCGGGCCCCGCGTGCTCGTGGCGCCAGTGGTCGCCGAGGGGGCGGTCACACGGTCGCTGGGGCTCCCGCCGGGGCGCTGGGTGGATCTCCGGGACGGTCGCGCCTACGCAGGCGACACCGAGATCACCGTGGACGCGCCCCTCGACGCGATCCCCGTGTTCCTCGGAGAGGGCACCCTCCTGCCGCGCCTCGTCGACGCGCCCGCCGGCCCCACGGCGGCGCTGGCGTCAGAGGCGAAGGCGCTCGAGGTCACCGCCGTCCCCGGACGCGACGGGAGCTTCGTCCTCGCCGACGGGGCCACCCTCACACTGGAGGCTGCAGGCGTCACGGCGGATCCCGGCGATGGCGGGCTGCCGACGTGTACCGGGGCCGAGCGCGGCTGTACCGTGCTCGAGGGCGCGCGGCGGACCGTTCGCCTCGAGGCGGGCGCGGAGTTCGTCGCGGGCGACCTGCGCTTCCGCAGCACCGCAGAGCGCGCCATCGACCTGGTCCTCCTGGTCCCTTGAGCGCCGCGCCCTGCCGGAGCATGGGAACTCTGGAGGCCCCGCCATGAGCTGGCACCCCGAGACCTACGCGCGATTCCTTGGTCCCCGAACGCGCCCGGCGCTCGACCTGGTCAACGCGGTCCCGCTCGCCACTGTGCACTACGCCGCCGACCTCGGCTGCGGCCCTGGAAACTCCACCGCCGTACTGCGCGCGCGGTGGCCCAACGCGGCGCTGACCGGGATCGACAGCTCGCCGGAGATGCTTGCAGCGGCCGCGCGCGAGGGCCCAGCCGGGGTTCGCTGGGAACAAGCCGACTTGCGCAGCTACCGCCCGGAGTCGCCGCTCGATCTGCTCTTCTCCAACGCGACGCTGCAGTGGGTCGACGAACACGAGACACTCTTTCCGCGGTTGCTGGAGGCCGTCCGCCCGGGCGGTGTCCTGGCCGTGCAGATGCCGCGCAACTTCGAGGCCCCGTCGCACGTGGCACTGAGAGAGCTGGCGGCCGAGCCCCCCTGGCGCGATGCGCTTAACGGCGTGCTGAGGCTGGAGCCGGTCGCGTCTCCCGCGGCGTACCTGGGCTGGCTGGCGGGGGCGACCACGCTGGACGTGTGGGAGACGGAGTACCACCACGTCCTCGAGGGGGAGGACCCCGTGTTGTCGTGGGTGTCGGGGACGGCTCTGGTCCCGGTGCGGGCAGCGCTTGGCGACCACGCCTTCCCGCCGTTCCGCGCCGCGCTCGGCGAGCGGTTACGCGTCGCTTATCCGGCCCGCCACGACGGCCGCACCGTGTTCCCGTTTCGCAGGATATTCGTGGTGGCTACGCGCTGACGCGGGGGCTCGTCGCGCTCACTTCAAGCCGAAGAGGCGCGCGAAGCTGAAGCCCTTCTTTTCGGGGGGAGAGTCTGGGCGCTCGTCCGTGATGTCGGACTTGCTGCGACCCGGCGTGACGTCGGACTTGCCGCGGCCCGGCGTGATGTCGGACTTGCCGCGGCCCGGCGTGATGTCGGACTTGCCGCGGCCCGGCGTGACGTCGGACTTGCCGCGGGCGGCCGTTATGTCGGACTTGCCCTGCGCCGCCGTAATGCCGGAGCCGCGGGCCTCCGCTCGCAAGATTGCGTTGAGCTCGAACTCTGCTTTGGCGTGGCCCCCTGGGCACCGGAGCGCTGCCTCGAGCTCCCGCCGATACTGGTCGCGGCTCCCGGCCGCCTTCCAGTAGAGCGCCATGGTGTAGCGCGCGTCGGCGCTGTAGGGGTTCATGGCGATCGCGCGCTCGAGCGGGGCCCGCGAGCCACCGAAGCGCTCCTCCTCGGGCAGGCGCCGGTTCGAGAGGATCGTGAAGCCGAGCTTCAAGTGGTAGTCGGCGACCGTGTCGTCCAGCGTGAGCGCCTTCCGCATGTACCGCTCTGCGCCGTCCAGGTCGCCCTTGCTGAAGAGCGCGGCGCCGCGAAGATGAAAGACCCGCGCCATATAGCCGCGCTGATCACCGAAGCTCTCCGCCGCCTTGTCGAGCAGCTGCTCCAGCTCCTGGTCGGCGTTGGGCCCCGTGACGACGTTCCTTTGGGGGGGCGCGGCGGGGACGCCCTTGTCGTAGGCGGAGCGCTTGGCCGGGTCGGACAAGGTGGCCTGAGCGACCGTGAGCTCGCGGAACACTTGCAGCGCGAGCGGCGCCAGCGCTGGGTCGCGCACCCGGTCGGGATGGTATGCCTTGATCAGGTTGAAGTAGGCCGCCTTGATCTCGCCCGCCTGGGCCGCCCGCTTCACGCCCAGGAGCCCGTAATGGTCCTTGCGCTTCACGGCATCCAACTTCTCTTCAATCGCGGCTCGCGTGAGATCGGACACGGCGTCCCTCCGCCACTTCGGCGGCGGGAGTATACGGACCAAGCAACCGACCGCCATACCCACACCCCAAGTGGATACCGTTACTGCCGGTTCCTTGTGAGGTCTGCGAGCAGCCTCGGTGCTCGAGGCGCCACGCAGGGGGCTAGCGGCAGCGTTGCTGCTTGGCCTGCGTCTTGTCGTCGCAATCGAAGAAACCGGACGAACAGTCGTAGAGCCAGTCGCCGTAGACGCCGCACCCCGGGATCCCGCCCTTGTAGCCGATCTGCGTGGCCGAGCAGAACCCGAGGAAGTCGTCGCAGTGACCGCCCTGCGTGGTGGTCTCGCGCTCCTCGTTGCCGTCACAGTTGAAGTCGAAGCTCCCGTCTCCACGGTGAGTCGTGGACCAGACGTTCTGTCCCGGCCGCGCGTTCGAGTTGCTGTCGTAGCAGTCTCCGCTGATGAGCACAGTGAACCCATCCGAGGGTTGGCAGACGCAGAGGAACTCCGTGGTGCCGAAGCCGTCGCCGTCCCCGTCCTTGTAGTAGTTGTAGCAGCCCACGGCGCCTGGCTCGTTGTCGACGCCGTTGCAGTTCTCGTCGCCCCCCCCGCAAAGCTCGGTGGCCCCCGGGAACGCCAACGGGTTACCGTCGTTGCAGTCGCCGCCGTTCAGGTTGTTCCAAGGCACCTTGGGCTCGCACAGGCATTGCTTGGTGGTCTCGTCCCCGAAGCCATCCTGGTCGTAGTCGCGATAGAAGTACTGGCAGTCGTCCGCGGTGTAGCCATCGACCTCGCCGTCACAGTCGTTGTCGACCCCATCACAGACCTCGTTGGCGTTCGGGTGCTCGTTGACCGCGATGTCGTTGCAGTCGCCCGGGACCGTGCTGGTGTAGGGGAAGGTGGCCTGGCAGAAGCACTTGACGTCCGCGGCGTCGCCGAAGCCGTCCTGATCGGCGTCCTTCATGAACGGGCCGCAGCCGATTGTGCCGTGTTCGTCTGCGACGCCGTCACAGTTGTCGTCGATGAAGTTGCAGAGCTCCGGGGCCAGCGGCTTGATCTTGGGATCCTGGTCGTTGCAGTCGCCCCCGCGGTCCACGGAGTACTCCGCGCTCGGAGCACAGGCGCAGCGCAGCTCCGTGGTCTTGCCGAAGCCGTCGCCGTCTTTGTCGGCGAAGTACACGACGCAGCCCTTGGCGTTGTCCTCGTCCACCACGCCGTCGCAGTCGTTGTCTATGCCGTCGCACTTCTCTTTGACGCCCGGGCTCAGGGTTGGGTCGGTGTCAGCGCAGTCTCCTCCAGCGGTCACGTAATTGCCGCCAGGCGGCTCGCACTCACAGAGCCCCTGGCCGGCGTCGCCGTAGCCGTCGCCGTCACCGTCGGGGAACCAGGTGGTGCAGCCGCTGGCGCCCGGCTCGTCCGTCTGGCCGTCGCAGTCGTCGTCCGCGAAGTTGCAGCTCTCCGTGACGCCCGGTGACACGTTCGCGTCGTTGTCTGCGCAATCGCCACCTGCTACGACGTGTTTCGGGCCGGGGGGAGCGCACTCGCACTGCCCCGCGCCGATTCCGAACAGGTCGCCGTCCTCGTCCGGGTAATACCGCACGCAGTCGCTAGCGTCCGAGGAGTCGGTGAGTCCGTCACAGTCGTCATCCTTGCCGTTACAGACCTCCTCGGCAGGAGGCGGGGCCGTGCATGCGCTGAGCCCGGAGGCAACGCACCCGCGGACGCCGATGCAGCTTCCGTACGATTTCGAGACAGCACAGTCCGTGTCAAGGGCGAGCGAGATCGCCCGCTCGCCGCATGGACATTCTCCGGACGCGGGCACACATTGCAGCCCGCCTGCCCCGGGATCTTCGCAGACGTATCCATCGGGACAGTTGGAGTCGTCTAGACACCCCACACCGCAGAAGCTGCCAGCGTCCCCGCGGTCGAGGCAGCGGGCGTCGGGATCCGTGGTGGCGCTCCGACAGTCCGAGTCGTGGCGGCACGGCCAGCAGAGGCGGGCGGTGCGGAAGACGCAGATGTAAGTGACGTCCTCGCCGACGTTCCCGACCGGCCGGCAAGCCCAGCCATTGGGGCATTGATCGAAGCAGCCCTCGGTGCAGACGCCGCTGGAGGCAGCGCCCTCCACGCACCACCCCGAGAGACAGTCGTCGTTCTTTTGGCACGGCCAGCCGAAGCCGCCCTCGACGAGAGGGACACTGGCGTCCGTTGGCGAACCCAGCCCGTCCAGCGCGGCCACCTCGGCCGCAGGCCCGGGGGCGTCGGGCGGAGTCACCACCTCCGTCCCGCCGCCGACGCCGCTGCCGTCAGCACGCACCGCAGAGACCGCACGCTCAGGCGCAGTAGAGCACCCGACGAGGGTCATGACGGCAAATGTGACTGGAATCAAGACCCGCATCAGGGCGAGCTTACGGGAGAATCAAAGGGTTTGCCACGACCAGGGCGAACCTCTACAACACGTCGCCGCGCGCCCAGGGCTTGCCCGCGCGCGGCTCGACGGCCCCACAACCCGCCAGAGGTTCCCCATGCGTCTCCTGTCCGTGCTCGTCCTCACCCTCGCAGCCCTCGCGTGCAACAAGACGAGCCACGCGCCCGGGCCGCAGCAGGTGGCAGTCGCCGAGGCTCCGGCAGCGCCCGGCGCGGCCGCGGCTCCCGCCACGGCTTCCGCCGAGAGCTCCGCTGCAGCTGCCGGCGCGCTCACCGCTGACGCGCCCGCGAAGCCCGCGTGCGGCCCCGATTGCGCCTGCAAAGACCCCGCGGCGTGCGCCGCTGGGAAGTGCGAGGGGTGCGCCGGGAAGAAGTGTGAGGGATGCGCCGGCAAGTGCGAGGGATGCGCCGGCGGGAAGAACGCCGAGGGTGCCGCCTGCAAGTGCGCGGGTTGCGCCGCCAAGAAGGCCGGCGAGGCGGGCGCGTGCGGGGGAGCAGCAGGTGCCTCGGCAGACGGTGAAGCCGCCGCAGCCAGCGCTTGTGGCGGCGTGAAGGCCGAGCCCGCTGTAGAGGCGGCGCCGGCCGGCCCGCAACACTTCGGCGGGGCTTTCACGCTCGCCGACGGCGCGAAGCCGATCGACGACGTGCTCGGCAAGGCCGCTGAGCTCGACGGTCAGAACGTCCGTGTCAGCGCTACGATCACGAAGGTCTGCAAGAAGAAGGGCTGCTGGTTCGTCCTCGCGTCCGAGAAGGACCCGGCCACCACGGTGCGCGTCACCATGAAGGACTACGGCTTCTTCGTGCCGCTGGACTGCGACGGGAAGAAGGCCGACGTCGAGGGCGTGCTGAAGCGCGTGGAGGTGCCCGAGGCCGCCCGCAAGCACCTCGCCGAAGACGGCAAGGAAGACCCCAACGCGATCAAGGGCGCTGCGTTCGAGCTGAGCCTCGTCGCCACGGCGATCGACCTCCGTCCCTGAGAACCTCGCCGGGAGGCCCCGCACAGGGCAGCCTCCCTGGCCCGCCGCACAGGCCCCACCCCATGCGCCTCGACAAACTCGTCTCCGACGGGACCGGCTGGTCCCGCTCGATGGCCGCCAAAGCCATTCGCCGCGGCCATGTGCTCGTGGACGACGCGGTGTGTCGCGATCCTGCGATCCAGGTGTCCGACGGCGCCCGGGTGGTCGCAGACGGCGAGCCGGTCGTTCGGGTGGGTAGGCTGGTCCTGGCGCTCCATAAGCCCCTGGGAGTCGTGTCGGCCACGGTGGACCCGAGCGAGCGCACGGTGCTGGATCTGCTCCCAGAGAGCTGCGTGCGGGCAGAGCTGCGGCTCGCGGGGCGACTGGACAAGGACACCACGGGGCTCCTGATCCTCACCAACGACGGCGAGCTCATCCACAAGCTCACTCATCCCCGACACCACGTCGAGAAGGAGTATCTCGTGGACTACGACGGTGTGCTGGAGGCGCCAGTGGCCCGAATCGCCGAAGGCCTCGAGCTGGAAGACGGGACGCGCTGCGATCCCGCACGCTTCGAGCCGCTAGGGGCTCAGCGCGCCCGCCTCGTGCTGCGCGAGGGCAAGTACCACCAGGTGCGACGCATGGTCGCGGCGTGCGGCGGACGGGTCACTGCGCTCCACAGGGCCCGTGTCGGCAGCTACCGGTTGCCCGAGCACCTGCCGGCCGGCGCCGCAGTCCCGCTCACCGCGGAAGAAGAAGCCACGCTCCTGTCTTAGGCTCGTGAGGCGCGGCCGATCGCGCCGATCACTCCACCGTCACCGACTTCGCGAGGTTTCGCGGCTGGTCCACGTCGGTCCCCTTGAAGTCGGCCACGTGGTAGGCCAGCAGCTGGATCGGGAGGGCCGTGAGGAACGGGGTGAGGTGGTCCGGCACGTCCGGGATCGTGAGCACCGCGTCCGCGTCCTTTCCGAGCTTCGCCGCGCCGCTCACGGTGGTCACAGCGATCACCGATCCGCCGCGGGCGCGCGTCTCGGCCACGTTGGACAGCGTCTTCTCGAAGTGGGGACCCGTGGGGCAGATCACCACCGACGGGACATGCTCGTCGATGAGCGCGATGGGACCGTGCTTCATCTCGCCGGCGGCGTAGCC
>SXGT01744820.1_pt1 | contig 19886 bp, 21 predicted proteins | sample 3176221 | NCBI WGS metagenome assembly SXGT01 (sample SAMN11356862, study PRJNA531348) | freshwater metagenome | isolation source: freshwater sample F1-120 | place: China: Fuxian Lake, Yuxi | collected 2017-12-25
TGCATGCCCACCTTGTGCTGCACGGCGCCCGAGCTCCCGCAGGCGATGTACAGGTTGGGAGAGACGGTCTTGCCGGTCTGGCCCACCTGATTGGGGTGGGGGTACCAACCGGCGTCCACGGCCGCGCGCGAGGCACCAACGGCAGCGCCGAGGGCGCTTGCCAGGGCCTCGACAACGGCGAAGTTCTCGGGAGCACCGAGACCGCGACCGCCGGAGACGATCATGCTGGCCTCCTCGAGGCTGACCTTGCCGGCTTCGGCAGGCTTGCGGACGGTCACCTTGGCGGCCAGCGACGCGTCGGAGATATCCAGCGTCACGGCGACGACCTCCGCAGTGCCACCGCTCTCAGACGCCGCGAATGAGTTCGGACGCACAAGCGCGATCTGCGGGCCATCAACCCACTGGGAACTGACCAGGTTCTGGCCACCGAACGCCGGGCGCACAGCGCTGAGGGCGCTGCCGCTGGCGACGAGGTCAATCGAGTCGCTGTTCAGACCGGCGCCGAGGCGGGCGGCCAATGCGGCTGCGGTGTCGCGACCGAGCGAGGTGCCACCAAACAGGATGGTCGAGAAGTCGTTCTCGGCCTGGAGCGTGGCGATGACGTCGACGTGCGGGGCGGCCAAGCCGGTGCCCAGTGCCTCGTGATCAGCAACGAATACCTTCTCGGCGCCGTGGGCGCCGAGGACAGCCGCGGCGTCAGCGACGCCCGAGCCTGCGATGACGGCCGTAAGCGGGCCGCCGATGAAGTCCTTCAGTTCACGCGCCTTCGAGAGAATCTCGAGACTGACGCGACGTGTGCCGGTGCCCTGGGGCTCGGCGACGACGAGGATGCCTGCCATGTGAAGAGGTCCTTTCGGTCCGAGTCGGGTTTAGACGAGCTTCTTGTCGATGAGGAAGTCGAGGATCTGCTGGGCACCATTGCCCTCATCCGTGACCACCACACCTGCGGTGCGTGCCGGGGGCGTCTCGACGCCCACGACCTTCGTCTTGGCGCCGGCGTCGCCGACGTCTGATGCAGCCAGGCCGATGTCGCCAAGCGACTTGACGTCCTGCGGCTTCTTCTTGGCACCCATGATGCCCTTGAGCGATGGGTAGCGAGGCTCGTTGATTGCCTTGGTCACAGACACCACGGCTGGCAGCGGGGCCTCGACGGTGTCCACGCCATCGTCGCTCTGGCGCTCGATGGTGATGGACGATCCGTTGACGGCGATCGAGTTGGCCGAGGTCACCCAGGTGCGGCCGCTGACCTCACCGAGGGTGGCCGTGAGCACGCCCGACCGGGCGTCGGTGGCCTCGGCGCCCAACAGCACCAACTCGGCGCCCGTCTCGTCGATGGCCTTGGCCAGCGCGCGGGCGGTGCCGAGGTAGTCGGAGCCCGCGGCGGCGGGGTCGCTCACCAGCACAAGGCGGTCGGCGCCCATGGCAAGTGCCTGGCGCAGCGACTCAACGGCCGTCTCGGGGCCGAGCGAGACGAGAATGACCTCGTCGGCGGTACCGGCCTCCTTCAGGCGGATGGCCTCTTCAACTGCGTACTTGTCAAACTCGTTGAGCATGCGGTCGCCCTCAGTACGGACGAGGCGAAAGGTGCTCGGGTCTATCCGCTTCTCAGCGGTAGTGTCCGGCACCTCTTTGACGCAGACGGCGATCTTCACGAAGGCTGGCTCCTGGGAGTGGACTCATGCCCGGCGATCAGACCCCTCGAAGAGGCCCTCGCTTGCGAGCGGACGCGTTCCGCTCCGGGGCGGGGGGAAAGATACCAGCGTCGCGGGATTTCGCCGCCCCTACGGCGACCAATCGCATTGAGCCCGGCAGCAGCCCGCCCCAGCGATCAGTCCCCGGGCCACACCGGCGCACGCTTCTGCAGGAACGCCTGCATGCCCTCACGGCGCTCTGGGTCGCCAAATGCCTGCGCAAACTCCTCCAGTTCGCGTGCGAGTGCAGGGGCCGGATCGCCGAGCGCCATGTTCACCAGCGCCTTCGCCCGGGCCACAGCAGATGGCGAGCGCGAGGCGATCTCGTCGCCAATCGCCGCAGCGGCGTCCAGGAGGTCGTCAGGCGCATGTACCGCCGTCACCAGGCTGTGGGCAAGGGCCTCGTCGGCCGAGACCATGCGCGCGGTCAGGATCATCTGCTTGGCAAAGCCCTCCCCCACCACGCGGGCCAGCCGCTGTGTACCGCCCCAACCGGGAGCGATACCCAGTGACACCTCGGGCAGCGCGATCCGCGCGGCGTCAGACGCGATACGGATATCGCAGGCCAATGACACCTCGCAGCCGCCTCCCAACGCGAATCCATTGATGGCGGCGATAACCGGTACGGGACTGGCTGCGATGGCGTTGCACAGGCCGTGGCCGGCTTCGGCAAACGCGCGGGCGCCCGCCACGTCGAAATCGGCCATCACGGCAATGTCAGCGCCCGCACAGAACGCACGGCCCGCACCGGTAATGACGATGGCACGCACCTGTGGGTCGTTGGCCGCGGCATCCAGTGCCACCACCAATTCCTCGATCATCTGCGGCGACAGCGCGTTGAGCGCCTCCTGCCGGTCGAGCATCACAAACTGCACGGCCGCGCGGCGCTCAAACGCGATGCCCACGCTAGGCGGCAACGCGGCCCTCGAGGAACGAGACCATCTCGTCCACCGGGGCGCCCGGGGTGTACACCGCAGCCACGCCGAGCGCGCGAAGCTCGTCGGCGTCGTCGCTGGGGATGGTGCCGCCAACGATCACCAGCACGTCGTCGGCACCCTCGGCAGCGAGCAGATCCATCACCCGCGGTACCAGCGTCATGTGCGCGCCGGAGAGAATTGAGAGGCCCACCGCGTCGGCGTCCTCCTGCACAACAGTGGCCACCACCTGCTCGGCCGTCTGGTGCAGGCCGGTGTAGATCACTTCCATGCCGGCGTCACGAAGCGAACGGGCCACGATCTTGGCTCCGCGGTCGTGGCCGTCGAGGCCGGGCTTGGCGATGACAATGCGAATCGGACGTCCCATAGACAATAAGGGTACCTCCTCTGCGGGCACGCCAGCCGTGGTGACGACCTCGGTCGGCTGGTTCGACCACTGCACATGCAAAGCCGGGGGCAACGACCGTTGCAGGGAGTGGCACCATTCCCACGGAGGCGGCGGTGGGTGTTGAATGCCGTTGCTCCTGATCACCCGACCCGAACGGATACCGCCAGATGGACGTCACCAAGAGCCGCACCGCCGACCCAACCCGCATACGCGCCGACGTGGTGGTGATCGCGGTGGCCGACCCCCCGGGAACGCCAACCGGCCCGCTGGCCGCGGTCGACGCAGCACTCGGTGGGCTCGTGTCGTCGGTCATCAAGGATGGCGAGGTCACCGGGAAGGCCGGACAAGTGCACGTGCTGCATACGCGCGGTGACATCCCCGCCACGCGCGTGCTGCTGGTGGGTGTGGGTGCCGATCCCGATCGCGGCGCATGGGCCTCGGCCGGTGCCGCTGCCGCCCGGGCCGCACGCGACCTGGGTGCCGCCAAGGCCGCGCTTGTGGCCGGTGACGACATGGATGCCGGCGACCTGCGTGCCATGGCCGAGGGTCTTGCCACCGGCGCATGGCGACTCGATGCATTCCGCTCGGGCACGCGCGACGCATCGCAGGAACGCCCATCGCAGATCGTGGTCGCCGGGACAATCAAGCCCGCCGACGTCCTGCGGGTGCAGGCCACCTCCGAGGCCATCGGGCTTGCGCGCGAGTTGTCGGAAACCCCCGCCAACCACATGACACCAAGAATGCTGGCAGCGCGCGCCGAGAAGGTGGCCGCAAGCTCGCGCAACCTCTCAATCGAGGTACTGGGGCCGCGCGAGCTCACGCGCCTCAAGGCCGGAGCGCTCATGGCTGTGGCGCAGGGGTCTGCCGAACCCGCCGCCATGATCGTGATGCGTTACCGCCCGTCGAAGGGTGTGAAAAAGGGCAAGGAGGTGCTCGGCCTCGTGGGCAAGGGCGTCACCTTCGACACCGGCGGAATCTCCATCAAGCCGTCCGCGGGCATGGAGGAGATGAAGATGGACATGGCCGGTGGTGCCGCGGTCATCGCCGCCATGGGCCTGATCGCCGAGATGCAGGTGCCCGGCGAGGTGCTTGCAGTGGTGCCCACCACCGAGAACATGCCCAGCAGCACGGCAATGAAGCCCGGTGATGTGTTCACCGCGATGAATGGCAAGACCATCGAGGTGACCAACACCGACGCCGAGGGCCGCCTCATCCTGGCCGACGCCCTCACGTACGCATCGCGCAAGGGCGCCACGCGCATGATGGACATGGCCACTCTCACGGGCGCCATCGTGGTGGCAATCGGCGACGTGTACGCCGGGCTGTTTGGCAGCGACCCCGCATTCACGCAATTGGTGAGAGATGCCGGTGACGACACGGGTGACCTGTGCTGGCCCATGCCGCTCCACCCCGGATACGACCCGCTGGTCAAAAGCGCGGTGGCCGACCTGTCCAACTCGGCGAAGAAGCGCCAGGCGGGTGCTGTGTACGCCGCGCGCTTCCTGCGCGACTTCACCGAGGGCAAGCCCTGGTGCCATGTGGATGTGGCGGGCACGGCCATGAACGGCGACCATGCCACCGGGTTTGGCGTGCGTCTTGCCGCCGACGTGGCCGAGCGCGTGGCACGCCTCAGGTGAAGCGCCTCTTCACGCTCATCCTGCTGATGGCGGTGGCTGCGGGAGCGGCCATCCTGCTCATGCGCACCGTTGCTCGCACCGAGATCGTTGACCTGTTCAGCGCACCTGCGCCGGTGACTGACGTCGCCATAAATGTGGACACCGGTGGCATCAGCGTGGATGGCGGCGTCGATTCGGCGCTCACCGCGCGCATCACCCGTGGCTACGCATTCTGGGGACCCGACGTCACCACCACGGCATCCGGCGGCAAGGTGACCATGACCGCCAACTGTCCGCTGCTCGGTGTCATCAGCGGCTGCTCCGCCGATTTCGACGTGATGGCACCCGCCGGCGCGATGGTGAATGTGCGGAGCACCGCCGGGTCGGTGATGGTCACCGGGATATCCGGCACCGTGACAGCCAGCAGTACTGCAGGTGGTGTGGCGGTGATCAGGTCACGGGCAGCCACGATCACGGCCTCGAGCACGGCGGGTGAAGTGCGGGTGGAGGCCACCACCGCGCCCACCCGAGTGCAGGCCACCACGTCGGCCGGCGATGTTGATGTCACCGTGCCAAAAGGCGCGTATCGCGTTGATGCCAGCGCGGGCGCGGGCAGCGTGAGCATCGAGGGAATCACCCGCGACGACTCCGCCCCACGGTCGATCACCGCCAGCGCATCAGCCGGCGACGTTCACGTGGTGGGCCGATAGGCCCCGGCGACGCTACGGCTGGTCGCGGCGGTTGTGGCGGCGTATCAGGAAGAACGTGATGCCGGCACCAAGGAGCGCCGACAGCAGGATGACCACGATGAGGCTGGTCTGGGTGTCGAACACCCACCAGGTCACATCGACCTCCTGTGAGTTGGCGATGATGAACCACACAAACAGCACCGCGGCCACAATCACCGCGATCATCCTCGGATTCGTGCCGCCGCGGTCCCGTGAGGGCGACCTCTGATCGTTGTTGCTCATGCCTTCTCCCTCGGGCGGTCGTGGGCCGTCATGGTGTCAGCGGCGGCAGACGGATCGATCTCGCGGGCCACCACCCGCGTCACCAGTGAATCGAGGGCCGCCTCGTCGATCCGGGCATCCATTTCGCGGGCCATGCGCTCCATCGCGAGGGCGCGCAATCTGCGGCGCATGCCGTCGCGGCGGCGGTCGGCCAGTGCGTCGCCCTCAGCCAGCGCGGCTCGGTGCGATTCGATGCCCTCCCACATTTCGGCAATACCACTGCCATCAATCGCCTGGGTCATGAGCACCGGCGGTCGCCAAGCATCTGACGGCACCAGCGACAGCGCTGTCTCGATCTCGCCGGCCAGGATGTCGGCGCCGGGACGGTCGGCCTTGTTGATGACGATGACATCGGGGATCTCCATGACGCCGGCCTTGATTGCCTGAATCGCGTCGCCGCTCCCGGGGATGAGCACCAGCACCACGGTCTCGGCCAACGCCTGCACTTCGATCTCGTTCTGCCCCGAGCCCACGGTCTCGATGATCACCACGTCGTATCCGGCGGCGTCGAGAATTTCAACGGCATCGCCAGTGGCCTCCGATAGGCCACCCAGGTGCCCCCGCGTGGCCATCGACCTGATGAACACGCCGTCGTCCAGAAAGTGATCTACCAGGCGGATGCGGTCACCCAGCACCGCGCCGTGGGTGAACGGGCTGGTGGGGTCAACGCTCACGATGGCCACCGTCATTCCGATATGGCGAAGGTGGCGTACAAGCGCGGCCGCAAGCGTGCTCTTGCCGGCGCCCGGCGATCCGGTAATTCCGATGCGCATCGCCCGACCGGTGACCGGGTGCAGTGCCGCCATGACCGCACGGCCATCCGGCCCGAGTGACTCGGCCATTGAGATAGCGCGGCCGATGGCACGGCGCGTGCCGGCGCGTACGCCCGCAATGACCTCCTCGGGGTTCACGCCACCTCCGCCAGCGCCTCGGCCATGGCGGCCAGCAGGCGATCAGTCTGGTCGGGTGTACCCACCGTAATGCGAAGTGCCCCGGGGGCGCCAAAAGCCCCGGCCGGGCGCACGATCACGCCCCGGGCGGTAAGCGCGGCATCCAGTGCCCGCGCGCGATCCACCCCAACCTCCATAAACAGAAAGTTGGCCTGCGACGGCAGGGGATCAAGGCCAAGTGCCCGCAGGCCGGCATCCATGCGGGCCCGTTCCGTCCGGGCCATCCCCATACGCGGCGGCAGGTGCTCGGCCGCATCGGCCAACGACGCCACCGCCGCGGCCTGGGCGAGTGCGTTTACGTCAAAGGCATTGCGCACAGGCGTGAGGGCCGAGATGAGATCCGGCGGGCCTGCCATCCATCCCACCCGCATTCCCGCCAGGCCATATGCCTTGCTGAAGGTGCGCATCACCACCATCGGGCGACCACCCTGCAGCATCGCCACGCCATCATGTGCACCGGCGGGCAGGTACTCGAAGTAGGCCTCATCCAGCACCGGCAGCACATGTCCCGGCAGCGCATCAAGGAACGCTCCCAGATCCCCGGCATCCACCATGCCGCCCGTGGGGTTGTTGGGGCTCACCACAACCGTCATCTTCGTGGCAGGTGTCACGGCAGCCAGCAGGGCGTCGAGGTCGTACGCACCATCGGCGCGCAACGACGCAGGCACCCAGGTGGCGCCCTGCATCATCGTGCCCTGACGGTGCGAGATGAACGACGGCCAGCACATGGCCAACTCGTCACCCGGGTCAAGCAGGGCCATGCACAGGATTTTGATGAGGCTGTCCACCCCATTGCCCACCGCGATCGCCGCCGGGTCGATTCCGTGCAGATCGGCAAGCGCGTCGCGCAGCGCCCATGCATCGGGGTCGGGGTACAGGTTCTGATCTCGGGCCGCGGCGGCAATGGCGTCGATGGCCGCCGGGAACGGGGGCAATGGCCCCTCGTTCGATGCCAGCTTGACCACCTCGATGTCGCCCAGTTCACGCCGGATGTCCTCGAGCGGCCGCCCTGGCACGTAGGGCTCCACGGCCTGAAGCGCCGGTCGGAGGAGCGCGGGGTCGAAGTACGGTGCGTCGGTCACTTTTTGGAGGCTACACTCGCCGCCGATGCCGGAACTCGATGATCTGGGGCTGTTTCCGCTTGGCCTCGTGCTGCTGCCGGGTGAGCGCGCACCCCTTCACCTGTTTGAGCCCCGCTACCGGGCGCTCGTCGCCGACTGCGTGCTGGACGATCGCCCGTTCGTCATCCTGCAGGCCCGCGGCGAGGGGGCCCCGGCGATTGGGTGCACCGCGCGCTTCACCGGCCTTGGGCGGCGGTTCGCCGATGGCCGCATGAATGTGAGCGTCGTGGGCGAGCGCGTCGTGCGGTTGCTCGGGGAAACCTCCGGGCGCCTCTACTTCACCGCGTGGGTTGAAGGCGTGGACGACGACTCCGACGTGGGGTCCGACGAACGCATTACGGAGGTCCATGACCTCTTTCAGCGTCTGGTAAATGAGATCGCCCCCACCGCACCGCCGCCGCCCATTCGCGACGACATCCCGCTTTCGTACGCAGTCGCCGGGATGATCGAAATGCCGGTGGAGCCAAAGCAGGATCTGCTCGAGTGCCGCGACGAGGACCTTCGGCTGGGAATGGTATGCGCCATCCTCTCGGCCGCGCTCGATGGAGCCGACCGCGAGCGCATTGCTGCCGCCCGGGCCCGCACCAACGGCAAGGTCGCACTGCCGTGAACACGCCGGTCGCGGTGGTCGCGGCCCGGCGTATCGCTTGGGTGGAGGGGCCAGATGCCGAGGCGCTGCTGCATGGCCTGCTCACCGCCGACGTTCTTGCAATCCCAGTGGGCGGCGGCACGCCGTCGCTGATACTCGACACCCAGGGCCATCTGGTGGCGCGCATTCACGTACACCGCGACGCCCCTGACGCCTTTACCCTGCTGCTCGACCCGGCACCGGCGCCCGATGGCATGGCCGTCATTGCCGCCCACCACGTGAGCGAGGACGCCCAGGTGATGGGCCCGGAAGATGTCGAGGTGCTGGTGATCACTGGTCCGGCCCCTGATGCCGACCTCGTGGTGCCGGGGGTGATCCCCGGAACCACCGAGCTGGTCACCGACGACCCCGTTGGTCTGGCAGCCGAGTTGGGCCTTGCTCTTGCGCCCCCGGAATTTCTCGAGGCCATGCGTATTGCCGCCGGCATACCCGCCATCGGCGTGGATACGGGCGCGACAACCCTGGTGCAGGAGTCCGGGCTCGACGACTTGGTGTCGTTTGAGAAGGGCTGCTACCTCGGGCAGGAGACCGTCGCGCGCCTCCACTACCGCGGCCACGCCAATCGCAGGCTCGCGCGCATCGCCCTTGATGCTCCCGTGCCGGTGGGCACCACCTTCAGTGCCGGAGATGCCGCTGGTGGCACCGCAACCAGCGTGAGCCCGCTCCCCGACGCCACCTGGATGGCGCTGGCCATGGTGCGCCGCGAGGTGCCCGATGGTGCCGAGGTTGTCTTTGACAACGGCGTGGGCGGCCGCGTGCTTCCCCGCGACGAGTGATGGTCGGCCGGTCCCCGATGGCCGCTGGGCTTGCCATGCCCGGTGCTACGTTCAAACCATCATGAGCTTGCAGCGCGACGCGCGTGCGAGGGCCGCCCACCAGTCGGCCATCGTGCGCCTCTTCTACGACCGGGGGGGTGACCTCCGCACCGTTCGCGTGCTGGTCGTCGTCATGGTGATGGTGGCCATCATCGTCGCCGGTACGGTGGGCGTGTCGTTTGCGGGCGCAGCGGCCGGACCCGAGACCCTCGCCATCAGTGCGTTGGTCGTGGTTCTCGGCCTCAAACTGCCATTTCTCGGGCTGGTCTTCTGGATCATCATGCGTCAGGGCAACGGCGAGGCCCACAATGATTGGTCAGACCGCGAGCGCGACGAAATCTTTGCGTACCTTGTCAATCAGGCCCGTGAGGCAAAGGGGCGACCTGACGAGGCGGAGCGCCTTCAGTGGCTCACCCACGAGGCGTGGCTTATTGCCGACACCGTCCCCGACGAACACCGTGCCAAGGCCGTTGCTTTGGCGGTGGAGATCGGTGCAATGCGCCCGACCCCATCCGGGACGACGGCGCCGGGCTGATTCGCGGCGATCCCCGCGGCCACCGTGGCCGACGGGATCAGGCGAACACGATGCCGTCGTCCAGGTCGCCCTTGGCAAGGGATTCGACCACCTTGTCGAAGGCGAGCGAATGGACCGCGGCCGAGATCTCCGCGGCAGGACCGGCGAGCGCATCGGGGTGGCGGGCCTGCATCGACACCCGACCCACAAAGCATGTCTTGATGCACACGGGGGCCCCACCCTTCATCACCTCGATGTTGAATCCCCACAGCGTGTGGGCATCGTCGGTGAGCGACGTGCGGGGCGGCTCTGCCCGCAGCACGTAGGCCGTTCCCCCTATCTCAACTTCGCGCGTGTTCACAGCTCGATGACCTCTCCATGCTCGTCCGCTCCGAACGCCCCTCCCCCACGCCGCGGATCGCCTGCAGCCTCAAGTCCCCGCCTGCCCGAACCCACCGCCGATACCCCGCCGAAGTAGAGATTGGCCTCAGTCCACAGGCGCAGGTCGAAGCCATCGGCCCGGAGTGCCTGCACGGCGTTGTCCGGGACACCACCCTCAACGTCGAGGCCACCGCCTTCGTGGTGAATACGTGGTCGCGCAACCGCGTCACGTGGCCGCGCGTCCCCGTCAACCAGATCGGCAACCACGGCGAGGATTGCAGACCGCAGCCGGTTCGAGCCAGCTGAGCCGAGCGATGCCACCGGTCGGTCGCCATCAATGATGAGCGTCGGGGCCATCATCGACGTCATCCGAACCCCTGCCGGCAGCGTTCCGAATCCGCCGGGGTTCAGGTCGCTCTCACCCAGCATGTTGTTGAGCATGATCCCGGTACCGGGCACCACCACGCCCGACCCCGACCCATTGGATGATGAGAGGCTGGCCATCCCGCCCTCGGCGTCAATCGCGCTTACATGCGTGGTACCGGTGGGCTTCCTCGACGGGGGCAGCCCCGAGGTCTCGTGCCCCGAGAGCGCCGCCCAGAAGCGGTCGAGGAAGTCGTCGTCGGACAGGCTCGCGTTGAACTCCGGCCCGCGCATGGCATTCGCGGCGGCCGCGGCGCGGGCGAGCCCCAGGTAGAACCCGTCGTCATCTGCTGGTGGAGGGTTTCGCCCCAAGTGATGCAGTGAGGCCGAGATGAGCGTGCCACCACTCGATGGCGGGGGATTGGTGAGCACAGTGACGCCTCGGAATGACACCTCGAGCGGGGTGCGCTCAATCACGCCGTACGCACGCAGGTCATCCCGCGTAATGAGCCCGCCCTGCACCTCGAGGTACCTGATCAACTCCTCGCCAAGCATGCCGTCGTACAGACACGCGGCCCCCTCCCGTCCAAAGCGTTCGAGCGACTCGGCAAGATCGGACATCCAGATGGTGCCGCCGGGTGGCGTGGCGCCCCCCCCGTGCTGCCCGTAAATGGCGGCGCTTGATGGGGTGTGCATAAGCATCTCGGCCAGGATCTCGTGCAGGTAGGCCGCCTGTTCGCCGATCATCACACCCTCGCGTGCCTGACGCACCGCCGGGGCCGCAAGGTCGGCCAGCGGGATCCGCCCGAACCGACGCGAGGCCAAGTCGAGACCGGCGAGCATCCCCGGCACGGCGCATGACGCAGCGCCGATGTGAAACACCTGCTCCACGGTGCCAAATGGCACGGTGAAGGCATGCAGATCGTCGGGGTCGAGCACCCGGCCACCGGACCCGGTTCCCGGCACCGACACGAAGAAGTCCAGCAACGTGGCGGGCCCACCCGGTGGACGCACCAGCAGAAACCCGCCAGCCCCCGGACCGGTGAGCACGCTCTCAGCCACCGCCGACATGAGCGCGCCGGCGATAACGGCATCGGTGGCCGTGCCGCCGGCGGCCAGGACATCCGCACCGGCCCGCGCGGCCAGTGGGCTCCCGGCCGCGACGGCGCCGGTGATCATCAGGCCGGCGCCGCTATGAGGCGATCGGCGGCTCGTCGCCCGAGGGCGGCGGTACGTCGTCACCCACCGAGAAGAGCTTTGGTGCCAGAGGCGTGTCGAGTTCAGATGCGGGCTCCACAACACGTGGCGGGGGAAGCGGCGGCACATCTGCCGACAGATCCGGCGCCTCCGGCGGCTCCGAGATCTCGGGTGCGCCATCCAGCGGGGTGGCGTGGGTGGAGTCAGTACGGGTGCGACGTCCGCGCTCCACGCGAGTGGCCGACGGGCGCGACAGCGACGATCCGCGCGACGCCTTTCCGGCGAGGTTCGCGGCCACAACCGTGACCCACACCTGGTCCTCAAGGTCTTCGTCGATGGTGGCACCAAAGATGATGTTGGCCTCGGGATCGGCAGCATCCGCCACGACCTGTGCGGCCTCGGTGACCTCAATCAACGACATGTTTGGCCCACCGGTAATGCCAAGAAGGATGCCCCGGGCTCCGTCCACGGGAGTCTCGAGGAGTGGCGACGAAATGGCGGCCTGGGCCGCATCTGTGGCGCGGCTTCCGCCGCTGGCGTAGCCGATACCCAGTAGTGCGGTACCGGCGTCCTTCAGGATGGTGCGCACATCTGCGAAGTCCACATTGATCAAACCCGGCAGGGTGATGAGATCGCAGATTCCCTGCACGCCCTGGCGCAGCAAGTCGTCGGCCACGGCGAATGCCTGCACCACGCTGGTGCCGCGCTCGAGCACGTTCATCAGGCGATCATTCGGGATGACGATGACCGTGTCAGCGGCGTCCTGCAGATGGTGAATACCCAGATCGGCGGCGGTGGCGCGTTTGGTGCCCTCAAAGCCGAATGGCCGAGTGACCACCGCTACGGCGAGTGCGCCCATCTCACGGGCCACCTTGGCCACGATCGGCGAGCCGCCGGTACCGGTGCCGCCGCCCTCGCCCGCGGCGATGAACACGAGGTCTGATCCCCGGAGCACGCGACGCAGATGATCTTCACTCTCGCGAAATGCCATCTCACCGGTGGAGGGATCACCGCCGGTACCCAGGCCACGCGTAACCTCGGCGCCAACGGGGATAACCACATCTGCCCGACTGGCATCCAGCGCCTGCCGGTCGGTGTTGACGGCCACAAACTCCACACCGCGCAGCCCAGCCTCCACCATGCGGTCCACGGCGTTGCAACCGGCGCCGCCCACACCCACCACACTCACGACAGCATGGTTCTCAGAGCCCTCAGGCGACGGGGTAAACAGGTCCGCTGGTGCCTCCGACTGCATCCCTTGAGGGGCACTGCCGCCGGTGCTGCGAAAGAGATCGGCGAGGGGCCCCTCGCGCATTGACTTCTTCTCGGTCACGACGCCAACCTCAGGTTCGGCTGCGCATTGGGTGAGTGTGACGACTGCTTCGCGCGCATGCGCTCGAGGTCGTCGGTCCAACGACCATCCCGCTCCAGAACCTCGCGGGCCACCTGACGGTACCAGCGGGCCGACTGGCCAGCTGAGTCGAACTTGAGTGCGCTCTGCCCCTGCACCGGTGCCTCCGCGAACCGCACGGTCTTGCCGATCCGGGTACGAAACACGGTGTCGCCAAAGCTGGCGGTAAGCACATCCACCGCCTCGCGGCAGTGCATGGTGCGCCCGTCGTACATGGTCGGCAGGATGCCGAAGATGTCCACGTCGGGGTTGAGGTGCTCACGCACCTGACCCAGCGTCTGCTGCAACTGGGCGAGGCCACGCAGCGAGAGGTACTCGCACTGCACGGGCACAATCACGCCCTGTGCCGCCACCATCGCATTAATGGTGAGCAGGCCGAGCGATGGAGGCGTATCCATGATGATGTAGTCGTATGCCCCAGCGACCGGCTGCAGTGCGCGCGCAAGTGCGCGCTCGCGGCCGATCATGCTCGAGAGCGCGAGTTCGGCGCCGGCGAGTTCAATACCCGCGGGGGCCACGTCAATCTCACATACCTGGACGATGTCGGTGATTGGCAGCGACCTCACGAGGACGTCGAACATTCCGAGGTCGAGGTTCTCGACGTCAATGCCCTGACTCATCGAGAGGTTGCTCTGGGGATCCAGGTCGACGACCAGCACGCGCATGCCCTTCTCACGAAGTGCGACTGCAACGTTCAGGGACGATGTGGTCTTTGCCACGCCGCCCTTCTGGTTCGCCATTGCCAATATGCGCGCTGAACGCGCCATCTGCGGGCCTCCCGGAGAGATGTTCTGAGCCGCCCTGCGTTTCTACGCGGGGGGGCCGACTCCTCCCGGGATGCGGATCAGCCGGGGCGGGGAACCATTGATCCGGGCGGCACGGGGCCCGCGAGGTACCCCGCCGCGTCCGCCGCGTCCACCATCAATTGCATGGACCCCGGGGCGATGTCGGTGGTGGCCGTCATGTTCGCCAACGCAGCCATGAGCACCTTCCCATCCATCGTCTTGCCCGTGGTCTCTGCGATGAGATCGTTAAAGGCCTTCGCGACAACGGCCGGATTCGCCTGAGCCCGGGCCACTGCCCGTGCATTCGCCGCCACCAACGCGCGCACCGCCGCAGGCTCGGCCGTTGCGAACTCCTCGGTGACCACAAGCACCGTCGCCGGAATACGCCAGCGCGCAATCTGCCGGTCGGCCGGCGCCACCGGTACGACCACGCCCGTGGCGATCAACTTGGCGGCGTACGGCTCCGGGGCGAGGGCGGCGTCGACAACGCCACCGTCAATGGCATCGCCGAGCGCCGCGTTCTTTACCGGCACGATTCCCACAGTCCCCCCATGGTCGTCACCCTTCAGCCCGGCACTCTCCAGCAGCAGACGCAGCGTCAGATCCTGCGTGTTGCCATGCGCGGGAACCGCCACGTTCTTCCCCGCCAGGTCAGCGATGGTGCGGATACCCGACGATGGCGTGGCCACCAGCCGCTGTCCACCGGTGACCACCCCCGCAAGCAGGCGCAGGCGCCCGGGCGCGCGGCTCTCGGCCATCACGTACGGCCCGGGGCCCACGTAGGCGGCATCGAGTGACCCGCCCAAGAGCGCGCTGATCTCCTCGGGTCCGGTCTGAAATGGATGCTCATCAACCGGCAGGCCAGCGAGCCCGTCGCTGGACTCTTTCTGCAACCCGATGATGGCGGGGCCATGCGTGAGGTTGAGCAGGAAGCCCATCTGCACTGAGTCGTACGACCCTGTACCTCCTCCGCATCCTGTGACCAATACGGCACCGCCAAGAGCCACGACGACCACAGCCATGAGCACCCCGAGGGCACGCGCCCTAGCGCGCACCCGTGAGCCCCCAGCGGCGGTTGACCCACCGCTCCAGACGGGTGAAGAACAGCTGCTCCGTGACGATGCCCACCACCAGGATGACCAGGATGACCGCTATCACCACGTCGATGGCGCCGATCTCGCGCCCGAGCTCGAGCACTCCACCCAGCCCTTGAGCACCGGTCACCACGATCTCCGCGGCCATCAGTGCGCGCCATGCAAACGACCACGACAACTTGAGCCCCGTCACCAGATTGGGGACGATCGCGGGAAACACCAGCGTGCGCTGCAGGAACAGCCCGCGGGCCCCCATGGCGCGCCCCGCCATCATGAGCGTGGGCGATACCTGATGCATGGCCGAGTAGGTGGAAATGGCCATCGGCTTGAACGTGCCGAACGCAGTGATCACGAGCACGGCAGTGCCGTTGAACCCAAACCACAAAATAGCCAGCGGCAGGAAGGCGATGGTGGGCACGGCCTGCAGGCCGGCGATCACCGGGCGGATGCCATCCTCAAGAAACCGTGAGCCGCCCGTGATGAGGCCGAGTAGCACGCCAGCGGTCACGCCGATTGCCCAGCCCTCAACCAGGCGCAGCAGTGTCGCCCCCAGGTCATCGAGCAGGGCACGCTCGGTAAACAGGTTGCCGAGGGTCGAGAGCACGTGGCCGGGGCTTGGCAATTTGTACGGGTCGGCCCATCCTGCGGCCGTCACAAGCCACCACAGGAACATGAGAAGCGCGAGGAGCCATCCCTTGCGCACGATGTCCCAGCAGACGGACTTCAGGCGATCGGCGCTCATGCCCCCACCTCGGTGACCTCGGCGAACTCCGCACGACGCAGCGCTGCGTCGTCGACCTCGGCACGCAGCCGCTCCAGCATGTCGTGGCGGATATCCAGCAATGCCGGGTCGGCCTCGTCGCGCGGGCGGGGGATCCCGATGTCGTAGGTCTTCACCACGCGGCCCGGTGATGACGACAGGAGATGCACGGTGTCCGACAGGAACGCCGCCTCGATGAGGTTGTGTGTCACAAACACCACCGCCGGCCGGGTTTCCAGCCATATCCGCTGGAGCTCATCCTGCAGCAGCGTGCGGGTCTGGGCGTCAAGGGCGCTGAACGGCTCGTCCATGAGCAGGATCTCGGGGTCCAGCACCAGCGCACGGGCGATGGACGCACGCTGGCGCATACCGCCCGACAACTCGTAGGGATGCTTATCCGCCACGTGATCCAGATGCACCATGCGAAGGGCATGCGCAACTTTTTCGCGCCGCTCCGCCTTGGGCATGCCATGCGCGCGCAGGCCGTATTCCACGTTGCGCTCCAGCGTGAGCCACGGAAACAGCGCGGCATCCTGAAATACGATGGCCCGCCCATTGCCCGGCCCGGTCACCAGCTCGCCAAGCGCCTCGATGGACCCCTCGTCGGGCGTGATGAGCCCGGCGATCATGCCGAGCAACGTGGACTTGCCGCATCCGCTCGGCCCCACCAGGCTCACGAACTGGCCGGGCTCGACGTCAAACGACGTGGGGGTGAGCGCGGGGCTCTCGCTCCGCGCATATGTCTTCGATACGGCATTGACGCGAAGGGCAGGTGCCATCTGTCTCCTCGGAACACGACTTCGGTGACTGCGGTCGCAAGGGTAGGTGAGGGGATCGTGCATTACAAGTATTTTTTATGACAGACATTAGATATACGCGTTTCATTAATGTGCGCGGACACCGGAAAACCGACCTGCAGTCGGGTCCCACCTGGGCGGGATCTGCAAGCGAGGGCTGGCACCGTCCTTGGGACGACGCCATTTGTGATGCATGCGGCACCCATTCGCCGGAGCTCGGTGCCTACGATCGAGCGGTGTCCGTTCGCGTCCTCAGCAGAGTTATACTGAGTGATCTGACTCACCGTGTGGGACCCAAGGGGCAGGTGGTGATCCCGAAGGACATGCGCGACCGACTGGGCATCTCCCCCAGCAGCGAAGTGGTGTTCACGCAGATGGATGATGGCGTGCTGGTACGCGCGGCCACTGGCCTCGCGGCGCTGCGGGGCATGCTCGCCGGATCGGGACTCACCGCCGAACTGCAGCGCGCCAGAGACGACGACGCCGAGATCGATCGTGCCCGCGAATGAACATGTGCCTCGACGCATGGGCGGTCATCGCATGGCTTGAGGATTCAGCCACCGCGCCGCATCTGGACGCCCACCTCGGTACTGGCCGGTCGTGCAGGAGAAGACCATATCCATGAAAGCATTGCACCCGAGCAGGGCTACTCGCAGGAGGAGATTGCCCGAGAGGACTTGTGGGCCGACCCCTACTCCAGCAAGGACTATGGCAACTGGACCAACTCCTACTACGAGGTGATGACCATGGGCATCGAGGGAACGTTTCGCACTAGGGAGAGGGGGGATCGACGCCGACCACAGGCGCTTTGTGTTGGGGATGCTGGCGCTCCTGAGGGGGGGGCGGTTTGAGTTGGTCGGTGAAGGGGACGTGGTTCGGCGAGCCCGTCGAAGTGGTGTGGGATTCGGCCACGCGCAGGATCGGCGACGACTTCGTGTGAAGCGAGGTCGTGGCGCTCTCGCGCTCTCCCCTCCTGCTCACTCCGACCGGCCCGGTGCTCGAGCGTCCGAACCCGCACCTACCGGGACACTGCTTGGCGCTGCTCTCCTCGTTCATCCGCATCGAGGAGGCGACGGATGACTTCCCCGACATTCCTGAGGGCATGAGGCGCTCCGAGTGGGCCATCGGCGAGGGCTCCGTGGCGTAGGGGTTGCGCTTATCGGGGCAATGTGTGGCAGGGTGCCATGGCGAGAGCGCAACCAAGGCGGAGGCTATGCCGGGAAAGCACTACATGGAGGACCGCCGCGAAGAGGTGGAAGCACTCCTTGCAGACGGCATGACTGTGGCAGAGATGGCCCGGAGCTATACCCCGATGTCGGAGGCGGCCCGCCCGAGGAATGCCTCGACCGTGCGCAGATACTCGGGGACAGCCAGCAGGAATGAGTCATGCCCCCAGGGCGATTCGACCTCGCGGAAGGTCACTGGCACCCGCCAACTCTGCAGGTGACGGACGATCTCGCGTGAGTGCTCGGTGTCAAAGCGCCAGTCGGAATCAAACGACACCACCAGAAACCGCGTGCCCGACTGCTCAAGCATCGCGCCCACCGCAGCCGGGTCGGCAAACGCGTCGAAGTAGTCCATGACCCGGGTCATATACAGGTAGGTGTTGGCGTCAAACCGCTTGAGAAATGTCTCGCCCTGATGCTGCAGATACGACTCCACCTGGAAGTCGACGTCAAAGGCGAAACGGGGCTCCTCACCATGCTGCAGGCGGCGCCCGAACTTCTCGCGCATCGAGGCCTCCGACAGATATGTGATGTGAGCCATCATCCGCGCGATGGTGAGCCCGGTGTCGGGTGACCGCCCGGTGCCGTAGTAGTCGCCGTTCTGGAAGTCGGGGTCGCGCATGATGGCCTCGCGCGCCACCGCGCTGAACGCGATGTTCTGGGCCGAGAGCCGTGACGACGCGCACACCACCACGGCTGCCGAGATCTCATCGGGGTAATCGATGACCCACTGGAGCACCTGCATGCCACCCAGCGATCCGCCGATTGCACCCGCCAGTTGCCCGATGCCAAAATGCGCCAACAGACCTCGGTGCACGGTCACCAGATCGCGAACGGTGAACAGCGGAAAGCCGAGCCCGTAGGCGCGCCCAGTCGCAGGATCCTCCGACCCAGGCCCCGTGGTGCCCTGACAGCCTCCGAGCAGGTTTGAACAGATGACGAAGAGCCGATCGGTGTCCACGGGCTTTCCCGGGCCGATCATGGTGTCCCACCAGCCCCGCCGTTCGGGGTCGCCGTGGTGACCTGCGGCGTGCGCATCACCCGTGAGGGCATGGCACACGTAGATCGCATTGCTTTTGTCGGCGTTCAGGGTTCCGTACGTCTCGTACGCAACCTCCACCGGGCCGATCGTGGCGCCCGACTCCAGCACCAGCGGGTCGTCCTGCGTGAACAGAACGACCCGCTGGGTCTCGGTGAGGCCAAGGCCCTCCGAAGATGTGCTGGTCGTCAGGTGGTCACTTCCATCAGGCGGTTGCCTTCGACAGCGCCTGGTCGAGATCCTTGATGAGGTCGGCGGAGTTCTCGATACCGACCGACAGACGGACCATGTCGGGGGTCACGCCAGCCGATACCAGCTCCTCGTCGTTCAGCTGCGAATGCGTGGTCGTGGCCGGGTGAATGACCAACGACTTTGCGTCGCCGATGTTGGCCAGGTGGCTGAACAGCTCGAGCGACGAGACAAACGCCTGCCCGGCCTCGCGTCCACCCTTGATGCCGAAGGTGAGGATGGCGCCAAAGCCCCCGTCCAGGGTCCTCGTGGCCTGATCGTGAAACTCCGATGACGCAAGCCCCGGGTAGTTGACCCACTCCACCGACGGGTGCGCCTCAAGGTGCTTGGCAAGGGCCATGGCGTTGCTGCAGTGACGCTCCATGCGCAGGTGCAGCGTCTCCACGCCCTGCAGGATGAGGAAGGCGTTAAACGGCGACAGCGCCGCGCCGATGTTGCGAAGCAGCACCGTCCGCACGCGACCGATGTAGGCCGCGGGCCCGAGGGCGTCGCTCCACACCACGCCGTGGTAGCTCGGATCGGGCTTGGTGAGACCTGAGAAGCGGTCGCTGTTGGCCACCCAGTCAAAGTTGCCCGAATCGACCACAATGCCGCCGATCGAGGTACCATGACCACCGATAAACTTTGTGAGCGAGTGCACCACGATGTCGGCGCCGTGCTCAAACGGACGGCACAGGATGGGAGTGGCCACCGTGTTGTCCACGATGAGCGGCACGCCCACGGCGTGCGCGGCGTCGGCCCAGGCGCGAAGGTCAACCACGTTCAGCGACGGGTTGCCGAGCGACTCCACGAACACCGCGCGGGTGTTCTCGTCGGCCAGTTCGGCGATCGACTCGGGGTCGTTGCCCTTGGTGAAGCGCACTTCGATGCCGAACTGCGGCAACGTGTGGGCGAA
>SXGT01738586.1_pt1 | contig 19882 bp, 12 predicted proteins | sample 3176221 | NCBI WGS metagenome assembly SXGT01 (sample SAMN11356862, study PRJNA531348) | freshwater metagenome | isolation source: freshwater sample F1-120 | place: China: Fuxian Lake, Yuxi | collected 2017-12-25
GAGACGAGCAGCACGACTTCGGGCTCCGGATTGTTCCAGCTTGAATCCGAGCGCACGCCGATGTCCGCGCCCCAGCCCACCGAGGAAAGCGGCGGACCCTTGGTGAAGATCTCGGCGTCGGGACCGATCGCGACCTCCAGATATTGCGACCACATGCCGTCGTCGATCAGCGCCGCCTTCAGCTCGGCGGCCTCGGGCGACCCCGGGACGACCGCCCGCAGGCTGCCGCCGATCCGCTCCTCCAACCGCCCGCGAACCGCGGCCGCGGCGGCGGAGTCGCCGCGCGCGCGCTCCTCGATGACCCGCTCCAGCGCTGACACCGCGAAGGTCACCCCGGCCGCCTTGATGCATTGCAAGTCGAGGGGACTGAGCAGCGCCGCCCGGTCCATCACGGACTCCAGCGTGCCGAGCGGTGCGCCTTCTGCGGGGCCCGCGCCGATCGCCACCAGCTCGGCGACGGTGGGCGCGACGCGCGACATGTCGAGCACTTCGCCGCTCGCGACGATCACGGGCGTGGGGCCTTCGCCCAGATCGAGACGACCGAGCAGAGTCGCGTCGCGCCAGTCGTCGGGAAGCGAATGGGTCAGTTTGGAAAACGTCATCGAGGGTCCTCAGGCGCAGATCGTTGCGTCAGGCAGCGGAAAGGGGGCAAGCGTCAGGGCGTCGGCGGCGCGGGTGTCGACCGACGGGCCGGGCAGCTTCAGGTCCATCGACGCACGATAAGCGGGATGCGCCTGCGCCTCGTCAAGCGAGACGAACTCGAAGCCGAGCTCGCGGTAGAGCGCAAGCAGGCGCGGCAGCATGCGGGCGTCGAACGCGCCGACGTGCATCAGCAACACATATGGGATGTCGCCGCCGTAAGCGGCCGCTGCGGCGGCGCGCGACCGGATCGCGGCGAGGCGCGCCGCGCGAAAATAGCTGTCCTCCAGCCTGGCGATCGCCGCATCGTCGCGCCGAGCGACGCAGCGCGCATAGGCGCCGTTCCAGGCCCAGTCACCGAAATCCATCGTCACTGCCGCTACGCGGTAATCATGCGCGCGCAGCACGTGGCGCGCGGCGTTCTGCTGGGCGGCGGTCGCGCCTTCGGAGAGGAACGGGTAACGGAACCAGCGATCGTCGCGCTTTGTCGAGTAGCGTCGAAGAACGGGCTCGTTCGCGGTGACTTGCTGCTGGAATCCTGCGGCGTCGAGCTCGACGAGATTGCGGTGGGCGAAGCCGTGATTGCCGACCGGAAAGCCCGCTGCGCGCCACGCGGTGAGCGCGCGGGCGTTGTCCGGCTCTGCGGCGCGCGCGCCGTTGACGAAGCCGTGCGGGGCTTGCACGCCAGCCTGTTCGAGCGCCGCCACGATGTCGCCGACCACCTGGGCGGAGGTCACGCCCGCGGGGAGGGGCCCGTGTTCGGGCAGGTCGTCGAAGGTCAGTGCGAGCTTGGGCGCGCGCCCGGCCGCTGCTTCTTCGAACAGCGCGAGCGGGATCGCCTCACCCATCGCGCGATAGCCGTCCATCGACGGGTGGAGATGATCGCCCGAGTCATAGGCGGGGAGCAAGCGGTCGGGCCGCGCCGGGTCGCGCATCACCTTGTCGAAGTCGATCACCGCGTCAAAGACGCCGCTGGTGCGGATGAAGCGGTTCACCGCCTGCCGGTCGGCCTCGGTCTCCGGGCCGGGGTGGTAATAATCGTTGCCGCCCAACGGCATGATCGTGCCCGCGATCAGCCTGATTCCGTGCGCATGCGCACGGGCGGCGAGCTGGGCATAGGCTTGGGTGATCCGGGTGACGATCGCGGCATGCGCTTGCGGGGTCGCCGGAGCTTCGCGGGTGAGGACGCCCAGATCGTTGACGCCTTGCAGCAGGATCGCCCATTTCACCCCGCTGCGCGCGATGACGTCGCGGTCGAAACGCGCCAGCAGATTGGAACCGAGCCCGTCGAGCAGCACCCGGTTGCCGCCGATCCCCGCATTGACCAACCCGATGCCGCGGGTCCGCGGGTCGGCGCGCAGCCGCTTGGCGAGCGTGTCGGTCCAGCGCGCGTTGCTGTCGGGGGGTACGCCGTAGCCGTCGGTGATCGAATCGCCGATCGCGACGATCGCGGCGGCGGCGTCCGGCGCCTGCACTTCGACATCGGCGAGCGCCCACCAGCGGGTCGCCGGTTCCGCGCTCGCCGGGTTTTCGTCGGAGACGCGGTCGCCAGGGATGAGGAAGCTGGTCGAGCGCGCGCCGGGATGACCCGTTTGCCCCTCAGGCGCGGCCGGCAGGTAGAGGCTGATCGCGAGGTCCGCGCCGGGCGCGGCGGCGAGCGCGACCGGATCGGCATAGGCCTCCGCCCCCGGCGCGATGGTGATCGACCGCAACCCGGAAAAGGAGAGCGCGCGGCCGCTGCCCGGCAGGAGCCGCGCAGCGCCCGGCGTCACAGGCTTGGCGACGTGGGCCGCGCCGATCACCAACGGCTCACGGCCGAACAGGTTGGAGAAGCGGACCCGGACGCGAGTGCCCCCTGCCGACAGGCGAACAATCTGGCGAATGGTGACGCTCGCGGACTTCGCTGCAGGCAGCGCGTTCTCGCCCGTGGGAACCATCTGCGCGGAGCCCCAGCTCGCGATCCAGCGGTCGGCCGCCCAGGTGGGGCAGGCGAGCATCGCCGCCGCGATCAAAGCGATTGCTCCGCGCCTCCCCCTCATCAGACCCCCTCTCGTGTTAGCGCTCACACTAAACGCAAGTGCGCTGACAGCGCAAGCGGCACGATCACGATCGGTGGCTCGGAAGTTCGTTGCCGCTGCCCCCTTGCCTCCCCGATGATTTCGCGCGACGCTGATACCGATAACAGAGAGGAGAGGGACATGCGGTTCTCGGCCGTTTGCATCGGCTCGATCGCGCTCGCCGGCGCAGCGTTCGCGCAACAGCGCGTCAAGGAGACGATCATCAGCGATCCCGCCGCGGCCGCCTGGTCGTTCGAAGGCAAGCCCAAGGTGAAGCAGGTATCCGCCGAAGGCGTGCCCGGCGGCAAGGCGCTGCTGGTCACGGTCGCAGCCAAGGGCGCCAACCGCTGGGACATCCAAGCGCGCATGAAGGTGAAGGAGGGGATCGCCGTCGACGATACGGTGACGTTCGGCTTCTACGCGCGCGCGGACAAGCCCGATTCGGGCAAGGACACGGCAGCGGTCCACGTCCGTGTTCAGCGCGGGGCTGCGCCCTATGACGCTGCGATCGAGGGGCCGCTGGAGATCGGCAAGGAGTGGACCTTCCATTGTCTGACCGGCCGCTCCAAGCTGACGCTTGACGCCGCGGTGACCGAGGTCTCCGTTCAGATGGCCGGGGATAAGCACGCGGTGGCGTTCGGGCCGTACATGGTCACCAAGATCCCTGCGAGCGGTCCGACCATCAAGAGCGGACTCCCGTGCGGCAAGGCGCTCGCAGCCTGACACGGGATCAGAGCCTTGGGGGAACGGAGAGCTGGGCGCGCCCGGTCCCCGAGCGCGGGCGCGTCGAACCCGCGACCTTTGCAGCCGAGATCGCGGACGCGGCCGAACCGGTGGTGTTGCGCGGCCAGGTCGCGGACTGGCCCGCGATCGCGGCGGGACGCAAGGGCCGCGAAGCTGCGGCGCAGGACCTCGTCCGGTTCGACGGCGGTGCGGCGGTTGAGGTGATGGTGGGGGCGCCCACGATCGGCGGCCGCTTCTTCTATCGCGACGATTGGCAAGGCTTCAACTTCACCCGGCAGCAGGTGACGATCACCCAACTGGTCGCCGAGCTGCTGCGCATCGCCGACGATCCGTCGCCCCCTGCGCTCTACGCCGGAGCGGCCGCCGCGGGTGAGCATCTGCCAGGGTGGAGCGAAGTCAACGCGCTCGATTTGCCGATGGAAAGCGCCCGCGCCCGCGTCTGGATCGGCAATGCGACGCGGGTGTCGACGCATTTCGACGAGTCCCCGAACCTCGCCTGTGTCGTCGCCGGACGCCGCCGCTTCCTGCTGTTTCCCCCGGATCAGCTCGCCAACCTATACATCGGCCCGCTCGACCACACCATGGCGGGACAACCTGCGAGCCTGGTCGACCCCGACGCGCCCGACCTCCAGCGCTTTCCCCGTTTCGCCGAAGCGATGCGCCACGCGCTCATCGCCGAGCTCGAGCCGGGGGACGCGATCTATATGCCAGCCTTGTGGTGGCACCATGTGAAGGCGAGCGGCCCGTTCAACATCTTGGTCAACTATTGGTCGGAACGCGCGGGCGGAGCGTCGCCTTTTCTGGCGCTGGTCCATGCGCTGATGGCGGTCCGCGACCTGCCGCTCCACGAGCGGCGGGCATGGCGAAGCGCCTTCGACCATTATGTCTTCGGCGAGGATGCGCACAGCGCGGGAGGGCATCTGCCAGAACAGGTTCGTGGCGTGCTCGGCCCGCCTTCGCTCGCGCGGACGGGGCGGATCAGACAGTTCCTGCTGCGCGCGCTGACGGGGCGTTGAGCCGCCCCAGGAACGCGGCGTGCCCCGGCATCGCCTCCGCGGCCCTCGCGTAGCTCGCCCGCAGGCCGCGCATCGCGTCGATCACCCGGGCGTCGTCGAGCGAGTCGACCAAGGGATCATAGCCGCGCGGCAGGACGTTCTGCCCCAGCAGCACCGCAACCCAACTCGCGACCGAGAACAGGTCGTCGTCATAGCGGAGCACGCGGCCGTGTTCGCGAAACAGCGCGAGCCGCGCGGCCAACGTGTCGGGCGGAGCCATGTCGCGCAACGCGTCCCAGAACGGCTCTCCCCTGCGGCCGTTCGCATGGTAATGGAGGATGACGAAATCGCGCACCGCATCGAACTGCGCGGCCATCAGCCGGTTGTATTCCGACGCCAGCACCGGCGCGAAGCCTCTGTCGGGGAATAGCGCGAAGAGCTTCTGAATGCCCGACTGGATCAGGTGGATGCTGGTCGATTCGAGCGGTTCGAGAAATCCGGCGGCCAGCCCGAGCGCGACGACGTTGCCCTCCCACATGCGCGTGCGCCGTCCGGTTCGGAACGACAGAAGCCGGGGGCTGTCCTCCGCGGCGGCATCGAGCCCGCCGAGCAGCCGCGCCGCTGCCTCGTCGTCGGACAGGTGCGCGCGGGAATAGACCAGGCCGTTGCCGGTGCGGTGCTGGAGCGGGATGCGCCAGCGCCAGCCCGCGTCGTGTGCGGTCGCGCGGGTGAGCGGCGCGAGCGGGTCCGTGCGTCCGCAAGGGACGGCGATCGCGCGGTCGCAGGGCAGCCAATGGCTCCAGTCCTGAAACGCGACTCCTATCGCGTCGCCGAGCAGCAGGCTGCGAAACCCCGAGCAGTCGACGAACATCTCGCCTGCGACGGTGCGGCCGTCGTCGAGATGGAGCAGGGCGACATGGCCGGTGCCGCCGTCGCGTTCGACGCCCGCGATCCGTCCCTCGACCCGCACGACCCCTCCCGCTTCGGCGAAGCGACGGAGTAAGGCGGCGTAAAGCGCAGCGTCGAAATGATAGGCATAGGCGAGTTGCGACTGCGGCGATCGGGGATCGGGTGAGGGCGGGGCGAAGCGCGCGCGCCGCGCCGCCGCCGCGGCCATCCAATAATCCTCGATTCCGCCGACCCCCTCGGCATCGCGGTGCTTGAGCCACGCCATGTGGAAGTCGACGCCGTTGAATGCGCGTCCCTGCTCGCCGAACGGGTGAATGTAGCGATGGTTCGGCGCGCCCCAGCCGTGGAACTCGATGCCAAGCTTCATGGTCGCAGCCGTCGCGGCGACGAAATCGGGTTCCGCGATGCCCAGCATCGCGTTGAATTCGCGGATCGGCGGGATCGTCGCTTCGCCGACCCCGACGGTGCCGATCGCCTCGCTTTCGACCAGGGTGATCCGGCGTCGCCCGTCGGACAGGAAGCGTGAGGCGGCCGCCGCCATCATCCAGCCGGCGGTTCCGCCCCCGACGATCACCAGATCGCGGATGGGCGCGCTCATTCCGTGTCGTCGAGCCAAGCCGCGACCCAGGCGAGCGGGGCGTTCCAGTTGATCGCCACCTCGTTCAGCGCGAATGCGCGGCCGTCGTCGGCCCAGCAGGTCATCGGCGCGCACTTGCCCTTCATCGCCTCCGCGACCGCGTCGCCGCCCGTGCCGCGGTTGTTGGGTCCGCCCGACAGCGCGCCCGGCGGCGGCGATGGATAAGCCGGGTCGAAATACGCGGCCCAAAAGCGGTGGTGGGGCGCGCGCATCGGATCGGAACCGTAGCCCGAGACATAGGACCGGCCGACGGGATTGCGCCCGAGCAGGTAATCCGCGGTGTCGATCACCGCTTCTCGATAGCGTCGCTCCCCCGTCCAGTCGGCGGCGAGCGCGATCAGCATCGCACGGTTGAGCATATTGCTGTTCGATCCCCAGACGAAGTCGGTCGACGCGAAGGGGATCGCGAAGCCCGAGCGGGCGCGCTCGGCGGTCCAGCCATCGGCGGCGGCGATGATGCTGCGGCGCGCGCGAGCGGCGAGCTTGGTGTCGCCGAGCGCCAGCGTGACCAGTCCCAGCGAGGCGACCGACGCCCAGCCCGGCTCGCCCGCAGGTCGCGACAGGAAGGGCGACGTTCTGAGCGCCGCCAGCATCTGCGGGTCGCCGCCCGAGGCGTAGAGTTCGGCCGCCGCCCAGAAGCGCTCGTCCGCCACATCCTTGTCGCTATAGCCGCCGCTGCCCGTAAAATCCGAAACCGCGTAGATCGCGGGGTTGCGTTCCGCCGCAGTCCAGGCGCGGGCTGCGCTGTCCGCGCAGCGCCGTGCGAAAGCCGGATCAAGCGTGCGCCAAATTCTCGCGCACTGCGCGGCCACCGCCGCAAGGTTCAGCGTTGCCGCGGTGCTCGGCGGATGCAGCACGCGGCGTTCGGGATCGCGATCGGGCCGCATAGGCAGCGCGGTCCACCGCTCGTCGGCGACCTTGTGGTGCGCCATGCCGCCGGTTTCGACCTCGGTGAAACGCAGCGGCGCGGTCGTGTCCGGCTGACCGACCGGCAGCCTCATTCGCCGCCCTTCGGGAACCTGCATCTTCAGCAGGAACTCGACCTGATGCCGCGCTTCGTCGAGCAGATCGTCGACGCCGTTGCCCGCCTCCGGAATCGCGAGCGCGCCGTCGGCGAAGGCGAGGCGCCGCCGCGTGCGCTGGCGTTCGTGCAGGTTCAGCAGAATCCAGGTCGCGATGCCGCCGTTGACGACATATTTGCCGTGATCGCCCGCATCGTACCAGCCGCCGGTGACGTCAAGCGTATAGCCGCAATCATCCCACCGGTTCCCCTTGCCGTCGACGCCGGAGACGCAGCCCGCGATCTCGCGCGGGTGCCCCGCAGGCCGCGCCAAGCGCGCGCCGCCCGCGAACCGCGCCTCGATCGGAACGCCCGCGCGGTTATGGTAGAAATAGGCGAGCGCGTCGCGCGCCAGCGGGCGGTAGAGCCCGGGCGCGATGGCGAAACGCGGGCTCATCGCGCCGCCCGCGATCAGCCGCAGGTCTCGCCCAGGCGTCCGGAGCGCGCCGAGATCAATGCGATGAAGCGATCGTCCGGAGGCGCGGTCGCGTCCGTACGGCGTCGTTCGCCCGCGCAGCAGCACCGCGCCGCGCGCGTCCTCGACACGCCAGTCGAGCGGGGCCGCAGCGTCGCTTTCGATGATCGCGCGCTTGGGCGCGGCGGGCGCGAAGCCGACGCCGTTGACGCGGATCGCCGTCGCCCGGGGGCTCTCCTGCGCGGAAACGGGAACTGCGGCGAGCAGCGCAATGGCGGCGAGGTGTTTCACATCTTCTCCGTCGCGAAAGGACCGAACACCGCGCCCACAAAGCCGCCGGCCTTGGCTGTGCTGAGCAAGGCGCCGTCCTGTTCGCCGCCGAGGGCGCGCCACTGTCCGGGACGGATCGCGTAGGAGAAGCGGTAGCGCGCGCCTTCGGCGACCGCGCGCAGTTCGACCGCGCGTCCGGCCGGCAGCGGCGCTTGGGCGACCAGCGCTCCCGTCGCGGGTTCTTTCGGTCCGCCGCGACGCAGGAGCCTGACGACCGATCGGCCGTCCTGTCGCGCGACCGCGATGGCGAACCAATGATCGTCATTCTGCAGCGCCGCCAGCCCGGCCTGGCCCCGCGCCGCGTTCAGCCGCACCCGGGTGGTCACGGTCGCATGCGCGTGCTGCTGGCGCCGCGCAAAAAATGAGGGATTGCCGTTGTCGCCGAGCCCCACCGCCCGCAATTTCAGCGTCAACGCGCCGGGCTTGACCGCGAGGTCGAACCAGCGTTCGCGCGGATTGCGCATCATCATCCACTCGGGCCCGAGCGTCGGCCGGTCGAAGTCCTCGCGCCAGGCGAATGCGCCGCTTGTCGGTGCGGCGGGGCGAGAGTCGCGCGGCAGAGCGGGGCGGGGCAGCGCGAGCGGGATGGGGGTGCGCGGCGGCAGGACGCGCGGCCACTCGCCCGACCAGTCGACAGGGAGCAAAAAGGTCTCGCGACCCGTGTTGTAGAAGTCGCCGTGGTACGGCCGGACCGCCAGAAACGTCGCCCACCATCGCCCGTCGGGCGTGGTGGTGAAGTCGGCATGACCCGCCGAGGTGACGGGATGCGCCCGGTCTGCGGGCAGATCGCGCTGGGTCAGGATCGGATTGGGACCGGCTTCGTAGGGACCGTCGGGGCGGCGCGCGCGGAGGACGACCTGCGAGTGGTTGATCGCGGTGCCGCCTTCGGCGCAGATCAGGTAGTACCAGCCCTGCTTGCGGATCACATGCGGACCCTCGATCCAGATCGGCCTGCTCGCCGGGTCGACGCCGCCGTCGACCAGCACGGTGCGCGGTCCGAACGTCCGCTTGGCGATCGGATCGAAGCGTTGCGCCCAGATCGCACGGTGGCCGTCGTATCGCGGCTTGCCGACCGGGGGACCGTTGTTGACGATCCAGGCGCTGCCGTCGTCGTCGAAGAACAGCGACGGATCGATCCCGCCTTTAAGGTCGGGCAGCCATATCGGATCGCTCCACGGTCCTGCCGGGTTCTGCGCGGTTATCAGGAAATTGCCGCCGCATTCGACGCAAGTGTTGAGGATGTAGAACGTGCCCGCGTGATGCTCGATCGCGGGAGCATAAACGCCATTCGAAAGCCAGATGCGCCCGAAATCGAGCTGGTCCGGGCGGTCGATCGCGTTGCCGATCTGACGCCAGGTGACGAGATCGCGGCTGTGCCAGACGGGGATGCCGGGGAACCAGCCGAAGGTCGAGTTGACGAGGTAGTAATCCGCGCCGACGCGGGTGATGCTGGGATCGGGGTAGAAGCCCTGCAGGATCGGGTTGCGATATTCACCGGCCGCGGGCGTCACCGCGCGGTCGACGGGGTCCGCGCCCTTGTAGGCGAACCAGTCGAAGCTGGCGGTGGCGAGAAGCGCGGCCAGGATCATGCGGCGCAATGCTCCCGAATGAAGTCGCGGTGGCGGGGCATGTAGTCGGCCGAGTTGGCGACCGCCCGGCTGATCTCGGCAAGGCGCGCGCGCGTCTGATCGAGGCTCATCGCGTCGGCGACCGGGTCGTAGGCGCCCGGCCGGAGCAACTGGCCCCACATCACCGCGAACCAGCTCGTGTCGTTGAACAGTTCTTCGTTCTCACGGAAGACGCGGCCGTGCGCGGCGAAGACCCGCATCTTTTCCGCAAGGCGTTCCGGGATCTCCATTTCCCGGCAATACCGCCAGAACGGCGTGTCGGTGCGCTCGGTCGCATGGTAGTGGAGGATCAGAAAGTCCCTGATCTCCTCATATTCGGTCAGCAGGATACGGTTGTAACGCGCAGTGGTGGCCGGGTCGAAGCCTCGGTCGGGAAACATCGCCATCAGCCGCGAGATGCCGCTCTGGATCATCCACAGGCTGGTCGATTCAAGCGGCTCCATGAACCCCGACGACAACCCCAGCGCGACGACGTTGCGGTCCCATAGCCGGGTCCGGTGCCCGGTGCGGAACGGCACAAAGCGGGGCTCTGCGAGCGGCTCGCCGTCGAGGTTGGCGAGGAGGATCGCGGCCGCTTCGTCATCGGAAAGATAGGCGCTCGAATAGACGTGGCCGTTGCCGGTGCGGTGCTGGAGCGGGATGCGCCACTGCCAGCCCGCCCCACGCGCGGTCGAGCGGGTGTAGGGAGTCATCGTCTCCACGCCCGCGCACGGCACCGCGACTGCGCGGTCGCACGGCAGCCAGTGCTTCCAATCGACATAGTCGTTGCCCAGCGCATCCCCTATCAGCAGCGCGCGAAAGCCCGAGCAATCGATGAACAAATCCGCCTCGATGCGCTCGCCGCTCTCCAGCACGACCGCCGCGACGTGTCCGCTTTCGCCGTCAAGCGCGACGTCGACGATCCTGCCCTCTCGCCGCACAACGCCGCGCTGCTCGGAATAGCGACGAAGGTAGCGGGCGTAGAGCCCGGCGTCGAAATGGTAGGCGTAGGCGATGTCGGACAAGGGCGAGTTCCCCGCCTCGATCGAGCGCATGAACTTCGCCTGCGCGCCCGCGGTCGCCTGAAGCGAATAAGGGTCGATCGACGGCGCTTCGCCGAGCTGGTTCAATCGAATGAAATAGGCGTGGAACGACAGCCCGCCCATGTTGACGCCGTAGCTGCCGAACGGGTGGAAATAGGTATGGCCGATCCGTCCCCAGTCGACGAACTGGATGCCGAGCTTGAAGCTGCCCTTGGTCTCGCGAATGAAGTCGTTCTCGTCGATGCCGAGCATGCGGTTGAAGGTCGCCATCTGCGGGATGGTCGCCTCGCCCACGCCGACGATGCCGATCTCGTCGGATTCGACCAGCGTGATCGAGGCATAGTCTCGCCCCAGAATGCGCGCGAGCGTCGCCGCGGTCATCCACCCGGCGCTGCCGCCGCCGACGATCGCGATGCTGCGAATGCGGCCGTTGTTGTCGGCGGCCCCGCTCAACGCACGGCCTCCCGGTAACGGCGGAGCTGGTCGGCGTGCGGGGGCATCCCGCGAACCGCAGAGGTCAACCGGTCGCGCAGCCTGGCGGCGTGCCCGATGACGGCTGCGTCCGAGACCGCCCTGGCCAACGGATCGAGGCGGCGCGGGCGCAAGCCCTGGCCGTCGAGGATCGCGATCCAGTCCGCGCGGGTGAAGAGTTCGTCGTCGTACAGCGGCACGCGCCCCCGGCTCCCGTATAGCTTAAGCTTCCAATCGAGCGTATCCGGCGCGCGCGCCCGCGCAGCGTCCCAGCGCGCCTCGCCGACGCGGCCGTTGGTCGCCCACAGCGCGACCGCGGCGTCCCGCACGCGTTCGTGCTCGCTCAGCGTCAGACGGTTGTACTCGGCCGCCTCGATGCGTTGATCGGTCCCGCGCGGCAATAGCCCGATCAGCCGCTCCACCGCATTGTGCGCGAGCAGCAGCGGCGTGCCGAGCACCGGCTCGATCAACCCCGCCGCCGCACCCACCGCGACGCAATTGCCCCGCCATGCTTCGCTGCGGACGCCGTTCTCATAAGCCGCGCCCTCGCCGTCGACCGACAGCGCGGTTGTCACGCGCGCGCCATCGAGCGGGGTCGTGGCCGACCAACCGTCGCGATCCGCCACGTGAAAGGCGTAGGGCGGGGGAGTCAGCGGTTCGCGTTCGACCCGCGACGCGGCGCGGTTGCAGGGGAGCCAATTCGCCCAGCTATCCCAATCGCCGCCAAGCCTGCCGACCAGCCGCGCCGCCTCGCCGGTCGCGTCGACGAACAGGTCGGCTTCGATGCGGGCGCCGTCGGCGAGGGTCAGCGCTGCCACCCGCCCGTCTGCGAGCGACACGTCGCGGAGCGGCGCGGTGCACGCGGCCTTCGCCATCCCCTCCAGCGCACGCGTCAACGCATCGGTCGAATAATGCATCCCCGCCGCCAGCGCCGACAGCGGAGAGCGCGGATCGGCGGAGGGCAAAGCGAAGCGATCTGCTTGCGCCGCCATCGCAGCAAGCGAGAAGTCGGCGAGGCGCACCGCATGGCCCTGGCTGCGCAGCCTTCCCGCGATCTGTGGGAACGGCAGCGCGCCGAGCGGCGCGCCGATGTCGCCGAACGGCAGGAACCAGGCCGCGCCGTCTGCCGACCACCCGCCAAACGCGATGCCGAGCGAGAAGCTGCTTCCCGGCACCGGCGGTATCGATCCGCCGATCGCGGTCGCTTGGAAATCGGGCAAGGCGGTCAAGGCCGGGCCGAAAGGGCCCAGCCCCGTGCCGCCGCAGCCGGTCGGCACGCGGGTGACATGCGCGCCCGCCCGCGCCAGCATCGCAGCGGCGAGCGCGCCCGCGACGCCGTCGCCGACCACCGCGATCCTCACGCCGCCATCTCCCTTCGGGACAACGCATCGGCGTGGGCCGGGATGCAGCGAGCAGCGGCGGCGATCTCGGCCAGCATCGTCGCGGCAGCCGCTTCCGCCGCCGCAATGTCGTGCTCGGCGGCGAACGGGTCCACCGCATGCGGGAGGATGTTCTGGCCAAGGTAGACCGCCAACCAGCTCGGTTCGAGAAACATGCCGTCGCGGTACTTCACCACCACGCCGCATTCGCGGAACAGCGCCATCTTGGTCTGCAAGGTGTCGGGGAGCGTCATGGTTCGGACGTGATTCCAGAACGACGTGTCGTCGCGCTGCGTGGCGCAATAATGGAGCACGATGAAGTCGCGGACGCGCTCATATTCCGCATCCATCAGCCGGTTGAACTCGGCCGCGTCGAGCGGGTCCCAATCGGCCGTCGGGAACAGGTCCAGCAGCCGCTCGATGCCGAGCTGGATCAGGTGGATCGAGGTCGATTCGAGCGGTTCGAGGAACCCTGCGGCGAGGCCGATCGCGACGGTGTTGCCGATCCACTGACGACGCCGCTTGCCGGTGGTGAAGCGGAGTTGGCGCGGCTCGGCCATCGGGGCCGAGTCGAGCTGGCCCAAGAGGCGGTCGAGCGCATTTTGCTCGTTGACGAACGCGCTTGCGAAGACATGGCCGTTGCCCGCCCGGTGCTGCAGCGGGATGCGCCATGCCCAGCCCGCCTCCAGCGCGGTCGCGCGGGTATAGGGGCCGATCGGACCGACGTTGGCGCACGGGACCGCCCAGGCGCGGTCGCAGGGGAGCCAATGCGTCCAGTCCTGGTAGCCGCTTTGCAGCGCGCCTTCGATCAGCAGTCCGCGGAAACCCGAGCAGTCGACGAACAGATCGGCCGCGAGCCGCCGTCCGTCGTCGAGCGTTATCGCGGCGACATGGCCGCGCGTGTCGACCTCAACGTCGACGACGCGGCCCTCCAGCCGGGTGACCCCGTTGGCCTCCGCCTGCGCGCGCAGGAAGCCCGCGTATAGCGAGGCGTCGAACTGATAGGCGTAGGAGAAGGTCGAAGCGAGCGACCCAGGGTCGGGCGAGGGGTGTGCGAAGCGCGCTTCGCGGCACATGCGGACGGGGAGCGAATAGTCGTCGAACGCCCCCACGCGCCCCTCTCGGCGAAGGCGGACCCAATGGTGGTGGAACGCCGCGGTTCCGATCGGCCGCCCGAACGCGCCGAACGGGTGGATGTAGCTGTCGCCGATCCGCCCCCAGTTGCGGAACTCGATGCCCAATTTGAAGGTCGCATTGGTCGCGGCCATGAAGGCCGCCTCGTCGAACCCCAGACTCGCGTTGAACGCGCGGATATGCGGCACCGTCGCTTCGCCCACACCGACGGTGCCGATCGCCTCCGATTCGATCAGCGTCACCGCGATGCCCGTGCCCTTGAGCTTGTGGCCGAGCGCCGCCGCGACCATCCAGCCCGCGGTGCCGCCGCCGACGATCAGGACGGAGGCGATGTTGCCGGGGCTGGGCTGGCGCTCCACGACGCTCCTCTCCTAAGCGATCAAGCGGCGGGGGACGGCCGCGGCGGTCTGGCCGGGGCGGCGGCGAACGCTCCGGCGATCGCAGTGTAGAGCGGCTTGGGCTGAAGGTCGATGTCGTAGGGGCAGCCGCGGGTGACCTGGCCGTCGGCGCGCGGCTCGAAGGTGCGCAGCCACGAATAGCGGTCGCTCATGCCCCAGGCGAGCACGTCGTTCAGTTGCGGGTAGGAAAGCATTATGTCGAGATAGGCGCGCGCGAAATCAGCGACCCCCTGGTCGCGAGCGGCGACGTCGGCGGGCAGGCCCCGATCGCGCACGTCGAACTCGGTGATGACCAGGCGATAGCCCATGCCGGTCACCTGATCGAGGAAGCGACGCCATTCGGGCGTGAGCTGCGCGACGAGTTGCGCAACCGACGGCGTCGCGCCGAACAGGCCGATATGCGACTGGACGCCGAGCGCGTCGACCGGCGTGCCGCGCTGGCGGAATCCTTCGAGCAGCCGCAGCACGCCGGCACGGTGCTTCTCGTTGCCGGCCTCCCAGCTCATGTAATCGTTGTAGACCAGCTCGGCATGCGGCGCGTGCGCGCGCGCCGTCCGAAAGGCGAAATCGAGCACGGCCTCGGCGCTTCCCATCGCGCGCGACAGCGACGTCTGGCGCAAATCGCTGGTGGCGGGGTCGACCGCTTCGTTGATCACATCATAGCTGCGGATGCGCGTGCCGTATCGTTCGAGCACGGTGCGGATGTGCGTGCCGAGCACGCGCTCGGCTTCGCTCGCGGGCTTGGCGCCATAGTCGTAGGTGTTGAGCCAGGCCGGGAACCAGCGGTCGTAGTGCCACAACAAGGTGTGACCGCGCAGATCGAGCCGCTTGCCTTGCGCATAGGCGACCATCGCGTCGAAGCGGGTGAAGTCGAACCGGTCGGCGGCGGGCCGGATCGATTGCCATTTCAGCTCGTTTTCGGGCACCAGCACGCCGCAGTCCCGCTCGAGGAGCGCGGCATAGCGCGGGTTCGCGAAGGATCCCGCGTCCGCGCCGTCGGGGCTCCATGCGAAGCACGACCCGAAGTTGAGGTTGCGCGGAGCCGCGATCGCCTGCAGCCCGGCGGTGGAAGCTGGGCTCGGCGTGGCGGTCGGCGCAGGCAAAGGGGATGCGCTCGCCGCGGGTTGCGGCGAAACCGCCGCCGACGGGCTGGCCGCCGATCCGCCGCATGCGGGAAGCACCGCGCCTGCGATCAATGCGGCGCTGCCGCCCAACATCGCACGTCGAGTGATGATCGAATCCGCGGCGCTATCGGTTGCCATGCCGAGAGGCGCGCCGAGCGCGTTCGGGTCGTCGGATGGATCGCCTGTGCTCACGCTCGCTCTCCCTATGCCGCGGTTCGCCGCAGTCACTGTTAGCGGTATCAAAGATGGAGGCGCGCGGCTTGTCAACCCGAATCGGCGTGACTAGGCCGCAGGCGTGACGTCCCGCTTCCCCCTGTCCCGCACGTTGCAGCTTCGGCTCAGCCATGTCGGTGACGAGCGCGAGCCGGTGCTGCTGATCGAGGGGTTGCTGGAGCGTCCGCACGAGTTGGTCGACAGCGCCGCCGCGGCCTGCTTCGCGCCCGCTTTTGGGCCGACAGGCGGCTACCCCGGGCTGCGCGCGCCCGCGCCGCTCGATTATGTCGAGACGGTGGTCCGCGCACTCGCCAAACCGATCGGGGATGCGTTTGCGCTCGGCTCCGTCCGGCCCGTGCGCGCGGAGTGCAACTTCTCGCTGGTCACGCTGCCGCCCGATGCGCTCGCGCCCGCGCAGCGCGCGCCGCACGTTGATACGGTCGATCCGCGTCAATTCGCGATCCTGCATTACCTGTGCGCGCCGCGTTTCGGCGGGACGGCCTTTTTCCGGCACCGTGCGACCGGCTATGAAGTGCTGACCGCCGAACGGCTGCCCGCTTATGACGCAATGCGCACGGGCGAGGAGCAGGAGGCGGGCTATGTCGCGGACGGCGGGCGCTGGTTCGCCCGGACCGGCGAGGTCGAAGCCGCATACAACCGGCTCGTCGTGTACCGCAGCGCGCTGCTCCATTCCGGACGCATCCTTTCGCCCGAAGCGCTGTCGCCGGACCCGCGCGCCGGACGGCTCACCGCCAACATCTTTCTGACGCTTCGCCCTGCATGAAAAAAGCCGCCGATCGCCTGAGCGACCGGCGGCAAGGGGGAGATGGTGCGAGCCGCGCGGCCTAGAAGTTGAAGCGCGCGCTCATCGTGAAACGCCGGTCGTTCATGTACCATCCGCGCGGAACTTCGCGGATGCCGCCGTCGAGATCGGTGATCACCGCCGTCGTGCGGGTGACGTTGTTGAGCAGGTTGACGCCCTGCACGCCCAGCTTGAAGTTCTTGGTCACCGCCAGGAACGCCGACGCGTCGAGCGTTCCGTTGGCCTTGTTGATGATCGGGTCGTTGGGGGTGATCACGTCGCGGATCGTCAGCAGGAAGTCGTCGCGCCACGAATAGGTCGCGCGGAGCGACAACGGCCCGTAATCGAAGAACGGCGTGATGTTGAAGCTGTGCTTCGACAGGCCTTGGAGCGGCAGCTGCGTGAGGTCCACCGTGGTCACGCGACCCGCGCCGACGTCCGGGTCGGTCGCGGACAGCGTGCTCTGCGGCACGCCCGACGATCTGATATAGGTGTAGTTCGCCTGCAGCCCCAATCCGCGCAGCAGACCCGGCAGGAAGTCAAAGGTCTGCTGATAGGCGACCTCGACGCCGGTGATCTTGCCCGTCTCGGTCGCGTTGCCCGGCGTCGTCACCAGCGCGGGGAAGGTCGTCCCGTTGTTGGTGAATTCCTGACGCTGGGTCGTGTTGGTGAGCACGTTCTTGAGGCGCTTGTGGAAGCCCGCGACGGTCAGCTGTCCAACCGACGAAAAATACCATTCCGCCGTCAGATCGAAATTGTCGGCCTCGACCGGCCTCAGCCGTGGATTGCCCGAGGTGAGGGTCGACTGCAGCGTGAAGCTGCCCGGGATTAGTGTGCCGTCGGCGTTGACGTTCTGCACCGCGCCAAGCCGCACGTCGAAGAAGTTGCGGATGAGCCCGGTATCGGGCGGCGCTACCCCCTTGAAGTATGCGCCGCGGAACTGAAGGCCGTTGCCGACCTCGAGACGGACGTTCACGCTGGGCAGCCAGTAATCGTATTTGATCCGCACGTCGTTGTTGACGAGCGCACCGTTCTGATAGGCGCGCGCCTGCGCCCGCACCGCGGGGCTGAAGGTGCAGAAGCCCTGCAGCGTCTGACCAGGCGGCAGCGGGGTGGTGCAGGTCGCCTCCGTCGGAAACGTGCTGCCGAGGTCCGGGAAGGTCAGGAAGCCGCCCGCCCGACGCCGCGTCGTCGTGTAGCGCACGCCGACGTTGCCGTTGATCTTGACCCCGCTGTCGAATTCGGTGCCGAAGCGCGCCATGACGTACGCCGCGGTGTTGCGCTCACGGATCGGATTCACTTCGCCCGGCAGGAACGGCGTGCCGGCGAGAACGCCTGGCCGCAACGCCAGCGGGTTCCAACCGCCGTTGCGCACGACGCCATCCGCGCCCGTGACCGTCGGTTCCCACTCGCGATTGATCGCGGTGGCGTAGGCGACCATCGCCTCGTATTCATCGGCTGGATTACGGCTGTAGAACAGGCGCTGCTGGCCGCCGAGCGGGTTCGCGACCTGGCCGCGGAAGAAATTGTCGTACCCGAACACCTGATAATCGGCCAGCGGCGCGCCGCCGGTTCCGCCAGGCACGCTGTCGACGGGATCGTCGAACCAGACCGGGCCGTTATTGCCCCATTGCTCCGACAGCCGACCCCAATTGTAGACGCTGAAGCGTGCGGTCTGATCGCGGTCGGCGTAGCGCGCGCCGGCGCGGATCGATGACAGGAAGCTCTCTTCGGGAAAGCTGTATTCCAGATCGACCCGGAAGGCGTCGGAATTGCCTTCGCTATCCTCGATATGGTCCATCGCCGAGCGATAGAAGCTGTTGAACGGGTCCGCGAAGCTGTTGTGCCCGGCCCCGAAGTACAGCGGGCTGTTCTGCGATCCGGGCGCGCCGGAGCAGCCGGTCGGGGCGTTGATCGACGGCCCGGAGCAAACCTGCGGCGGCGTGAACTGCACCGAGGGGAAGTCGCTGCCGTTCAGCGCGATGGCCGCGTTCTGATAGGTCGAGCCCCACAAGGTATTGTCGAGCACGTAGCTGGTTGAATTGACGTGCTGGTAGTCGAAGACGACGCCCAGCCGGTCCGACACGTCCCACTTGAAGTTGAAGCCGTAATCCTCGGTGATCAGCCGCTCGTTGTGGCCGCGGGTGATGTTGTTGCTCTGCAATCCCAGGATCGGCGTGCGCGCGGCGCCCGTGTTCTGGTCGGCGCGCCACCCGGTCGGGCCGGTGATGGTGCCGCTTTCGAACAGACCGTCCTCATCGAAGGTCAGCTGCGTGCCTTCGACACGACGCGAGTCGCCGTTCGCCGACACGTTGTCGGTCGCGATCTCGATCGTCTTCTCGGTCCAGGCCTGACGGGCGTCCGAACGGAGGAACTGGAACACGGCCTCCATCGAACCGTCGTTCGAGCGCCATTGGAGCGCCCCCGAATAGCCGTAGCGCTCGCGGTTGAACTCCTGGCTGCCCATGGCGGCGCCGCGCGGAAAGATGACCCGGCCGGTCGGCGTGGTGTTGCCGGTCGCCGGGGCGACCACGTCGCCATTGGCGTAGAGGTTGCGGATGCGGAAACTGGAGATCTGGAAGCGGTCGGCGCGAGAGAACAACTGCGAGTAGACGAAGCTGCCGAGAATGCCGATCTCGCCGATCCCGGTCGACCAGCGATTGCTGCCGAGCACGGAGACGGTGGGCGAGGACCGCTCGGCGAAGTCGCCGTAATTGACCTCTAGCGACCCGGCGAGGAGCAGGCCGTTCGAGTCGAACGGCTTGCGGGTGCGAAGGTTGACGACGCCTGCGATGCCGCCCTCGATACGGTCGGCGGACGGAGACTTGAACACGTCAACCCCGCCCAGGAGCTCGGATGCGACGTCGGCGAAGCTCAGCGCGCGACCGTTGTTGGCGCTGAACGCCTCGCGGCCGTTGAACTCGGAGCGGACATAGGTCAGCCCGCGCACGGTGACGCCCGACCCTTCCACGGAGAAGTGGTCAGGGTCGACACCCGCGGCGAAGCGGTTGATGGTGACGCCTGGAATGCGCTGCAGCGCCTCCGTCACCGAACGATCGGGCAACGCGCCGATGTCTTCGGACGTGACCGAATCGACGATCACTTCCGAGTTGCGCTTGATCGCCTGCGCGCTGGTCAGCGCCTGACGGTACCCGGTGACAACGATGTCACCCGCGGTCTCAGTCGGGGTGGTCTGCGCTTCTTCGGTCGACCCTGCGACACCGTCCACCGGCGTGCCCTGACCGTCCGGGCTGGACGACGCGGCGGTGTTCTGATCGGCGGGCCGGACTACGGTCGAGCCGGTGGCGGTGCCCTGCGGTCGCGAATCGTCAGCCGGAACAGCGGTTTGCGCGAGTGCGGGCGCAGCCGCCAGCACGGCGGCGAGCGCGGCAACCGAGGCGCTCAGACGAATCTGCGACCTGATCGGTGCGCCGGTTGCGAGCGATGAAAGATCAAGCATACCTTCTGCATCCTCCCGTGATAGCGCTAACAGCAACGCCGCGCCTCATCTATTATGGTAGCGCTAACCCGAGTCGCCTCTTAGTGCAAGGGCAGTTCGCTATCCCTGTCGAATGTCGCCCAGTTTTGACATCGTTGTCAACGATAAGCGGGAGCTGTGCACGGACGATCGCAGCAGTGGCGACGGGATCAAACCCGCTCGATCACCATCGCGATGCCTTGGCCCACGCCGATGCACATGGTGGCGAGAGCGAGTCTTTCGCCATTGCGATGCAGCTCCTCGGTCGCGGTCAGCACCAGCCGCGCGCCGGACATGCCGAGCGGGTGGCCCAATGCGATCGCTCCGCCATTCGGGTTTACGTGCGGCGCGTCGTCGGGAAGGCCGAGCTCGCGAAGAACGGGGAGCGCCTGGGCGGCGAAGGCCTCGTTGATCTCGACAACATCCATGTTCGAGATACTTAGCCCC
>SXGT01894423.1_pt1 | contig 19878 bp, 19 predicted proteins | sample 3176221 | NCBI WGS metagenome assembly SXGT01 (sample SAMN11356862, study PRJNA531348) | freshwater metagenome | isolation source: freshwater sample F1-120 | place: China: Fuxian Lake, Yuxi | collected 2017-12-25
AAAGCGCCGATCGTGATCGGCCGCGACCACCTTGATTGTTGATCGGTCGCGAGCCCCAACCGAGAAACCGAAGCGATGCTGGATGGTTCAGATGCCATCTCTGACTGGGCCATCCTGAACGCGATGATCAATATCGTGGGGGGCGCCACCTGGGTTTCTTTCCACCATGGCGGCGGGGTGGGCATTGGCTACAGCCAAAATGCCGGGCAGGTGATCGTTGCCGATGGAACGGACGATGCATCTTTGCGTCTTGAAAGGGTTTTAACAACTGATCCCGGCATGGGTGTTGTACGCCATGCCGATGCGGGATACGATATCGCTATAAACGCCGCAAAAAAACATGGCCTAAAAATGCCGATGTTAGGCTAATCCAGGCAGGAGTAGGAATAATGGCTCAGAAGAAAAAGATCGCCGTGCTTACCAGCGGCGGTGACGCACAAGGCATGAATGCCGCCGTACGGGCGGTTGTACGAACCGGAATTGATATGGGTGCCGAAGTATACGCTGTGTACGAAGGCTACCAAGGGTTGGTGGAAGGCGGTCACGGGATCAAAAAGCTGGATTGGAACTCGGTTGCGGGAATTTTGCACCGGGGGGGAACCATTATTGGTACTGCCCGAAGTGAAGAATTTAGGACCTACGAAGGCCGCAAAATCGCTGCTTATCACCTAATCCAAAATGGTATCGATGGTTTGGTGGTCATCGGTGGTGATGGTTCGCTTACCGGCGCGCACATTTTTTATTCCGATTGGCCAAACCTGGTAAAGGACCTTTTGGCGGAAGGCCGGATAAGCCCTGAAACCGCGGATAAGTACCCAACCTTGCGTATTGTTGGAATCGTTGGTTCGATCGACAACGATTTTTATGGCAGTGACATGACCATCGGCGCGGATAGCGCGCTGCACCGGATCACAGAAGCGATTGACGCCATTTCGTCTACCGCGGCAAGCCACCAACGAACCTTTATCGTTAAGGTGATGGGCCGTAACTGTGGTTACTTGGCCCTGTTTGGCGCCCTGGCAACCGGCGCCGACTGGGTATTGATCCCGGAAGCACCGCCCAATGTGGAAAATTGGCAAGAGGTGCTGATCGACAGGCTTAAAGCCGGCACCAAAGCTGGCCGACGTGACCACATTGTGGTGTTGGCCGAAGGTGCGCGTGACCGCGACGGCAATTACATTGGGTCTACCGATGTGCAAACCTTGCTTGAAGAACATCTTGGAGAGGAAGTTCGGGTTACCGCCCTTGGGCATGTTCAGCGCGGTGGCAAACCTTCCGCGTTTGACCGCAACCTGGCGACCCGGTTGGGGCATGCCGCTGTCAAGGCCTTGCTGGACCCCACCAAAGATCCGGCCCCGATCGTGATCGGTATTCGGGCAAATGCCATGTTGGAAATGCCATTGATGGAATGTGTGGAAAAAACGCAAGAGGTGGCCGAAGCGATCGCCAACAAAGACTACGAACGGGCGATCTCCCTTCGAAGCACCAGCTTTAAAGAAGCTTTTAGCACCTTAAAAACCATGGTTCGCGCCTTGCCCCACCAGGCAGACCCTGCCAAAAAACGGGTCCGCATCGCCATCCTCAACGCCGGCGCCCCCGCAGCGGGCATGAATACCGCTGGCCGTACTGCGGTTCGCCTTGGATTGGATATGGGCCATATTATGCTGGGTATCTCCAATGGCTTTGAAGGAATGGCCAAAAACCAGGTTCGCGAATTGGAGTGGATGAGCGTAAGCGGCTGGGCCTCTCAGGGTGGGTCGGTTTTGGGCACAAGCCGCAAGATCCCCAAAAGCAGCGATATTTATGGTATCGCGCGGACGATCGAAGATAACAAGATCGACGCCCTGATCGTCATCGGTGGATGGACCGGGTATGAAGCGGTCAACACCTTGTTGAATGAACGCGGCAACTTCCCGGCGCTAAACATCCCGATGGTCTGCTTGCCGGCTTCCATCAGTAACAATCTTCCCGGAACAGAGTTCAGCATTGGCGCTGATACAGCTTTAAACAACATTGTTGAAGCTGTAGACAAGATCAAACAATCTGCGGTTGCTTCACGCCGGGTTTTTGTGGTTGAGGTGATGGGCCACAGCTGCGGCTACCTTGCCTTGCTAAGCGGCCTGGCGACCGGCGCTGAACGGGTGTATATCCACGAAGAAGGTATCACGCTGAAGGACCTTGCCAGCGATATCGATACCCTTAACCGCGGTTTTGACGCCGGAAAAAGGCTTGGTTTATTCATCCGCGCCGAGAACGCGAACGCCATCTACACCACCGACTTTATTTGCTCCCTGTTCGAAGAAGAAGGGCGCTCCATCTTTGATGTAAGGCCGGCGGTATTGGGCCATTTGCAACAAGGTGGCGATCCATCACCATTCGACCGCATTCAGGCCTCACGATTGGCCAGGTTGTGCTTGGAGCATGTTTTGCTGGAGGTGGAAAATAAAACCACCAGCTGCTCTTTCATCGGCGTAGAATCCGGCAAGGTTATCTTTAATAACATGCGCGACTTTGACCGCTTGGTCGATTTCAACACCCAACGGCCGATCAACCAATGGTGGATGAAATTACAACCGATCGCCAACACGATGGCATTGTTAGCGCCAACTGAGCAAGAATAGCAACCAATCGTCGCGCTTCAACCGATTGGTTGAAGGAATTTGAATGGAACTAAAAACTTTAAAAATTCTTGAGTATCCTAAAGTATTGGCCAAATTAGCCGGGCATTGCTCTTTTTCGGCATCAAAACAACTGGCTTTAAATTTATCCCCAACACACGACCTTGCTTTGATCAGGCGGATGTTGGTTGAAACAAGCGAGGCAAGGGCATTGTTGTCCGTACACGACCTGGGTGTAGGTGGAGCCCACGATGTAACCGACAAAGTAAAGCTGGCTCGTCGTGGTGGTGTATTGGACCCCACAGACCTGTTGGACATCAAATATACCCTTATCGCCAGCCGCGACTTGCGGGCTTTCTTTTTTGGCAAAAAAAACATTGTCGAGAAACCCGATAAAAACAGCCATAAAACAACCAGGATAAATGACCCAGACGCAGATGTAGATTCAAAAAAAAGCCCATACCCATCCCTGTGCGTCCACGCCGAGCGCATAACTGTACCGGTTGGGGTAATAGACCAGATCACCAAGACCATTTCAGACAAGGGTGAAGTGCTTGATAACGCCTCTCCCAAACTGCGCAGCCTACGATCTGAACTACACATCGCAAAAAACCGCCTGATGGGCCGCTTGCAGCATTATTTGGGAGACGCCAAAAGCAGCCAAATGCTGCAGGAAAGCATTATTACCCAACGGGATGGCCGATATGTGATCCCACTTAAATCGGAATTTAAAGGCCAGATCAAAGCGATCGTGCACGACCAATCGGCCAGCGGCGCAACCTTGTTCATTGAACCCTTGGCTGTTGTTGAAATGAACAACGAGATCAAAGAGATCGAGATCGCCGAGAAGAATGAAGTTCGCCGGATCTTGGCTGAACTGAGCGGTTCGGTAGGCGCGCACGAGTATGACCTGATTGAAACCATGCAGGCTATCTCAGATTTAGACCTGATCTTTGCCAAAGCAAAATATGGCGATGAAATGAAAGCCAGCGAACCGATCATGGTTGCGTCTCCCGGTTCAAGCCCCAAACAGATCAAATTGCTCAAGGCCAGGCACCCCTTGTTAGACCCATCTACCGCGGTCGCGAACAATATTGACCTGCTTGAAGGCACGATGGCCATTGTGATCACAGGCCCCAATACCGGCGGAAAGACCGTGACCTTAAAAACGGTAGGCTTGTTAGTGCTGATGAGCCAAAGCGGCATGCATATCCCGGCCCAAAGTGGCTCGGAGCTTTCGGTTTTTGAGGAAGTGTACGCGGACATTGGCGATGAGCAATCAATCGAACAATCCCTGTCCACCTTCAGCGGGCACCTTACCAATATCGTATCTATCTTGCAAAAGGCAAACGACCAAAGCCTGGTGATCTTCGATGAACTGGGCGCAGGAACCGATCCTCAGGAAGGTTCCGCCTTGGCGATGGCGATCTTAAACCACCTGCTTACCAATAACATTACTACCTTTGTCGCCACCCATTACCCTGAGCTAAAAACCTTTGCCCACAACACCCCGGCGGTCACCAACGCCTCGCTGGAGTTCGATGTTGCCACCCTTCGCCCAACCTACCGGCTGACTCTTGGCCTGCCAGGACGCTCCAACGCTTTGGCGATCGCCTCCCGATTAGGTCTACCCGAACATATCATTCAGGACGCGCGGCAAGGGATTGCGCCGGAAAACCTTAAAGCCGACAAATTACTGGACGACATACGCAAGGAGCGCAACAAAGCAAGCAAAGAAAGAGACAAACTTACAAAAACCCGCCAGCGCAATGAATCGCTCAATTTGGAACTGGCATCGCGGCTTGAAAAGATCGAAGATGAACGGATGGATACGATCAACAAAGCCCGTGCCGAAGCTGAGTTGGAATTGGAGATCCTCAAACGCAATATCGGCAGATTGCGCGCTGAATTTAAAAAAATGCAACAGAGCAACCAAACCGCCACCGACTTGGAAAAACTTGAGAAGCGGGTCGAAAAGATCAGTGAAAAAAGCCAAAAAGCGGAAGAACGGCAGCAAACTGCTGAGGTGCCATCTGGCAATGTTCGATATAAACTTGGCGAAAAGGTTTACGTCCGCAATTTGGATAAGACCGGCATCCTGACCGCGCTCTCGGAGATAGACGCTGAAGTACAGATCGGCAGCATCCGCATCCGAACCCGGCTGGGTGAATTGCAAAAACAATCCGTGGCGGTGAAGGAAGCGCAAACCGCCAGCACATCTCGGACCGAGCGCATAAAAAAAATGGCCGGCAACCTTGGCAATGGCAACACCAGCGGATACAAGATGAGTTTTAGTATGTCGAGCCCCGGCATTGAATTAGACTTGCGTGGCAAGACCAGTGAGGAAGCGATCGACGCCTTGTCAGATTACCTCGACCGAGCTTACCTGGGCGGATTGCCATACTCCCGGATCATCCACGGTAAAGGCACCGGAAAACTGCGACAGGAAGTACGGGCGTTTTTAGCCAATAATCCTCAGGTAGATTCGGTGGAAGAGGGGCATCCGAACGAGGGTGGCGACGGAGTGACCGTCGTCAAATTCATCAAAGATTGATCTTGGGCAAAGATGCGTGCGCGTGGTGTTTCCAAAGCCGCTCAAATTGCTGTATTCTCGCTTTGATGTAGAAGATGTAAGGATCTGAGATCGGCCTTTGTTGCTTGATCACAGCCATGGCATCCTTTGCGCTATAGCCTTGCGCGATCAGGATCGATGCCCCCATGGCTACGCTCCTGTGCCTGCCTTTCGCGCAATGTGAATATACCTTGCCACCCTTCGAGATCGTTTCCAGTGCTTTGTGGGTCCCTGTAAGCAAGTATTTCTGCGGGATAGGCAAGAATGGATTGTCAAAGGTCCTCATCCACAGGATATCGATCGGCATTGACCCGGGATCGGGGTGCGGGTAGGGACTTTGGCCGAAGCGCATATTAATGATCAGCCGAACGCCATTTTCCCACAGTAAGGAATAATCTGCACTTTGGGGTGTGACACCAATGAATAGGTCGCGGGTAATTTGTGAAAAATCTAACATATTGTGTCGACATCCAGCCGTGAGAAAATTTTATCCTTTATTTTGTGTTAAACTTGGCTGAATATTTTTTTTAGAGGAATTGGGCATGGCATATAACGGACTGATCGAAAAATACGGAAGTTTCTTAAACTTACCCAAACACACCAAGACCATCAGCCTGTTAGAGGGGAACACCCCGCTGATCCCCGCGCCGAACTTGGCCAAGTATTTTGGCCTGAAGTTTGAGCTTTTCATCAAGTACGAAGGGTTGAATCCCACAGGCTCCTTCAAGGATCGCGGCATGACGGCCGCCGTCAGTGAAGCCGCAGGGCGTGAATCACACACCGTCATTTGCGCCAGCACCGGCAACACCGCCGCGTCAGCTGCTGCCTATGCAGCAAGGGCTAACATAAAATCAATCGTGTTGATCCCCCAGGGCAAGGTTGCCACCGGAAAATTGGCTGGCGCGATCGCCTACGGCGCCCAGGTTGTTCAGATCGATGGCTCTTTCGATGACGCGCTCACCATGGTGGTGGATATCTCCAACAAGCACCCGATCTGCCTGGTAAATTCCATCAACCCGTACCGCATTGAAGGCCAAAAAACCAGCGCGTTTGAGATATGCGATACCCTGGGAAACGCGCCGGATGTACTGTGTATCCCTGTCGGCAATGCCGGCAACATCACATCTTATTGGGCGGGTTTTCAACAATATCATCAGGCAAAAGGAACCCAACTTCCCGTGATACTGGGGGTTCAGGCAGAGGGCGCTGCTCCGCTGGTTTTGGGCCACCCGGTAGAAAAACCTGAAACGATCGCTACCGCCATCCGCATTGGCAAACCAGCCCGAGGTGAACAAGCTCTGGAAGCCGCCGACCAATCCGGCGGCAATATCACCGCAGTGAGTGATGATGAGATCCTTCACATGCAAAAACAGCTGGCCGGCCTGGAAGGCATTTGGGTCGAACCTGCTTCTGTAGCGGGCTTGGCCGGTTTATACAAACAAACCAAAAACGGCACGTTTGACCCCAGCGGGAAGACCATTGTTGCGGTTTGTACCGGTCATGGAATGAAAGACCCCGACATTATTACCCGCGGTTTTGGGCACCCCCAAGTGATCAGCCCCAACATAGCCGCCCTCGAAAAAGTGATCCTGTAGGATCAGTGAGACCAGCCATGAAGATCCATGTAAAAGTACCCGCTACTACCGCCAACCTTGGTCCCGGTTTCGATGCGATCGGTTTGGCGCTGAACCTTTGGAACGAAGCAGAGTTCTCACCGGCCTCGGATGGGAAAATAAACATCACTGTTGAAGGTGAGGGAGTTGGCAAGATACCCTTGGATGAAAAAAACAGCATTGCCGAAGCCGCAATGTTGATCTACGAAAAGACAGGCAAGCCATTCACCGGTTTACAGATCAGCTGCTTGAATCGCGTTCCGTTGGGTTCGGGCTTGGGTTCATCTTCGGCAGCCATGCTTACGGGCATGCTTGGTGCAAATGGCCTGTTGGGAAGCCCCCTGAGTGATGAAGAAATTTTGAAACTGGCGATTGAAACTGAGGGACATCCCGATAATGTTGCCCCTGCAATGCTTGGCGGTTTGGTCGCCTCAATCGTCCACGACGAGAGGGTGCTCTCAATCAAGCTGCCTGCACGCGCTAACCGTTCTCCCATCCACGTCACCATCGTATTACCCGACTTTGATTTCCCCACGCATCAGGCGCGCGCCATTTTGCCGCAAGAAGTGCAACGCAAAGATGCCATTTTCAACATCAGCCGCTCGATCATGGTCACCGAGGCTTTACGAACAGGTGACCTAAACCTGCTGGGCAACGCGATGGAAGACAGGTTACACCAACCTTACCGTTTGCCGCTCATCCCGGGCGCGCAAAACGCTTTGGATGCGGCTCGCGCTGCCGGGGCTGCCGCTGTCGCTCTTTCTGGCGCCGGCCCCAGCTTAATTGCTTTCTCTTCCAAACAAGACCCCAAAATTGGGCTTGCCATGCAAAAAGCCTACGCCAAGGCTGGTTTAAGCTCCCGGATTTTTGAACTTGAGCCAAGCACAGAAGGCGCGGAAGTGATGATCATCTGATCATGGCAGATATCCGAAATAAAGTTGTTTTGGTCACCGGCGCCGGGCGCGGCACGGGCAGATCGGTCACAGAATATTGTTCCCGCAATGGGGCTATTGTTGCCGCCGTTGATATCACGCCCATCAATGTTGAGCCGGTCATTGCCGCCTTGGTACAAGAAGGTCACCAAGCCTTCGCATATATCCACGATATGGCCAAAAAGGTCGATGTCCAGGCTATGGTCAACCTTGTTCAAAACCGACATGGCAAGATCGACATCCTGATCAATTGCGCCAACGTAAATTTTCCATCCGGCTTATTGGAGATCGACGAATGGGACCTTCACAGGGTCTTTGATGTAAATGCTATTGGCACATTGCTGGTGATCCAATCGGTTGGGCGGGTGATGAAACAGCAGGGGCACGGCCTGATCATTAATGCGATCAAATTGGATGGATCCTCATCCGAAACGTCCCTTGCAAGCCGAGGGGGGATCATCCAGGCACAGCCGATCATCCAAAAGGAATTTGCGCCGTTCGGGATAGAAATCCATACTTTTTCGTCTTCCGAGCCATTGATTGAAATTAAGAAAATTCTATAATCAGGGTTGAAAAAACAGTACCCCGTTGTACTATAATGTGGACAACAGGAGAAATATTATGATCACGAAAACCCTTGAATCAGCTCTCAATTTACAGATCAACAAAGAACTTTTCTCATCTTACCTTTACTTGTCAATGGCATATTGGTTCGATGGTATTGGGCTTAAAGGCGCGAGTGCGTGGTTGAAGACGCAATCGGAAGAAGAACGAGAACACGCCATGAAACTGGTAGAGCACCTTGCAGACCGCGGTGGAACGGTGGAGTTCTCCGCGATTGAGAAGCCGAAGAACAGTTGGAAAGACCCCATGGACGCTTTCCAAGAGGTATTGAAGCATGAGCAATTTATTACCAAGTCGATCCATGACCTTTATGCCGTTGCCGCCCAAGAAAACGACCTGCCGGCGCAGATAATGTTGCAATGGTTTGTTTCAGAACAGGTTGAAGAAGAGCGAAACGCCGCCGATATCATCAGCAACATGACCCGGATCCAAAACCACGAAACCGCGGTTTTACAGTTAGACCACCAAATGGGCAAGCGAGCCCGTTCTTAGTTGCTTCGCAGCCCCGGCATTCCCGGGGCTGTTCTTTTCTATCGATGAATATAACCATATCGCTGGCGCAAGAAATTGATCTGCCAGATTGGCTGGAGATGCGAAACCTGCTTTGGCCAAATCACGACAAGCAAGAGCACCTGGCCGAGATGCGCCAAATATTGTTGAAGTTGGACGTGAGCCCGGTATTTATTGCCCGCGCAAATGGAGCGACCCCGGTTGGTTTTTTGGAAGGGGGAACCCGCCCCTACGCTGATGGCGCGGACGGCAGCCCGGTTGGTTACATCGAGGGATGGTATGTTGGTGAACCATACCGAAGGGTGGGGGTAGGCAGGGCTTTGGTTGCTTGTTTCGAAGATTGGTGCCGCGAGAAAGGCCTGAGCGAGGTAGGGTCGGATACATGGCTGGAAAACGAAATCAGCATCTTGGCACACAACAAGCTGGGGTATACTGTCTCCGAGAGGTTGGTACACTTCGTTAAAAAGTTGTGAATTCTTGCGATCACCGATCGCTTTACCCCTTCCTCATCCCATATTTGTCAGGGAATCATCATGCCTTATCTTGGCGAGGCAGCCGCCTTGTTCACCTCTTTTTGCTGGTCCTTATCAGCGGTCGGTTTTTCAATGGCCGGCAAAACCTTCGAATCCACAACGATCAATCGGATACGGATCAGCTTGGCGTTTATTGCCTTGCTTGCGATCAATTGGCTTGCCTATGGGCAGCCTTTGCCGTTTAACGCCTCTGCATCCCGCTGGCTATGGTTGATGGCATCCGGAATTGTTGGTTTGGCGATCGGGGATTTTTTTCTGTTTCGCTCGTACCAATTGCTTGGACCACGGATTGGTCTTTTGATGTTAAGCCTGGCCCCGGTTTATAGCGCCATTATTGCCTGGCTATTTTTTGGCGAGTTGATGCTGATCAGGGAATGGATCGGTGTCGGTGTTACTCTGGCCGGCATTGGCTGGGTTATCCTTGCCAAGCCAGCAGCAAGCCAAAACGACGAGGAACAGCGAATTAGCCCCCAAGGATTATGGTTTGGCGCGATCGCCGCGCTGGGGCAATCCATCGGGTTGGTGTTATCCAAGCAAGGGATGAGCGGAGATTTCCCGCCATTCGCCGGGACAGTGATCCGCATAAGCGCGGCGGTGATCTTTTTGTGGGGGGTGGCGATCTTTCAGGGTAATTGGAAGCATACGCTGGAACAAGCCCGCCAGGAACCCAAGGCGTTTGGCTGGGTGGGCTTTGGGGCTTTTTTCGGGCCTGTCATCGGGGTCTCTGCTTCTTTGTTATCTATCCAGCATGCCAATTTGGGTGTCGCCTCCACACTTATGGCGTTGCCACCCGTGTTTATGTTGCCTATCAGCTACTTCTTTTTCAAGGACCGGTTTACCATCTCTGCCGTTATAGGCACTGCCATCGCGATCCTTGGGGTTTCCCTGTTATTAACCTAACCACCCTGAATGCAGTTAGCTCGAACTAAGCTTTGTCAAAATCAACTGGCGCAAGTTTTCTTGGATGGTTAGCCAGTCTGAGTTAGCGTCAATCACCCGCCATCGGCCGGGGTCTTGCTGGACCAATTGGTGGTACCCATCGCGCACTCGTTGATGAAACTCGAGGGTGAACGCGTCCAGCCTGTTCCATTCTTGCTGGTTGGCCTTTCGTTGTATCCCAACCTCAACCGGAAGATCCAGCAAAATGGTGAGATCTGGTTTAAGGCCGTTGGTGGCAAACTGGATAACAGAGCGTAATTGCTCTAGCGGAATGACCTGATGGCCATATCCCTGATACGCAAGGGTGGAATCGAAGTAACGATCGCACAGAACAATATAGCCAGAGGCCAATCGTGGTCGCAGTTCCTGCTCAACGATCTGTGCCCTGGCTGCCTGGTATAACAAAGCCTCGGTTCTTGGGTGCATTTCAGTGTTCTTTAGGTTATGGATCACATCACGGATCTGTTCTCCAATTGCCGTTCCGCCAGGTTCGCGTGTGGCAAACACCTTATGACCCAGGTGATCCAACCATTCTGCCAATGGTTTTATATGGCTGGTCTTGCCAGACCCTTCGGGACCCTCAAGTGTTATGAACATTATTCAACCCTTGCCTGTCAATCTCGGTACACACGCACATAACGACGTGGTTCTTTACCTATGGAATGGGAGATCAGATCCGCTTCCTTTACCATCTCGTGCTGGTATCGCCGTGTCACCGAATTGGCTGGTGGCAGGTCGATGTATTTTTCGCCATTAAGGACAGCCATAATAGCTTGTTTGGTGATCTGGCCAACTTCACGGCCTACATCGTCAAAATCGGTCACTTCAGGCATCGAGATATTGAAAAGGCCAGCAAGGAATTGTTCTATCTGGGTGATGGTATTGGATCGCAAAACATAGATCGGCAATCCACGATGTTCGGCCTCTACGATGGTTGCCTGATGATCGCGATAATATGACCGAAGGGTGATCAAAGATTCTGCCTCTTCCAAATTGCGAACGATCACTGCCGGCACATTGATCCTTTTTGCGGCTTGGAGCAATCGGTTTCGGGCAACCCCGTAGGGGAAGATGCGCTTGGCAAGTACCGGTTTTTTTTCGAGGCTGCTCCCTTCCGGGTGCAACGGCGCCACCTCCATGGGCTCTTTCTTGGCGGGGCTACTGGCTTGTCGTGCCCCCTGGGAGGCGTTTACTGCCTTTACAGATCCTTTGGGGCCACTTTTTACCTCAAGGTTGTGTTCCATGCTGGTTACAACCTCGTAGTTTTTGTTGATGGTTACCTTGCCATCCTCGTCGCAACTGCGAATCTCAGCGATCAGCGGGAAGCCACGCAATAGTTTGTCAACCGCTTCTGTCACATCCTGGTGGATGATGAAATCATACCGGGTTTGGATCTCGATCAAGACGTCAAATGTGGGGGGCGCGCGCCGCTCCAACACTGTTTTTTGTGTGCCGCGCCGCTTGGCTTCTTCATCTGAAAGTGTGACCGATTCAATACCACCCACAAGATCACTCAGGGTTGGATTCAGTAACAAATTTTCAAGGGTCTTACCATGGGCTGTGCCGATCAATTGCACGCCACGCTCAGCGATCGTTCTGGCTGCGTGGGCTTCCAATTCGCGGCCGATCTCATCGATCACGATCACTTCAGGATTGTGATTCTCCACCGCCTCGATCATCACCTCGTGCTGAAGGGTAGGTACCTTTACCTGCATGCGGCGTGCCTTGCCAACCGCCGGGTGCGGCACATCACCATCACCGCCGATCTCGTTGGAAGTATCGACAATGATGACGCGCTTGCTCTCTGCCAAAATACGGGCAGCCTCGCGCAGCAAGGTGGTTTTGCCCACACCGGGGCGCCCAAGGATCAGGATCGATTTGCCTGAATTGATCAGGTCTTCGATCACATCGATCGTCCCATATACAGCCCTGCCAACCCGCAATGTGAGGCCAACCACCGAACCCAGCCGATTGCGTATAGCCGATATTCGGTGCAAGGTGCGTTCCAAGCCGGCACGGTTATCCGCGTCGAAGGTTCCAATCGCGTTCACAATTCCGTCAAGCTCAGCCCGGGTGATCTCCTCTTCCGACAGCATCACTTCCTGGTCAATATAACGCGCGATCGGCTGGCGGCCGAGATCCAGAATGATCTCCAGAAGCTTTTCGTATTGGTTGGCACGGTAGACTGCTGACACCACCTTGTGTGGCAAAATAGCTAACAGCACATCCAAATCATCCGTAATTCGTCTTTGTTGGCTCATACCTTAACTTTAATCCCAAACAGAATGTTTTCGGTTAACAAGTGGGGAATTTGTTTGCTGAAACTTGGTAACCTACTTTTGAACGCGCGGGCTAAGAATGGAAGCAGGTTGTTTCTGCACTGCGGCATACGGATCCTTAACCATTACCTGCCTGGCCATGTGGTGTGCCATTACATTTTCCTTCCAGGCAGTTGTCTGGGCATGCTGTAACACATCAGGTTGGAACCAAGCCATGGCAGCCTTTAGCAAGAAATACAGCGTTGCCTTGTGCGGCTGGTAGAGGTAACTGGCCAAATCGGCAAACGCGCTTTCCGCTATTTTTTCTTCAGGGTGGGCCAACGGGATCACTACCACGCCATTACGGCCTTTAACCACCCTCGCGAATACCTGCGCCCCTTTTACCATAAGCCATTCTCCGTGGTGATAACGAAAAGGCTCAACCGCCGAAACAAGAGGGGAGGTTAACTGATCGTATAAAAGTTTCGCGGCCAATACGTCTTTTTGTTGAAGCGGCACCCAGTTGGCAGGTTTGCGTTGAGACGAAATTAAACCACCAGGCCGCATCACAACCTGAGTTGTGTATATTGTAAAACCCATATTGCGCAGCCAGTCTGTCTCCGAACTTTCCACAGGTACTTCAACCAATAAATGGAATGCGCCGCGATTGGCAGCGATCTTGGCTAACTCGGTAATAAGTGGTTGGGCTTGGGGAAGATCTTGCCTGGACTGGGTAATTACCAAAGAAACCCTTGCGGCAAGATCTTGGGGGTGATGTGTAATGGAAGCCAACAAAGGATGGCGCTGCGGATCAAAAACACTAACGCGTGGAGAAAATGGCAGAATGCTGGAAGCGATCCGCATCATCGGGTTTGCATCTCCCCAAACCAGGCGGTCGATCGTATCATATGTAGATATGTGGCCTGACCCACCCAGTTTGGCTGGCAGGTCAAACAGGTCTAACTGCCTTATCGCCATCTCTAAATGCCTATTTTACTTTTTGCACAGTGAGAGAAAATATTGATGGAATCGGGTATCTTTGGTCAATTCCGGATGGAAGGAAGTGGCCAGCAAGTGCCCTTCTATAGCAGCCACAATTCGGCCATCTGCCAGCCTGGACAAAACGCGGGCGTTGCCACGCACTGATTCGATGATCGGCGCGCGAATAAACACAGCCCTAAAGGGGTCATCGGTTCCTGTGGCCTTTTTTAGTTCATCGATGTCAAGGTCTGCTTCAAAGGAATCAACCTGCGCTCCGAAGGCATTTCTTTCCACCGTGATATCCATCATCTTTAATAAGGGCTGTTCTTTTTTGGCATTTTGAGAAAGAAAGATCGCCCCCGCGCAAGTACCCCACACAGGGAATTCGCGGGCAAAATGCCGAAGTGGTTCCATCAACCCAAAAGCCACAGCCAACTTGCCGATGGTGGTAGATTCGCCACCAGGGATGATCAGCCCCGACAAGCCAGCAAGATCTTTTGGCAATCGAACTTCAATCGTTTCCACACCCAATTTCTGCAGGATGACCTTGTGTTCCAAAAAGTCACCCTGCAGCGCAAGTACGCCAATTTTCATGAATTCTTTATTACCATCCGCGGCCGGCGATACGCTCGCTCTCAGGCATTTGCGAAACATTACGGCCAACCATCGGCTCACCAAGGTTCTTGCTCACTTCGGCCAAAATGGAAGCATCACGGAAGTGGGTAGTGGCCTTGACAATGGCAGCGGCACGCTTGCCTGGGTTGCCGCTCTTAAAGATGCCGGAACCCACAAACACCCCATCCACGCCCAACTGCATCATCAGGGCTGCATCGGCGGGGGTGGCAATGCCACCTGCCGCAAAATTGACCACAGGCAAGCGGCCAAGGCTGGCAGTTTCTTTTACCAACTCGTAGGGGGCGCCAATGTTTTTGGCATAGGCCATCAATTCTTCTTCAGGCATGTTTTGAATGCGGCGGATCTCTCCCAAAACAGTACGTGCATGGCGAACGGCTTCTACAACATCGCCAGTACCTGCCTCACCTTTGGTGCGCATCATGGCAGCGCCTTCACCTACCCGGCGCAATGCCTCTCCCAAATTTCGGCAACCGCAAACAAACGGCACTGTAAAGTTGTGCTTCAGGATGTGGTGTTCTTCGTCAGCCGGGGTAAGAACCTCGGATTCATCGATGTAATCGATCATCAGCGATTCCAGGATCTGAGCTTCCACAAAGTGGCCGATGCGGCATTTGGCCATCACCGGGATAGAAACAGCTTCCTTGATCGCGATGATCAACTCAGGGTCGCTCATGCGGGCAACCCCGCCTTGGGCGCGAATATCAGCCGGGACGCGCTCCAAAGCCATAACAGCACAAGCGCCAGCCTCTTCCGCGATCTTGGCCTGCTCCGGGGTGACCACGTCCATAATGACGCCGCCTTTAAGCATTTGGGCGAGCCCTTTTTTGACGGCAAATGTACCGGTAGTAGCTTCCATTATTGTCTTCTCTCCTATTATTTTTGTAACTCTACGCCCATGATTTTACCACGTTGGGAAAAGCCTTCAAGCGGCCCGGGCCTTTCCACAACCTTGACAACCCTTCAAGGGTGGTATACAATGATACAAAAATACAATTATACAATTATGTTTAAATTATTCATCGACCATCGGTCCGACACACCCATTTACCAACAGATCGTAGATCAGGTTGCTGCCCATATCCAACAAGGCACATTGACCTCAGGCGACCAATTACCGACAGTGCGCGCAGTCGCAACCGAGCTAAAGATCAACTTCAATACCGTATCCAGGGCATATCGGATCCTGGACGAGGCTGGCATCATCTGCACCCAACAAGGCAGAGGCACTTATATATTGGAGCTGCCCGCAAATGACTTAAACGCGTCGATCCTGTCTGATAAGGTCGACCACGAAATGCACACCTTCCTCACCAGAATGGCACAATTGGGTTTTACAGCCCACCAAGCGACCAATCTGTTAATTACAAAAACCGCATACAACAATGAAAGCGAGCATCCATGAATAACCGTAACAACGATATCAAATCTATTTGGGCCAAGCAGCCCGATCCACACATTCCAGCCATTGCCATCACCCTCTTTATACTAATGAGCACCGGCGCGGTCATTGCAGCCGTTATGATGGAAGGCATCTATCCAGAATGGCAGATCGGCCTGCTGATAAGCCTTACACTACTGGTTGCCACCGGGTTGCTCTATTCAATAAAAGTAGCCTCCCAGTGGGAAAAAGCGGTTGTATTGCGCTTTGGCAAATTCCATTCATTAAAAGGGCCAGGGCTGTTCGGAATTATTCCCCTGATAGATAGCATTCCGAGCTGGGTAGATCATCGCGTAATGGTCACCCCATTTGCGGCAGAAAAAACCCTGACGAAAGATACCGTGCCAGTGGATGTAGACGCGGTGCTGTTTTGGTTGGTTTGGGATGCAGAAAAAGCGGTCCTCGAAGTGGAGGATTACAAGATCGCCATTGCCTGGGCTGCCCAAACCGCCCTGCGCGATATTATTGGCCGAATGGTTCTGGCGGACATTTTGGTAGGACGCAGCGCAATCGATATCGAACTCCAGAAAACGATTGATGAAAGGACCACCTCGTGGGGAATCACCGCCCAATCCGTGGAGATCCGCGATATTGTCATCCCGCAGGATTTGGAGAACGCCATGTCTCGCCAAGCCCAGGCCGAAAGGGAGCGCCAGGCCCGTGTGATCCTTGGCGAATCTGAGGAACAGATCGCTGAATCCTTCGCGCGCGCTTCCAAAGTGTATATCAACAACCCTACCGCCTTACACTTACGGGCAATGAACATGCTGTTCGAAGGGCTGAAAGAAAAAGGCGCGATGGTCATTGTGCCAAGCTCAGCGATTGACTCGATGAACTTGGGCGGCCTAAGCGGGTTGGTTTCGCTTGGAAAAAGCCAAACAAGCCAACCAACCGAAACCGAATAATGTTTCACATGAAACAGGAGATCTTTCCATGAAAACCAAAACTACCATTACCTTATCCGTTATCCTGGTCCTCATTGCCACCGCGGCCGGCCTGGCTTTGTGGAACCAATTTCCGCCCGATATGGCCTCCCATTGGAACGCCCAGGGGATTGTTGACGGGACAATGAGCAAACCCTGGGCCATCCTGCTTTTACCGGCGGTTGCCACCGTTATGCTGGCCTTGTTCATCGTGTTGCCCGGATTAGATCCGCTAAGCAAGAATATTGCTGCTTTCCGCCCTGAATTCAACCTGTTTATATTTTTGATGATGTTGTTCATGGTTTATGTCTACGCACTCACACTGGTTTGGAATCTGGGCTTTAAGGCATTCTCGATGACCACCGCGATCTTGCCGGCAATGGGTTTGGTATTCATCGGTGTTGCGAAACTCATGGAAAACGCCAAAAGGAACTATTTCATTGGCATTAGAACGCCGTGGACCCTCGCGAGTGACCTGGTTTGGGATAAGACCCACAAACTTGGCTCAAAATTGTTTACAGCAGCGGGTGTGGTCACGATTGCCGGGATCTTCTTTGGAGATCTTGCATTTTGGCTGTTGATGGTTTCGGTCATATTGGTCACCATAACAAGCTTTGTTTACTCCTACATAGAGTACAGAAAGATACAGATGAACCAATAAGATCCTGGTACCTGCGCTGGCATACGAACCTGTTTCACGTGAAACAGGTTCTTTTTTTGGGTGGATGGGTATACAATGAATTTGGACAAATTCATGGAAAGGAATTTGGAATGAAAAGAGATAATTTTCTGTTGGGGATATTAGCGGGGATCGGAATCCTGGTGATCCTTGCTCTCGGTTTGTTTTTTATTCGGCAGGATAACTTGACCTATACCGCCGGGAAAACTCCGGATGAAGTGATCCAGAATTATGTTGTGGCGGTCCACAAGAAGGATTATGAAAAGGCATATTCTTACTTGGCGGAATTGGAATACAAACCCACCTATGACCAATTTAAAACAGCTTTTTTGGACCGTACCATTGACCCGGCCAGCGCAGGCATTGAACTTGGTGAAAGTGATATATCGGGGGACAATGCCAATGTAGAGGTTGGGGTTCTGTTTAACCCCGGCGATCCATTCTCTGGCGGATACCGTAATACCGAATATGGCTTGTTGGTGAAGCAGGGCGGTGAGTGGAAGATAAAACAATTGCCCTATACATTATGGGCATACGATTGGTACACCGAAAGTATGAAGTGGATCAAATAGGCAGGTCTTTATGAAAAGCGTCCGAAGGGTTTATTTTTATCTGGTTGCCTTGATCAGCCTTGAAGTGGTGGTATGGGGCGTGATTGGTTTATTGCGCACCATTTTCTCAACTGGTTTGGCTTTCCAAGGGGCTGACACCTTGTCGCAAGCCCTCGCCTTGGTTTTGGTGGGGATACCCATTTTTGCCCTGCATTGGACCTGGGCTCAGCGAGCAAGTGGCGAATCCGAGGAATTGGTGTCTCCGATCAGGGGGACCTTCTTGTACGCAGCCTTATTGGCGACCTTGTTGCCCGTATCGCAAAACTTGCTCGCTTTGGCCAACCGGGCGATGTTACAAGCATCTGGTATTAATACGTATTTTTCGTTTGTCGGAGGAAACCAATCTACAGTAGATAATCTGATCGCAATTGCCCTCAATGGAATTGTTGCGGTATATTTTTTCAGGGTTCTGCGAGAATCAGAGAAGCTATTTGCGCCCAAAGACCATTATGGCGAGATCGCCAGACTTTACGGTATCGTTTGGGTTGTTTATTCGTTATTTTTAGTTCTGTATGGAATCCAGGAGGTTATTCGTTTTATCTTTTACCAGCCCGCCAATATTATCGGCCCAGCCGGAAAAGAATTCTTTCTCAACGGTTTGGCGATGTTATTGATAGGAACACCCTTATGGGTGTACAGCTGGAATCACCGCCAAAAGGTAGATCAGGCAGAAACCCAACCCTCGGTCGTTCGATTGGTGTTCTTGTTTTTGTTATCGATCGCGGGGGTGGTCTCGGTTCTAACGATGGGTAGTTTGGTACTTTACCAGTTAATTTTATGGGCGTTGGGTTCAGCCATGGATGCCGGCACATTATTATCGCGCATTGGCAATCCGTTTTCTGTTGCGGTATCGCTGAGTGTATTGTGGTTTTACTATGGCAAATGGTTTTATGTTGAAGTCGAAAACCGATATAGTGGCAACCTCGGCAGATCGATCTTGCGCCTGCGAAATTATCTGTTATCCCTTATCGGCATTGTGGCGGTCACCGTCGCGCTGGTTAGCCTATCCAACTTTGTCCTCAATGTAACTTCCGGTGGCATGATCCTTGATGATGCCTTACGCTCAACATTATCGGGTTCATTGGCGGCATTGGCTTGCGCATTGCCGTTGTGGTATTTCATCTGGGTGCCTCTACAAGGAGAAGCTCGACAGGATACCGAGTTGGGGAGCGAAGCAAGAGAATCTGTTGTTCGCCGCGCCTACCTGTACATCGCCATTTTTGCCGCTGTGATCGCTGGTATGGTGGCAGCCATTAGCTTGGTGAACACAGTTCTATTTGGTTTGTTGGACCATCAAAATGCCACTTTTATCAAAAATGTGTTAAATGGGATCACCGATGTAAGCATCTATGGGATCTTGCTTGCATATCATTTATCCTGTCTCAAGGCAGACAATGCCCATAAGCGGGATGAAAAACTTGGAGAAGCGAGCCTTTGGCCAGTTCTGATCGTACTGGAGGAAGCGGATCCAAGGGGCGCAAGCCTGGCAGCGGATTGCGAAAAAAATCATTGGCCTCATAAATTTTGCCCTCCTTCAAAATTAACCCGGGAAGCCTTATCTGAGTCGAAAGTGGTCGTGATCGCAAGCCCATCGGAGGAGACATCCGAAGCGTTTAGGTTGGTCAGCGAATGGGAGGGATATAAGCTCATTCTTCCCGGAATACTCCCTGGATTCAACTGGATCTCGATCGCCAAATTTGACGAAAAAGAATTTAGCCACACCATGCGTTCAATAACGCAAGGGAAGGAACTGCGGCCGTATCAGAGGTTAACCACATGGCAAGTTATCGCTTACATCTTCGCGGTCATTTTCGGCCTCCAGTTCCTCTTGATGTTAGCCGCTATTGTACTTGGATCCATCTTTGATTAAGGGCCAATAGTACTTATTAGCCCCTTTTCAAAATAAATTAAGTCGTTATAATATTTGTTTGTGCCGCAAGGGATGCCCCCCTCATCCCTTACGGCACCTTTTCTGTTGCTCCTAAAAACCTCCTGCCTCGAACATGTTTCG
>SXGT01744513.1_pt1 | contig 19872 bp, 21 predicted proteins | sample 3176221 | NCBI WGS metagenome assembly SXGT01 (sample SAMN11356862, study PRJNA531348) | freshwater metagenome | isolation source: freshwater sample F1-120 | place: China: Fuxian Lake, Yuxi | collected 2017-12-25
CACCGAGGTCGTCCCCGAGGCCGACTTCTGGGAGGCCGAACCGGAGCACCAGGACTATCTGGTGCGCTACCCGACCGGGTACACCTGCCACTTCCCGCGCCCGGGCTGGAAGCTGCCCAAGCGGGCCGAGGTCTGACGAGCGTCAGCTACCGGAGCGGGTAGCGTTGACCGCTGTTTCAGGTCAGGGCCGCGATCAGCTCACCGACGGTGTGGGCTGATTCCAGCGGGTGCCGCAGCGGCCCTCGCGGATTCACGGTGTAGCTGTTTCGCCGCCCGACCTTCGATTTCGTGAGGTATCCATCGGCTATCAGGTCGGCCAGAATTGCCTGCACGGACCGCTCGGTGATTCCGACGCGGAGGCTCACGTCCCGCGCGGTCAGCGATTCCCCCTGCGCCAGGCACAGCAGGACATGGGCGTGGTTGGTCAAGAACGTCCACCCACGGGACGGGCTGTTCGCGACGCCGTCCTGTCCTGCAGCCGCTTTGGTGGCCGCCGACACGCGGCCACGGGTGCGCGCACCGGCACCCGTGGCCCGCTCGGAGACTTCTTTTCGCTTCGCCGCAACCATCGCGGCACCGATCATACTTTGGACTTCACGTTTTGCGCTTCGTCTATCCCGTTGGCTCGGCGCGCTCGCCGTTGCGAGTCGCTACCAAGCTGGCGACGATTGACGTCGTCAGCGTGACGATGATGACCGTCAGCGTCACCGGGATGGGGAGTTTGCCAACCGGGGTCTCCGACAGGATGAGCTTGACGCCGGCGAAGGCCAAGAGAAACGCCAGCCCGTAGTGCAGGTGCACGAACCGGCGCAGCAACCCGGAGAGGCAGAAGTACAGGCTGCGCAGGCCGAGCACCGCAAATGCGTTGGCGCTCCACACCAGGAACGTGCTCGTGGTGATCGCGAGCACCGCGGCCACCGAGTCGATCGCGAAGATGAGGTCGGTCGCTTCGACGGCGACCAAGACGACGAACAACAGTGTCGCCACCCGTTTACCGTCGATGCGGACGAACAAGCGGTCGCCGTGGTAATTGGCGTCGGTGGGGATGACCCGGCGCACCATCCGCACGAGCAGGTTCGAGTCCGGTTCCAACGCCTGGTCGTGCTTGAAGGCCATCTTGTAGGCGGTGTAGATGAGGAACGCGCCGAACAGATATGCCGTCCAGAAGAAGGCCGCCAGTAGCTCGGCACCCACGAAGATGAACACCAGTCGCATCAGCAGTGCGCCGACGACGCCCCAGAACAGCACCTTGTGCTGGTAGCGGTCTGGCACCGCAAAGTAGGTGAAGATCAGCGCGAACACGAACACGTTGTCGACCGACAACGCCTTTTCGATGAGGTAGCCCGCGTAGTAGGTGCCGGCAACCTCACCGCCGTAGGCCCACCACAGCAGACCGCCGAACCCCAACCCGGCCGCGATCCATATGGCCGACCAGACGGCCGCTTCCTTGAACTCGATCACGTGATTGTCGCGGTGCATCAACAAGTCCACGGCCAGCATCAGGGCAATCGCCGCCATCAAGACAACCCAGCCCCAAAGCGGCACCACCAGCGCATCACTCATCGTGTGTGCTCCCATCCATGGTTTCAGGGCGCTCCGCACCCCACTTGTGTTTCACAAAAAATAACACACGAAATATTTTTCGCATGAGTATTGACTCACGTTTTCCTAAACACGTATTCTACTTCGCATGTCCGGGACATTCCTGTTGGCGCTGGTAATCACGCCGATGCTGGTGCCGCTGGTTGCGGTGCTACTCACACAACGCAGCGCGACGCTGTCCGGACTACTGGGCGCGACGACGGCCGGAGCCGGCTTCCTGGGCGCGGTCATCATGACTGTCTGGTTCGCCACAGGTGGTGATGTGATCGGCGTCGGCGGCCAAGTCGTCGGGTTGCGGGCCGACCGACTCGGGGCACTCCTGTTACTTCTGGTCTTCGGCATCAGCGCAGTCGTCCAAGCATTTGCGCTGCGCTATCTCAGAGCAGACCCGCGAGCGTGGTGGTTCGTCGCCGGCTCGAATCTGGTTACCGCAACGTCGGCAGGTATCGCCACCGCCGCGACCCTACTCACGATGGCGCTGGCGTGGACCGTCGGCAGCGTGGGGGTATGTGTGCTACTGGCCATGTACCGGCAACTTCCCGCCGCGCGGGACGGGTTGCGGCGCAGCATGATCGCCTTCCTCATTGGTGACGTGGCGCTGTGGACGGCCGTGCTTCTCGTCTCCGTGCGATGGGGACCGGTCGATCTCGGCAAAATCTCGGCACAGTTGGATGGTCCCGCCGCCGCCGTTGCCGCACTGCTGATAGTGATCGCCGCACTGTCGAGGTCGGCGCAGATTCCCTTCCATCGCTGGCTGCCAGCCACCCTGGCCGCACCGACTCCGGTATCCGCGCTCCTGCACGCCGGCTTCGTCAACGCCGCCGGGATCCTGCTGATCCGGGCCAGCCCGCTCACATCCACCGATATCGCGGTCGCGGCAACGCTCGTCGCCGGCGCGGCCACCATGATCTACGGCGCGTTGATCGCCCTCACCAAACCGGATGTCAAAGGCGCCCTGGTTTTCTCGACAATGGCCCAGATGGGCTTCATGACGCTGACCGCCGGTCTCGGGTTGTGGGCAGCCACCGTCATCCACCTCGTCGCGCACGGGTTCTACAAGGCCTCCCTGTTTCTGTCCTCGGGGTCGGCGATCGCCCATCATCGGCGGCAGGCGGCGATACCGGCGGCACCACCGTTGCCCCGGCGACGACAGGCAGCCTTTGTCGGCGCGGCAGTACTGCTGCCGCTGGCGGCCCTGATCGCCGCAGCCCTTGCCATCCCCGCGATCGGCGGGCACGGCTCCAGCCAGGCACTGCTGGTGTTCGCCTGGGCGACCGGAGGAGCCGCGACCTGGGGATGGTTGCAGCGGCGCCCCGGCGTGACCGGCACACTCACCGCCGCTGCGGTGTTGGCGCCTTCGGCGCTCGCCTACCTCGGGGTCATCAACGTCGTGCACGCCTTCCTACTCCCGGCACTGCCCGCCGAATCCTCGTCACCACTGGGCGTCTGGGCACTGGCCGTCACCGTGCTGGGCATTCTCATCGGACTCGCCGTTCTACAGCGAGGCTCTACCGGTACGACCCTGCACCGCGCGGTCTACGCACACGCCCTCAACGCCGGCCACCTGAGTCCCCAACCGATCGGAGCACGTTTGTGACGCTTACCATTCCACCCGCAGTCGAAACGCAGCGCGCCCGGCTACGCAGCGATGTCGAGGTGGCGGCGCGTGTCCTTCCCACGCACTACCCCCTGACGACGTTCATCGCCGTCAACCCGCTGGCCGGCTTGGAGAGCATGCCCTTCGAACAGGCTGTGCGCCGCGCCGGCGATCTCTACGGGATTCGCGGGACGCTGCCAGAAGAACAGTTCCGCGAGCTGTACCGGCAGGGCCGGATCACCGACTCCGACATCAACCGTGCGTTGGCACGCCGTTACCCGAACCTGTCCGGCGAGCCGCCGGTGCAGCTGGCGGACCGTGCCGTGCGTGCGGCAGACCTGCTCCGCGCCGATCTGCTGCACGGTCACCCCGCGCCACCGCCGCGACGCCACACCCGCACTCGCGCAGAGGAAACCGTTCGCACCGTGGCCGATGCCGTGGACTCGCAAACGGCAAAATGGTGCGCGGCGTACTTCGGCGCCGCCGCCTGGCCGATGCCAGGCCGCGCCCGGGGCTTCCACACGGCGTGGCGAGAACTGGTCGAAGGCGACCGGAGTCTTTCGCGAGCGACACGCAAGAGGCTGACCGACAGTCCCGAACGGTCCGACGATGCCGTGCTGGCCGCCCTGGACGCCCTGGCGGTGACACCCGAGGCGCGGGTGCCCTATCTGCAGGCACATCTGACGCGGCTGCCGGGGTGGACGGCACACATCAACTGGTGCGGGCACCGCGAAACCGGCATCAACCTGATGCAGTATCTCGCCGTGCGGCTGAGCTACGAGGCAGCGATGCTGGCCGAACCCCACCGCAGCCCCGTCACCGGGCCGCCGGCCACGACGGCGCCGCCGTCGGCTCAGGAACGCGTGGCGCGACTCATCGCCGCCTGCGGACTGGGGCCGGCGACCGAGACCCAATTCGCCGCGGCTGCCCGCATCCTGTCCGTGATGCAGGTGGCTTCACGGGAGTCGCTGTGGCAAAACGCTTTCGAGGGGAACTACCGCGACGGACTGCTATCTGCACTCGGCGAGCACCGCGTGGCGGAGCCGGAACATGCCGCCATCCAGGTGATCACCTGCATAGACACTCGGTCCGAAGGCCTGCGTCGCCATCTGGAAGCGCGTCCCGGCTATCAAACCTTCGGCTTCGCAGGGTTCTTCGCGGTAGCGATCCGCTTCACCGACCTGCTCGGCGGTCAACCGGCAGACCTGTGCCCGGTCCTGATGGGCCCCTCCCACGACGTCAAGGAAACCGCCGCCGCGGGTGGGGTCGCCGCGCGGCGCATCAGCGGTATGACATGGCTGGCCGGGGCAGAGACCGCATTTCACGCCGCCAAGGACGAGCTCGCCGCACCGTTCACCCTCGCCGAGGCGGCCGGTTGGGTGGCGGGACCGGCCATTGCGATGAAAACACTTGCACCCAACGTCACCGGCGCCTGGCGCAGTCGGCTACGCGACCTGATCGCGCCGCCCACTCCCACGGCGCTCAACCTCGATTCCATCCCCCTGGAGGAACGCGTGCTCTTAGCTCGGGCGTCTCTGACAACCATGGGGCTCACTCGCGACTTCGCCGCACTGGTGGTGCTGTGCGCACACGGCAGCACCACCGAGAACAATCCGTATCAGGCCTCCCTGGACTGCGGTGCCTGCGGCGGGCAGGCCGGTGGCCCCAACGCCCGCACCGCCGCACTCATCCTCAATCAGTTCGAGGTCCGAGAGCAGCTGCGCCGCGAAGGAATCGATATTCCTGACCGTACGGTGTTCGTCGCCGCCCAGCACGACACCGCCACCGACCGGGTCGTGGTCCTCGATGAGCACCTGGCTCCAGCCAGTCACCACTCCGAGATCGCCAGATTGCGGACCGATCTGGCGGCCGCGGGCGCGGCACTGGCCACCGAACGGTGTGCCGACCTGCCCGGTGGGCAGCGACGCCGGTCATCCGGCCGCCACGTCAGCACGCGGTCTAGGGACTGGGCACAGGTCTACCCGGAGTGGGGTCTGGCGGGCAATGCCACATTCATCGTCGCACCCCGATCGGCGACCCGCGGAATCAATCTGCGCCGCAGAGCATTTCTGCACTCATACGACGCCGACACCGATTCGGGAGGCGAAGCGCTGGAGACCATCCTGACCGCGCCGCTGGTCGTGGCGCAGTGGATCAACAGCCAGTACTACTTCTCCACCGTTGCCCCCGAGACATTCGGTGCTGGGAGTAAAACCATTCACAACGTGGTCGGAACCGCCGGGGTGCTGTCCGGCCACATCGGCGACCTGCGGCTCGGACTGCCGTGGCAGTCCGTGGCCGAGGGCGGGCGGTTGCGTCACGAGCCGCTCCGGCTGCTGGCAGTGATCCAGGCACCGCTGGTACGCATCGACACCATCGTCGAGCGCAACCCTATCCTGGCGCGGCTCTTCGGAAACGAATGGATCGCCGTCGCAGCCCGCGAGGGAATCGACCGCCCCTGGCAGCGCTGGACCCCCGGAGGTTGGCGGACCTGGGACGAAACCGCCAGTTCCTGCGAACCGACTCACCTGAAGGAGATGATCCGATGACGGTCGACCTGACCAAGATGACCAAGATCGAGGTGGTGGTTGCCGGCCAGGATGCGCCTGCGGTGCGCGACCTGATCCGAAGCGTCGGCGCCACCGGCTACACCAGTCTCGCGGGGGTGTCCGGGCTCGGTCACCACGGTTACCGCCAGGGCCGGCTGCTGTTCAACCAGCAGGCGACCCTGGAACTGCTCATCACGGTGGTGCCCGATGACCGCGTCGAGCCGCTTCTCGCCGGGCTGCGCCCTTTCCTCGACGCCAGCTCCGGCGTGATGTTCGTGACGGAGACCTACGTCAGTCGGCCCGAGTACTTCGACAGCAGCAACCGAGGAAAGGAGGTCCGGTGATGTCCGAGCCGATGCGTGCCTGGCAACGGTTGCTGTCGGGCCACGAGCGCAGCGGTGTCCGCACACCCATCGCAACGGTGTTTCGCTGTGCCGACCCCGGCCCGCCCAGCGAGGTGGTGTTCGATCAGCGGTGGGGCTCGGTGATCGACGTCCGCACGTGGGGCCACGTCGTCGACGACGGCGTGCTGGCCACCCTGGAATATGCGGTGGACATTCTCGAGGTTCCCCTGATCGTGGTGCTCGGTCACCACGACTGCGCGGCAATGCGCGCCGCCATGCGGGCGTGGGAGCATGCCGAACTGCCCGACGGTGCCGCCCGCAGTGCGGTCCAGCACGCGCTGTGGTCGATCGTTCGGCGCGGCACGCCGGCGAATTCGCTCGACGCGGTCACCGCCGCACACGCCGTCGAGACGGGACTCGCGCTGATCCAGCGCTCACCATTCATCGCCGCGCGGGTCGATGAGCGAGTCTGCGGGATCGTCTGTGCCAGCACCGGTCCGGGCGACACCGGCGTACACGTGCACGGGACGATCGGTCCCGTCGGCGAAAGCGGGGAACACCTCATCGAGTGCGTGTGAACGCCCTACCCCTCCGGTGCTATTCCCCGGGTCGCTGCGCTCCAGCCCTCCGGTGCAGAACAACCCGGCCACCGCGCTTGGGCGTGAAGGCCACTCCCCGCGAGTGCACCTTCTCCCCCGGTGCGGTGGTCGTGGCAATGGTGAAGTGCCGCAGCACCGTCCGTAGCACGATGTCCATTTCGACATTGGCGAACACCGCGCCAACGCAGCGCCGCGTCCCGCCGCCGTAGGGCACCCAGGCCAGCGGCGGACGGTTGCCGATGAACCGCTGCGGGTCGAACCGTTCGGCATCCTCGAACTCGCGCTCGTGCAGCTGGGACAGGCTGACCACGATCGAATGGCCCTGCGGTATGACCCATTCGCCGAGTTCGAAGGTCGGCGAGTAGACGTGCCTGCCGGAGAAGTCGATGACGGTCCTGGCCCGCTGAGTCTCCAGGATGACGGCCTGGCGGTACTCGTTGTCGTCGCCTGCAGCCTCCTCGACCAGCCTGGCCAGCACGTCGGGATGCCGGCTGATCCGCTCGAAGACCCAGCCCATGGTGGACGCCGTCGTCTCGTGCCCGGCGGCCAGCAGGGTCAGTAGTTCGTCCGCGATGTCCTGGCGCGACATTGCCGTGCCATCTTCGTAAGTGCTGCGCAGCAGCAGCGCCAGCACGTCATCGCGTTCATCGAGCCGCGGATCGGCGGCGACTTCGTCGATCAGACGCCCGACGACATCGTCATAGCGGCGGCGGTAGTCGGCCAGCCGGCCCCACGGATGCCAGCGGCCGTATTCCCGCTTGGGAGTCGGCAGGGTGGCGCAGCGCGAGCCCAGCGTCACCCACGGCGGAATGATCCGGCGCAGCTCGTCCAGGTGTGCGCCGTCGGCGCCGAACACCGCCCGCAGTATCGCGTTCAGGGTGATCCGCATCATCGGATCAAGCGTCGGGAACTCCTGCCCCACCGGCCAGTTCGCAGACTCGCGCAGCGTCTCCTCTTCGAAGATCTGCTCGTAGTTCTTGATGCTCTTGCCGTGGAAAGGCGGCGTGAGGAGCCGGCGCCTGCGTTTGTGCTCGCCGCGGTCGAGCGCGAACACCGAACCGGGCCCGAGTATCCGGGACAGGTTCGGCTGGATATTGCCGACGTCATCGGGGCTGGCGGTGAACAACTGCTTGGCCAGTTGTGAATCGGTGACGATCACGGTGGGGCCGAAAACCGGCAGTTTCATCGTGAACGCCGGTCCGTAGCGGCGCGCCAGCCGCGCGACGACGGGGCGGCGGAACAGTGCGAATCCGATGCCGGTCAACGTCTTGCCGGCGGTGGGCCCGGGTGGCAGATGTACGGCGGGAACTTCGGTGATGGTCGCTTCGCTCATGGACGCACTCCAGACCGGGTGTTGGTACTGCGATGTACCGCAGGTGTGTGAGCTACGGTACTCCGTGGTACCAGCGGTCGGCAAGAGCAATCGGCAAGGATGGCGCGATGGAGGCAAGTCGGCCATTTCGCATCCGCCTGTTCGACGGCCTGGCGTCTTCCATCGCCGAACGTGGATACCGGGCCACCACGGTCGCCGACATCGTGCGGCACGCCCGCACCTCGAAGCGCACGTTCTACAGCGAATTCACAGACAAGGAGCAGTGTTTCGTCGAGCTGCTGCGTGCCGACCACGAGCAGCTACTGGTGGCGATCCGGACCTCCGTGGACCCCGAATCGGATTGGCGGGTGCAGATCCGCCAGGCCGCCACCGCCTATGTGGACCACATCGGCGCGCGGCCGGAGATCACGCTGAGCTGGATCCGGGAACTGCCCGCCCTCGGCGCCACCGTGCGGTCCATCCAGCGCGCGGCCATGAGCGGGCTGACCGAACTGCTCGTCGACCTGTCCGACAGCCCGGGCTTCCGGCGTGCCGAGCTGGCACCGGTACGGCGTGAACTGGCCGTCATCCTGCTCGGCGGGCTGCGGGAACTGACGGCACTGACCGTGGAGGACGAACTGCCTATCGCGTCGATCCTGGAGCCCGCAGTGCTCGCCTCCGAAGCATTGCTCAGCGCAGGATCAGCCGCGCGGATTTGAGCAGTCGCAGGGAAATCTCCGGGTATGCCTCATATCCCATACCCGCCCACACCAGCGTTCCGGTGTAGAGCAGTTCGAGCGCTTCGATGACATCGGGGTCCACCGCAGCGCCCAGGGCCGCGACCAGGCGGGCCCGGATGTCCGCGCCGATGCGCCCGCGCAGTACATCGACATCGGGATCCTTGCCGAGCAGCGCGTTGGTCACCGCGCCCGCGAACTCGGGCTCACCGGCCACCAGCGACGAGATCTGCTCCAGCACCTCGAGCACCCGCGTCGCCGGATCCGACGATTCGTGCTCGGCGAGCGGGGATTCGACGAGTCTGCGCCAGAACACCTCGGCAACGAGGTGCTCCTTGGAAGAGAAATAGGTATAGGCGGTGGCGGCTCCGACGCCGGCCTGCGCGGCCACCCGGCGCACTGTCAGCGCCGAAAATCCCTCGCGGCCCAACAGTTCGAGCGCGGCCTTGCCGAGCCGGTCGACGGTATCGGCCTGCTTGGCGCTCAACCTGCGGCGCGTCGACTCCAGGGCCGTATCGGACACGTGTCCAGACACTACTGCAACCGCCCATCACCAGCACCGGTAGGTTTATCTGCCATGAGCACCGCCGACACCGCACTGCCCGCCGAAGCCGCCCGCCTGTTCGAGTTCGCCGAGCAGGTCATCGGCTTCATGCCCGCCGACGAGGGCCGCGCCCTCTACGACGCCGCCGTGCACTATCTGGCCGGCGGCGTCGGCGTCGAGATCGGCACCTACTGCGGCAAGTCCACCGTGCTGCTGGGTGCGGCCGCCGCACAGGTCGACGGCGTCGTCTACACCGTCGACCACCATCACGGGTCCGAGGAACACCAGCCCGGCTGGGAGTACCACGACACCGCGCTCGTCGATCCGGTCACCAAGCGATTCGACACCCTGCCCACCATGCGCCACACCCTGGACCTGGCCGGTCTGGAGGACCACGTGGTGGCCATAGTCGGCAAGTCCCCCACCGTCGCCCGGGTCTGGGGCACCCCCGTGCAGTTTCTGTTCATCGACGGCGGCCACACCGAGGAGGCCGCCCAGCGTGACTACGACGGCTGGGCCAAGTGGGTGGCACCCGGCGGCGGACTGGTCATCCACGATGTGTTCCCCGACCCGAAGGACGGCGGACAGGCTCCATTTCACATCTACCGCCGCGCCATCGATTCCGGTGACTTCAAGGAGATCTCGGCGACCGGATCGCTGCGACTGCTGGAACGCGTCTAGACGCGGTCGCAGGCGCAGTCGAATTCGCCCTCCAGGCCGCGCGGCAGCTCGGCACCGTGGAAGATGCCGCCGGCCGGGGTGGTCCGGGACAGGGCGTCGGCGGCCAGGACCATCGCCGCGCCGGTCCAGGTGGTGCGCTCCACGGGCCAGCGCTTGCCGTCGGTGAAAACCAGACCCGTCCAATAGGATCCGTCCACCTCACGTAGATGTTGCATGGCGGTGAACTGCTCCAGGGCCCGCGCGCGGTCACCGACGGCATCCAGCGCCATGACCAGTTCGCAGGTCTCCGCGCCGGTCACCCACGGCCGGTGGTCGACGCAGCGGATACCCAGACCTGGCACCACGAAGTCATCCCAGCGGGATTCGATGCGAGACAGTGCGGCCCCACCCTGGACGGCTCCCCCGAGCACCGGGTAGTACCACTCCATCGCATGAGTATCCTTGGCGTTGAACAGTTCCGGATGCTCGGCGATCGCGTGCCCCAGTTGACCGACGGCGACCTCCCACTCGGGCTGCGGATCGTCGAGGTAGTTCGCCAGCGCCAGAGCGCACCGGATGCTGTGGTAGATGCTCGCGCAACCGGTGAGCAGAGCCTCGTCCATCATCCCGGCTTCGCTTCTGGCCCAGCTGATCTGACCGCCCGGCAACTGCATGCTGAGCACGAGCTCGATCGCCCGGCTGACCGTGGGCCACATCTGCACCGCGAACCGCCGGTCCCCGGTGATGAGCACGTGATGCCACACGCCGGTGGCGATATAGGCGCAGAAGTTGCTGTCGGTGTTGGCATCCTCGATGACACCGTTGCGCAACTGGATCGGCCAGGAACCGTCGGCCCGTTGCGTGCGGCGACACCAGTCGAATCCGGCGCGAGCCGGCTCGAGCAGACCTGCGACGGTCAGGGCCATCAGGTTCTCGACGTGGTCCCACGGGTCGGTGTGACCTCCGACCGACCAGGGGATCGCACCGTCGGACTCCTGGGTGTCGGCAATGGACTTGGCCGTCTGCAGGCACTGCTGCGGCGTCAGTACACCTGACACACCGGGAATCTCGTGGCGACGCATGGTGTCCTACGCAACCGGCTTTTCGAAGGCCGCCGGCTTTTCAAAATACAACGCGACGCTCTTACCGATCACCGGGTTGAGCGCGGCCTCGGCCTGACGGGTCAGCCACGGCCGGCTCATCATGTCCCACACCAGTAGCTTGTGGTAGGCGGTCACCACGGGATGATTCGGCTTGTCCACCCCAACAGCGCATTTCAGCCACCAGAACGGCGCGTGCAGCGAATGCGCATGCTCGCGGTGCGTGAATCGCATGCCGCGGCTCACGACCTTGTCGCGCAGTTCATCGGCACGGTAGATCCGGATGTGCCCACCCTCGTTGGCGTGGTACTCGTCCGAGAGCAACCAGCACACCTTTTCGGGGAGCCAGCGGGGCACGGTGATGGCAAGTACGCCACCGGGTTTGAGCACCCGGACCAGCTCGGCGATGGCGGCGTCATCCGCCGGGACGTGCTCAAGGATCTCCGAGGCGATCACACAGTCGAAGCTGCCGTCGGCATAAGGCAGCGCCAGGGCATCGCCCTTGACGGCCTCCGCGGTGGCCGAGGCGGGCGCCTCGCCCTGCTCCTTCATGGCGGTCAGGATGGCGTCGACATCGTTGAGATCCTCGACGCTCTGATCGAAGGCGATGACATCGGCGCCACGCCGGTATGCCTCGAAGGAGTGCCTGCCCGCGCCGCAACCGACATCGATGACCGATGTCCCTGGCCCGACGCCGAGCCGGTCGTAGTCAACGGTCAGCACGCTGTCCGCCCTTTCTTCGCCTTGGCGGCGGTTCTCTCGATGGCCCGCTCGTACACGGCGACGGTCTGCGCCGCAACGGATTCCCAGCTGAACACGTCCAACGCCCGACGCCGGCCCGCGGCACCGAGGCGGTGCCGTTCGGCCGGTGAGTCCAGCAGTTCGCCGAGCACACCGGTCAGCTCCTCGACATCGGCGGGCCGCACCAGGCGGGCACATTCACCCTCATCGCCGAGCACCTCGGGCAACGCGCCGGCCCGGCTCGCGACGATCGGGGTGCCGCTGGCCATCGCCTCCACCGCGGGCAACGAGAATCCCTCGTACAGCGAGGGTATGCAGGCAATTTCGGCCGATGACAGCAGCTCGGCAAGCGCTTCATCAGACAGGCCGCTGGACACATTGACGATATCGGAGATGCCCAGTTCGGCGATCAGCTTCTCGGTCGGCCCGTTGGGTTCGAGCTTGGACACCAGTTGCACATCCAGGTTGTGATGCGCACGCAACCGCGCCACCGAGTGCAACAGATTGCCCACACCCTTGAGCGGTACATCGGCGCTGGCGATCGCGATGATCCGACCGGGCACCCGGTCGGCAGCGGGCCTGAACAGCTCGGTGTCCACACCGAGGGGCACCACGTGCAACTGCTCGTCGCTCACCCCGAAGTCCTCGGCGATATCGGCGGCCGACGTCGAGGAGACGGTCAGCAGTTCCGGGATCGCCCGCGCGACCTTCTTCTGTGTCTCCGCGAACGCGTACCAGCGCCGCACCAGCGGCTTGCGCCACCAGGTGGCGGCGGCCACCTCGAGCACCCGGTCGCGGGTGATCGGGTGGTGCACGGTCGCGACCACCGGCAGGCCGCGCTTGGCCATCGTCAACAGCGCCGAACCCAGGCTCTGGTTGTCGTGGATGACATCGAACTCGTCACCGCGTTCGGCCATGATCCGGGCCACCCGCAAACAGAACGTCTTGGGTTCGGGAAACCCGGCCGACCACATGGTTGCCAGCTCGAGCAGATCGATGCGGTCCCGGATCTCGCGGGGGTGCGGCACCCGGAACGGATCGGGTTCGCGGTAGAGGTCCAGGCTCGGCACCTTGGTGAGCCGTACCCGCGGGTCCAGCCCGTCGGGATAGGGCTGGCCGGAGAACACCTCGACCTCGTGGCCGAGTTCGGCGAGGCCCTGGGAGAGGTAGCGGACGTAGACACCCTGGCCACCGCAATGCGTTTTGCTGCGATAGGACAGAAGGGCTATACGCACGTCAGCTCAATCCGCTGAACTGCAGCGCAAGCATACTGGACATGTGTCCAGACTATAGTTCGACGGGCTAGGTGGCGCAACGCGGCCGGGGCCGCCCGGGCACGGGTAGGACAAAGGCGAACGGCCTCGGGAAGCCGAGGCCGTTGAGCTCCGCGCGCCGCACGGCGGCAACGCTCACCACGCGCGTTCTCCCCGATGACGGTTCATAGCAACGTAATTGGCCATCGCCGGCCGGTGCGTCGGTACCGGGTTCGACGGCAACGATCAGCACCCAGTGCCGCGGAATGAACCTGCCGACCAGCATCGCGACCGGAAAACCGTCGCGCACGGCAGCAATCACGTCGTCGAGTGGATCTGTTCTGCGCAGCAGGCCAAGGCACACGCGCCACCGGTACCGCACCGGACTGTGCTCACCGATGGCGCCGGCCAGCCCGCGCGGGGTCATCCCGAGACGCCGGGGCCAGATCCGGTTGACCGCATGGTGGACCCGCAGCTGTTCGGCATCGAACCAGGACGCCGCAGCGGCGCCGCTCAGCGGGGTGCCGTAGTCGGGCTTCAGCAACGCGGCGGCCAGCACCGCGACGGAGGGACCACAGCTGATTCCGTCGCGTTGGCGCAGGCGCAGACCGGCGAACTTCATGGCCTTCCAGGGTAGCCATTTCTGGTACCCCTGGTATCGGGTATCTGTTTCTGGCAACATTACCGACCTGTAAATCCGCAGGACGGCAAACGGGGGTGGGCATGTCAGGCACGTTGAGCGTGTTGGCGGAGGCGGGCACCGAGGGTGGTGGCGCCGATCTCGACCAGATCATCGGCGTATCGATCGCCACCGGCATCATCACCGCCGGACTGTTGTGGATCGGCATCCTGCATCGCACGCGCCGCATCACGTGGCTGGACACGCTGGCCACCAAGGTCGGCGTCACGATGAATCGGCCACCCTGGGTGGCGCTGCCGACGCTGCTGTTCACCTCGACGATCATCTGCGCGATGTTCGGGTTCATCTGGGATGTCAGCCTGCACATCGGCAAGGGCCGCGACTCCGGCCCGCTGGCCAACCCGGCGCACTATTTCATCCTGGTGGGGCTGTTCCTGCTGTTCATCGCCGGATCGTTGGCCATCATCCTGCCCTACGAGAAGCCGGGTCCGGCGGCTCTGCGGATCACCAGAACCTGGTACGCGCCCATCGGCGGTGTGCTGATGGCCGCCTGCGGTCTCTACGCGCTCATCGGTTTCCCGCTCGATGACGTCTGGCATCGCATCTTCGGTCAGGACGTCACCCTGTGGGGGCCCACCCATCTGATGCTGATCGGCGGCGCGGGCCTGTCCCTGGTCGCCGTGCTGCTGCTCGAACACGAGGGCCGCATCGCGATGGGACCCGATGCCGAGGTCACCCCTCGGAAGATACTGCGCTACTTCGCTTTCGGTGGGCTCGTCATCGGACTGTCGGTGTTCCCCGTCGAATACGACTTCGGCATCGAGCAGTTCCGGCTGGTGCTGCACCCGATGTTGATCGCGGCCGCGGCGGCGCTGGCCCTGGTCGCCGCCCGGATCACCCTCGGCAAGGGCGCGGCGCTGGCCGCCGTGCTGTTCGCGCTGCTGATCCGCGGGCTCGTCGCGGCCGCGGTGGGCCCGGTGCTCGGTGCCCCCTACAGCTGGTTCGCGCTCTACCTCGGCCCGGCAGTGGTGGTCGAGTTGTTGGCGCTGACACCACTTCTGCGGCGTCCCATCCTGTTCGGCGCGGTTGCCGGCGCCGGTATCGGCACGGTCGGCCTGTGGCTGGAGTCGTTCTGGATCGATGCGGTCTTCATGTACCCGTGGCCGGCCTCCATGTGGGTCGAGGCTCTGGTCACCTCGGTGCCGGTGGCCGTCCTCATGGGGATGTGCGGCGGGCTGCTCGCCACCGTGCTCACCGGCCGCCCGTTGCCGCGGCGTGCCGCGAGCATCGGGGTGGTGGTGCTGACGGTGCTGACCGTCGGCGCGGCGGTCGGCAACGGCCTGAACATCGCGGTGCCGCAGAACGCAAGCGCGCAGATCACGCTCACCGAATTGCCCAGCCCCGCCGGGCAGCGGCTGGTGAGCGCCGACATCCGGGTCACCCCGGCCGACCTGATCAGCGATGATCCCCAATGGATTTCGATGCTGTCCTGGCAGGGCGGCCTCGACAACGAGCGCGGCCTGATCGTGGACAAGCTGGAGCGCCTGGGGCCCGGCCACTACCGCACCACCCGCCCGGTCCCGGTCTGGGGCACCTGGAAGACCTTGGTCCGCGTGCAGGACGGCCGCACCATGACCGCCGTCCCGATCTTCCTGCCCGCCGACCCGGGCATCGGTGCCACCGAGCTGCCCGCCGAGGCGTCGATGACACGGGAGTTCACCCAGGAGATCGAAATCCTGCAACGGGAACGCAATCTGGACGTGCCGAGCTGGCTGTTCACCGCGGCGTCTCTGGTCGTCCTGCTGTGCTCACTCGTCCTGATCGCGGCGCTGAGCTGGGGTGCCGGCCGGATCAACGATCGGGAGATGCGCGCCCTCAGCGGCGCCGAGACCAAGCAACCCGTCCCGCTGACGTGACCTACCTGGCCGATCACTCCCTGCTGCTCGCCCTGCCCGCGTTCGCCCCCGCCGTGGTGGTGGCCGCGGTGGTGGCGTGGGTGGCCATCCGGGACCGGCGCAACCCCGACCCCGACGACGAGAATCCACGTGAGGACACAGATTGAGGACACTGATCGCGGCGACCGTGGTGCTGACCGGGGCCGTGCTGGCCACCGCGGGCTGCACGAGTTCCACCGGGGAACAAGCCGACCGGTCCTCGGCCACCGCGGCTCCGGCGCTCTCCGACCAGCAGGCCCCGCCTGAGCGGGTCGTCATCGACGTGACCATCAAGAACGGGCAGGTGACGCCGGTCAACCAGCAGGTGCAGGCCGCGGTGAAGCAGCCGATCATCATCCGGGTCACCAGTGACGCCGAGGACGAACTGCACGTACACGCCAGCCCCGAACACACCTTCGCCGTGAAACCCGAACCGCTGCAATCCTTTCAGTTCGAGGTCGAGGTGCCCGGCAAGGTCGACGTGGAGCTGCACGATCTGCACCGCGTCGTCGCGACCATCACGGTGCAGTGACCACCACGGCGGTCCTCGCCCACGGTCTGGGTGGCCCGGCCGATCTGCCCATCCCGTTCACCTACGCGGTGGTCGGCGCCGCCTGGACGCTGACCCTCACCTTCGCGGTGGTCGCACTGGCCTGGCGCACACCACGTTTCGATCCCGACACCCCTGGCCGTCCCCTTCCGCGCTGGGTCACCACCGTCGCCGACGCGCCGGTGACCCGGTGGCTGATCGCCGCGGCCGGGCTGGCGTTCACCGCGTGGGTGGCCATCGCTGCGGTCACCGGTCCGCAGGACTCCCGCAACGCGCTGCCCGGCGTCTTCTACGTGCTCCTGTGGGTCGGCCTGGTGGCACTGTCACTGTTCCTGGGCCCGGTGTGGCGAGCGATATCGCCGGTGCGCACGGTCCTGCGCCTGCTGCGTGTCACCCGCGACGCATATCCGCGCCGGCTCGGGTACCGGCCCGCCGCCGCCGGATTGTTCGCCTTCGTCTGGCTCGAGTTGGCCAGCCCTGACCCGGGATCGCTTACCGCGGTCAAGATCTGGCTGCTGATCTACCTCGCGGTGACGCTCGTGGGCGGGCTGCTGAGCGGACCTCGCTGGTGCGCGCACGCCGACCCGTTCGAGGTCTACAGCATGATCGCCTCCCGGTGCGCACCGTGGCGCCGCAACGCCGACGGCCGCATCGCCGTCGGCAATCCGTTCAACCAGCTGTTGTCGCTTCCGGTGCGGCCCGGCACCGTGACCGTGCTGGCCGTGCTGCTGGGATCCACCGCGTTCGACAGCTTTTCGGCGATGCCGGGGTGGCGCAACTTCGTCGACACCCACACCTCGGGCGCCTGGGATGCCAGCGCCGCCAAGACCGCGGGACTGCTGGTGTTCGTGGTGACGGTGGCGGTGACCTTCAGCCTGGCCGCCGGGGCGACCGGAGGTGTGGACCGCGAGGGCCGCCGCGCGCTGCCCGGGCTGATGGCGCATTCGCTGGTGCCGATCGTCATCGGCTACGTCTTCGCCCACTACCTCACCTATCTGGTCGAGAAGGGCCAGCAGACCGTGCACGCGCTCATGGGATCCCATGACGCCGAGGTGTATTACCTGCTGTCCATGCATCCGTCGGTACTGGCTTCGCTCAAGGTCGGGTTCGTGCTGCTCGGACATGTGGCCGGTGTCATCGCCGCGCACGACCGCGCGCTGCGGGTGTTGCCCAAGGGCCATCAGATGACCGGGCAGCTCGCGATGATGCTGGTGATGGTCGGCTACACATTTACCGGCCTGTACCTGCTCTTCGGCGGGTGAGGGGACTACGGTTGAGCCATGCGTGCGCTGATCGTGGTCGATGTGCAGAAGGATTTCTGCGAAGGTGGGTCCCTGGCGGTTGACGGCGGCGCCGCCGTCGCACGGGGCATCACCGAGTTGCTGAACGGGCACGATTACGACCATGTGGTCGCCACCATGGACTTCCACATCGATCCGGGCGAGCACTTCTCCGACACACCCGACTACCGGGTGTCCTGGCCGCGGCACTGCGTGGTGGGCACCCCCGGGGTGGACTTCCACGAGGATCTCGACCCGGCCGCGGTGCAGGCGGTGTTCACCAAGGGCGAGTTCTCGGCCGCCTACAGCGGTTTCGAGGGCACCGATGCCGACGGTACGACGCTGACGGACTGGCTGGCCCGCCGCAAGGTGGATACCGTCGACGTGGTGGGTATCGCCACCGACTACTGCGTGCGGGCCACCGCACTGGATGCCGCGGCGACCGGGTTGCGCACCCGCGTGCTGCTCCCGCTGTGTGCCGGGGTGGCCGCGGACTCCACCGCCGAAGCGGTGGCCCTGCTGCGGGCCCGCGGCGTCGACGTCACCGAGTAGTCCCGAAGCGGGCCAACTGCGCGGTGAGTTCCTCGGCGTAGGCCGAATCGTGTTGATGGACAGTTCCGTTCGGGCGGCCACGGTCAAATCAAGCCGTGGGCTCCACCGGGCGCCCGGTCCACCGCGGGGCGCGCCGTTCCAGCTGTGCCCGCACCCCCTCGGGGGCGTCGTCGTGGGCCATCAGTTCCAGGTGGATCTCCGTCTCGCGCGCCCCGACCTGCTCGCGGGTCAGATCGAACGAATCCCACAGCAGCCGCTTGCTGGCCGCCACCGACATCGGCGCGGTGTTCTCGGCGATGTCGCGGGCGGTCTCGAGCGCCGCGGGCAGCACGTCGGCGGCCGGCAGTACCCGGCTGCCCAGCCCGAGCGCCACCGCCCGGTGCCCGTCGAACATCGCTCCGGTCAACAGGATCTCGGCCGCCGTGGCGATACCGACCAGCCGCGGGAGCACCCAGTGCGAGTAGGCATCGCCCACCACGCCACGGCGCACCTGCACGATGCCGTACGTGGCGTCGGCGGCGAAGAACCGGATGTCGCACTGCAGTGCCAGTGTCAGGCCGAGCCCGATCGCGTGCCCGTTCACCGCGGCGATCACCGGTTTGGCCAGCGTCCATGCCGGCACCGGGAAGGCGGCCGCACTGAACCCCTCGCCGGGCGCGGTGAAGGTCTGCGCGCCCGCACCCAGATCCGCTCCTGCGCAGAACGCCGGTGGGGTGCCGGTCAGCACGATGGCGCGAATCTCGTCGGCCGCGTCGCACCGCGTCAGCGCATCGGCCAGTTCCTCGCGCATACCGTCACCGACGGCGTTGCGCTGCCCGGGGCGGTTCAGTGTCACGGTGGCGACGCCGGCGTGCACACCGGTCAACAGTGTTCGGTACTCGGGCAGCACTGGCACTCCTTCCGCTCGATCAATATATCTGTAGCAGAGGTACCCTTTGTGGATGGACACGCGCAGCGATCTGGCCGGTGAACTGTTCGCCGTGGTCGGCCGGTTTCGGCGGCAACTGCGACGGTCCACCGGCGGTGGATTCGACCGCACCGGCCTCACGCAGTCCCAGGCCGAACTGCTGCGCCTCGTCGGCCGCCGCCCCGGCATCTCGGTCCGCGAGGCGGCCGCCGAGCTCGGACTGGCCGCCAACACCGCCTCCACCCTGGTGTCCCGGCTCGCCGCCGACGATCTGCTGCACCGCACCGTCGACAGCACCGACCGCCGGGTCGGGCGGTTGCGCCTCACCGACGCGGCGCAGGATGTCGCGGATCGTTCGCGGCTCGCCAGGCGCACCGCACTGGCCGGAGCCCTCGAAACGCTCGATGCCGACCAGATCGACGATCTGACAAAGGGGTTGGCCGTCATCGCCGAGCTGACCCGACTCCTTCAGGAGGACCAGCAATGACCCAGCCACCGGCCGTCGACTGCCGGGGCCTCACCCACCGCTACGGCAAGTTCACGGCGGTGTCCGGCCTCGACCTCCAGGTGGCGGCGGGTGAGACCGTCGGCCTGCTCGGCCCCAACGGTGCGGGCAAGACCACCGTCATCCGCGTGCTGACCACCCTGACCCCGGTGCAGCAGGGCGAGGTGCGCATCTTCGGCCTCGACGCCCGGCGCGACACCATGGACATCCGCTACAACATCGGCTATGTCCCGCAACAACTTTCCATCGAGGCCGCGCTGACCGGACGGCAGAATGTGGAACTGTTCGCCCGGCTCTACGATGTGCCGCGCCGCGAACGCGCCGACCGGGTCGCCCAGGCGCTGGACTCGATGCAACTCGGCGATGTGGCCGACAATGTGGCGGGCACCTACTCCGGGGGGATGGTGCGGCGCCTGGAGCTGGCCCAGGCACTGGTCAACCGGCCGTCACTGCTGTTGCTCGACGA
>SXGT01792090.1_pt1 | contig 19872 bp, 16 predicted proteins | sample 3176221 | NCBI WGS metagenome assembly SXGT01 (sample SAMN11356862, study PRJNA531348) | freshwater metagenome | isolation source: freshwater sample F1-120 | place: China: Fuxian Lake, Yuxi | collected 2017-12-25
CTTCCTTGCGGGGAGGGCGACTCAACAAAGCATTTCCGGCTCCCTCCCCCTTGCGGGGAGGGCTGGGGAGGGGGTATTTGTGACCCTCATGCACCAAGACCCCGACCAGCGCAACTTCGCGCGAGACCTTCGCAATCAACCAACCGAAGCCGAGAAACGGTTGTGGTGGTTTTTGCGCGCCGGGCAACTTGGCTGCAAGTTCCGTCGCCAGGCGGCCCTGGGTGCTTACGTCGTTGACTTTGTTTGCTTCTCGCACGGGCTGATCGTGGAACTCGACGGCCCGCAGCATACCGAGGCCGACGCAAAAGTGTACGATGCTCGTCGAACGGCCTGGCTGGCAACTCGCGGCTTCCGTGTTCTCCGATTTCGGAATCACGAGTTGGACGAGGATATTCAAGCGGTGGTTGCGGCAATCAAGCACGCGATTGGGGAAGCAAAATCTGTTCACGAAAATCCCCCCTCCCCAACCCTCCCCGCCGAGGGGAGGGAACCGGACAAGGGTTAAGGGGAGCTGACGATCAGCGACGCGGACAACATTTACCGACTCCCTATTAATTACCGCTTTTGAAGGCCGACCGACGTCCGGTGGCGTTCGAGCGAATTGGCCTCATGCGAGTCGCAGGAAGGCGGGCACAGTTCCGTCAGGGGCAATGTCCCAATACAAGAGGTTTTTCGGAACGAGTGTTCCACCATCGCCGATGCTGCAATCAAAAATTTCTCGCTCGATTGTTGCCAGATCAAAGATATTCCGCTTGGCGAAGACCTCGTGATCGAGATTGCCTACGGGCGGATTCATGTGGTGATAATCGTTTCGGAAGCTGCATTGGATTCTGTCGAATGCCTTCGCAAACGGGCACAAGACAATGCCCTGCTGCTGCATGCGTCGTACCAGCCTCTGATTGGTTTCGCCTTCCTGACGCGTGACACGGTTGCATTCGGCCACGAACTTGGCGATGCCATCACTCACCGCCTGGGTAACCACTACGCAACTGAGGAAGTACCCGTCACGATATAAATCGAGACATTCGGAGGAGGCATGCGCGAAATGATGATTGCCGGTGACCCATTGATGGTTCACCGACAGGTAGCGATCCACGCGATCATCCAGCGACTGATTCAGTTGCGAAAGAAGAGACTCCCTCAGCATTTCACGTCCTTCGTCGGCCATTCCTGCTCCTTACATTGCTCGTGCAAACGGCTCTGATCATGGCAAGACACCACCTGGAGGTCGCGAGTTCACTCCAACCAGTACTTTTTTTGGCACAACGCGTTAGTCGATCCCGCCCGCCACCACCTGCTCCCCAACAACGTTGCGAATTGTCGGCAATAGAAGGACGGTTACCAACAGGTCGAGAGTGCCTTCGTTGGGCAAATGCCTACCCTTCTGCCTCACACCCAGTTGGGTCCACTGTGCAGCCGACCATGTTGCGATGTCTTTTTTTTTGCGAGACGGATCGGACCTTACGGGCGTCGGCTTCAATGACGGCCGGATTAGTTATGCTCAAACGACTTTTCGCGCAGCGTTGGGTCAAGCCTCAAAGCGCTCGCTCGGTCTTGTTTCGCGCGAACGCTATATGGCGAGTAGGGTCCGAGGCCGCGGGATTTCATGATCCCTTCACTCGCTAAATCGCGAAAAAAGTATGCATGCGCGTTTTTCCCGTCAAGCGTCAACGATTGACTGGCATCCTGGATAGCCTTCTCAAATAGTTGCATTTTCAAATTCGCGAAGGCGCGGTTGCTATATGCGTAACTGTTGTCAGGTTCAAGAGCAATCGCCTGGTCGCAATCTTCTCTTGCTGATTCTGGGCGTTCAAGTTGAGCCTTGCATTATGCTCGGAGTACGTAAGCGTTCGCAAAGCCAGGTTGCAAGTCGATCGCGTATGAGCATTCCTGGATCGCGGATTCTAATTCGCCGGCCTTTTGCAAATTAAATGCATTCTTATAGCGCCTCGATGCTCCCAACTTATCGGCTGGCGGCACTCGAGCCGGTGCATTCGGTACAAATGCTGTATGAGGTCGGGTGACTTCCGGAGAATTCTCATGAGGCAGAGCCACTTTGGCCAACCGATCATCAAGCTTCGATGAACTCTCTGGGGCCGGGGCCGACGCTCGTGGCGTCGGTGGAACTGAGTCTCGTAGCTTGTCTAGGCCTTGCGACGTTTCGTGTCGCCGTTATTCCTGCCGAGAAGCACGCTCCGGAATCGCGGCGGGTCTAAAAGAAAGAACCACGGCGACGAGGAATCCACCGCAGACAGCGCCGATTATCAATCCACCAATTAGGACCGGTGTAGTTCGTACTTGTCGCGGGCGCTCGTGCAATGGATCGCCCTGCGTCGAATCTGACATTGGCGTAGACTCGTTAACTCCTCCTACTCTTGACGTGGAATCAGGAGAAAACAACAGCTTAGGTTCGTTCCTGAAATGAGGTTCTTTTTCCGGAGATGTTACTCGCACCGACACGACGCGCCAGGCTTTTCCCTTACCACCCTCAAAATCATACTCGTCGGAATTAGATCTAGTTTTGATCGCAGGGTCTGGTTGTTTGGTTCGTTTGTGGGCAGCAAGCGCATATGAACCAATCGTCCACACGACACTGATGATTAAAGCTGGTGCTACCCGCTCTTGAACTTTAGGATCGTTGGTGGTCAATAGAATCACTCCGAAGAGAACCATTAGAATGAGGGCCGGGAGGCCACTCACAATCAGACCGCTGCGAGAACGATGAAATCTCCGACGCATACGCCCCTCCGCGTGAGGATGCATTGTACATTACACGATTACCGAACAAGAACAGTTAACCACCCGAAATCGAATGGATCACGGTGGAGCGATGGCGACAGATTGAGTTGCCGATGCGGAATCGTCGGTGTTCAACCCCTTCAGGGTTGGGAAAACGATGGGTGATCGATTACCCCAGGGTGCGCTCACGTTGTTCCTTCGGCAATGCTCAGGACCGGTCGCGATCCCTTCGACATGCTCAGGACAAGGCTGGACTGGGTTGTGCGACGCCGTTGGCGCCCAAGGCTTCGGGCACTCTGACGCGCATGCATTCCTTTGCCGGCATGAACGCGGAAGGCGGAATGATACCCTCATCCCCGACCCTCGGGTACCCTTTGGGTGCGTCGAGGGAGAAGGGAGAATGCAATGGCGGGAGGGCGACGGAGCGACGGGGCGAGTGGGCGAGTGGGCGACGGGGTGATGCGGAGACGGGGCCCTTCGACTCGCTTAGGCTCGCTCAGGACGAACGATGGGGTAAGGAGGCGACGGGGCGAGTGGGCGATGGGGCGACGGGGCGGCGAGAAAGGAAGGGCGAGTGGGCTACTGAGAACGCGGAATGCGGAATGCGGTACGAGGAGCAGCGGCCAGTTGGCAGCCAACGATGAAAAGCGGAATGCCGGGGGACATCATCACGCGGAGCGTGATGACTACACTACGACGAGGACCGTGCCTGATACTTGCAGGCATTGTTTTGCTGGCTGGGGCAGGGCCCCCTCCCCAGCCCTCCCCGCCGAGGGGAGGGAGCCGACCATTTGTTGTGTGTGTTAAAACGCTCGACCCGCGACTTCTGCGCCGGCGATCTGCAGCGTCAGTGGGTTCGCTGCCGCGCCGTCGCCGCGAATGATCACCAGATCGCCGCTCGCCAGACCCGCCGCCGCTACTTCCGGTACGCGCACTTGGACGCCCAGATCGTACCAGCCGAGGATTTCGGGTTGATAGGTGTCGTTGCCCACTTGCAGCATCACCTGACCCGGTTCGGGACCGAGACCTTCTCCCGCCACGTTGATGACCATGCCTGGCTCGACGATGTCGCTGTCGGCATTGAACGTTGCCGGATCCACCGGCTGAATGTCGCCACGGTCGATGACCGCACCATTGTTGGTGAGTTCGGTATCGCGCAGCTCGCGGTTTGCGTCCACCAGCACATGTACGTTGGAGAAGGCAAACGGCTCGCCTGCTCGACCATCGGGCATCAGCGGCAACCGCAGGTCGATAGCCAAGGTCTGGCCGGCTGCTAACGATGGAACCCTTTGACCAACCTCCACGCGGCGATCGTTCGGAAGCAAACCGTCCACCCCCATCAACACCACGTTGAACGCCTGATTGACGTCGGTCCGGCTGTTGTTCCGCAGCCAAACGCGATAGCTTGACCCCAGGTTCTGCTCTAAGTGCCCGGGATCGACGAACCTCACGGCCAGCAGTTGCACGTCCCAACCTCGGTCAACCACAATCTGCGGCACATCCACCCAGGTGCCGGCGGCCACCACCGGCAATGGCTGCCAGACGGGGTACTGCCATACGACCCACCGCGGACACGGATCGTAAATCACCGGCCGGCAGAAGATGGGTCGTGGGTCAAACCATGGGTCGCAGTGGAACCCCCACGACCAACTCACCCAACTCCCCCACACCGGGTACCAACAGCGGCGCGGATACCACGAAGGACCCCAATAGCTGCGAAATGCACAATGATTGCGGTAGTGATGGTCGATGCGGCCGACGTGGCGGTGCTGCCAACCGCCCCGTCGTTCCAGGTCGTCGTGCAAGTCAAGCCGGCGTGCAATGTCGCCATTGTCGTGAAGGTGATATTGCTCATCGAGGCGATACTTTTGCAGCTTCGACGACCTGGCGAGTTTTTCAAAGTGATCGCGGTCCCCCTTTTCGAGCCAGTTTTGCTTCGCCAGCTTCGCCACCGTGACGTCGTCCAACCGGCCATCGTGCTTGATGCGATGATGCAGCATGTCGTACTTGTCACGGTTCGACTCATCGATGCCTAGCCTGTCCTCGAGTTCGCGCTTGCGATCTGAAATCTTCGGCTCGCGGTTAATGACGTCGCCTCGATCGAAGTTCTTCGGAAGACCCTTTCCGTCGAACTTTTTATCATCGACGTCCGCGTTGCCCAGTATGTCCTTGCTGTCTTTCTTGAAGTCGTCTCGATCGTGGTCGCCCAACTTTAAATCGCGCTTCACCTCGGCCCGATCGAGCGCGTCGCGCGCTTGCTTCGGCAGCTTGGCGCGATCAAGCGCGTCACGGGCCTGTTTGGGTAATTTGTCGATCTTGCCATCGAGCTGGTCATCCTGCTTGACGCTATCCGTCCGTTTAATGCGGTCGCGCAAGCCGGAACCCTTCAAGTCGCGAGTGGAGCTAGGATTATCGACATTGGGATCGCTAAGTTTGCGCGGCTCGATTTCCAAGTCATTGCCGGGCTTTTTCGATTCGCCGCCGCGTTTGCCAAGCTTTTCATGGGCCTTGCGGATGGCCTCTGCACCCAGAAGGTTCCCGGCATCGCCACCCGGCGTCCGCGGTACGTCGAATCGCGGCGTGTCTTTCGATCGATCGGCATTCAGCTTTTTCGTGTCGCCGGTGGATCGCCGGAAGTTTTCGATCTGGGAATTGGGTTGCGGCTGGATCCGCGGCGTGGAATCGCTGGACTTCAATTTTTTGGAATCGAGATCACCCGAGTCGAAGTTCCGCGGCTGAACGTTCCGCGGCGCGAAACTGCGCGATTCTGACTTGCGCGATCCTGAGCCGCCGCCGCTCAACGATCTACCCCCATCCCCCCCATCGCTCGACGACCGGCCCCCTGCGTCGCTCGATCGGCCGCGGTCGGAACCCTTATCTTTGTCGCGCCCGCAAACGGTATTCAGGACCACCAGTTCCACAGTCAAAAACGCAACTGCCGACACGATGCTGATGAGTGTCCAGCGTAACATAACGGCCTCTCTGAACCAGGTTCGAGTGCGAGGTGAAGATTGACTTTTAACGCATACGTCCGCCGACGATGGTGATTATGCAGCTTACGTGCCGCAAACCGACGCGACACGGTTCAACTTCCGGTGCCGTGAGACAAGTGCCGCATAATTCATAGTTTACGTCAAATCAGCATGTCGGGCCATGACCCATTCGGGTGAGCCGCCTCGACATCATTGTGATGACAGGTGTCGCAGTTCGGGTCAAAGCGACAGCCACTGGCCGATCTCGTTGATCGAGGACCAGGTGGGGGCCAATTCGCAAATCGGCAGAAGCGGGAACGTCAGTCAGCCCAGAAACACGTTTGGCTGCCGGGCAGGATCCGGTTCGGCTTTGCGGATCAGTTCGCGCACCCGCACCGGGACGTTGCCTTCGCCGAACAGGAAGAAACCGAACGCGGCAGCCAGTGGGTTTTCGTTATTCCAGCCGAAATGAATTTCCGGCGGTTTGCCGACACGCGACAGTTCCAAGGCGATCGAGGCCAGCACGTGCGCCACCGATGCGCAACGCTTCACGCTGATAATGAACCGCCCATCTTCTTCGGCGATCTCCATCAGGGGCATCTGTTGGAACTCGCTCGGGTCGCCCAGTTCAGCCTCGATGAACACAATCGGCACGTCCGGACCCAGCCGGTGCCGCTCGCGGATCGTGTCCTCCTTTTCCTTGAGTTCCCGCCGGCCCGGGCGATGAGGCACCAGCACGGGAAACTCCAGGTGCTTGAGGCTGTCCCAAAGAAACTTCGACGACAGATCGGTGAACTCGAAGCCGATGAATCGCAGTTCGGTGCTGCGTTTTAAGCGTGAGGCAAACGAAGAGAAAACAATCGCCAGGATAAACCAGCTTGCGATCTTGATGCCGTCGGGCCGTTCAATCATGTTTGCGGCAGTCGTGTAGAGAAACACCAGCGTGATCGCCAGGTAAAGCCACGGCATGCGCAAGATCCATGGTCCCGTGCGCCCGCGATAGACGTCGATCACGGTGGCCACACAGGCACTGCTGATGAGCACCAGCACGCCGGTCGCAAAGGCGCCGCCCTGGGCTTCCACGTCGGAATTGAAGACCCAGGTGACGAGCAAATTCAACCGCCTGACCAGCACCACCAGCGGCCGAATGGCCCGCGACCACTCGGGCGCCATGCCGTACCGCGGCAGATACTGTGGCACCAGGTTGAGCAGGCCCGCCATCGCGCTCATTCCCGCGAAGCTCAGGATCACGATCGTGCTAATGTCGTAGATCGTGCCGAAGACTTCACCAAATAGCGGGAAAATAACGATCTCCCCCTCGCCGTGGGCGAGGTACGCCAGGGCGCGGTTCTGGGCGTGGCCCCCCTTTTCGAGCGATTCGGGCTTGATGAGCGTCGCCGTCACCAGCGAGGAGCCCAGCAGCGCAAACGACATGATGATCGCGGCCAAGGCCAGTAATTTGCGCGTGTTGCGAATCCGCGATTCGGGCTGCTTAGTGTTGTCGCCAGGATCGCCCTTGATCAGCGGCATAACCGCGACCCCCGTTTCGAAGCCGCTCAGGCCAAGCGCCAACTTCGGGAAGAAGAGCAGGGCGAATCCGGCGATCGTCCACCACGTCGGGTTGGCCACGTCGCCCAACGGTGTGCCATGACGGTCGTGCAAATGCCAATCGCCGCTGAGCAGGTGTTGGTACCAGGCGTCGAATAGCGACGGATGGGCGACCAAATGGACGAGTCCCGCCCCGATCACAATTGCGTTGAGGGCCAGGTAGCTCGCCACAATGATCGCCGCCAAACCAATAACCTCTTTGAAGCCGCGAAGGAACATCGCGCCCAGGATCACGAGCAGCCCAATCGTGATCGCCAACTGATGCTTCGATGCGGGGATGAAGTCGAGTTGCTGGTCGACCTTGTTCCAGAGCGGGTTGTGAATCACGTGCTCGGCGGCGTCGGCGGCCGAGAGCGTCATCGTGATCACAAAGTCGGTGGCCGCGAATCCTAGCAGAGCCAGCACCATCATTTTGCCGGTCCAGCCATGCACGAGCCGTTCCAGCATGGCAATCGAACCTTGGCCATGCGGCGAACTGGCGGCTACATGGCAATAGACCGGCAACGCTCCGAGCAGCGTCACCAATACCAGCACGACCGTTGCGATGGGCGCGAGCACGCCAGCGGCGTTAAAAGCAATCGAAGGCTGATAACCGAGCGTGCTGAAATAGTCGACGCCCGTCAGGCACATCACCCACAGCCAATAACTCTCATGATGACCGGGCCGGGGCTCCAGGGGCTTCTGCAGGTCGACGACGCCGCTATCGGTGATTTGCCGCTCCGTTGCGGCGATTGGGATGTCCATACTCTCCCGAAGGGATAAACCATGAACGCAAGGCAATATCGTATGATCCACGAATCGGGCCCGTCAACGGTTAACGGGCCTGGCGATCGCCCATCGGAGGCGCTAAGTGATTGCGCACAGGACGATTGCGTAGTCGGCACGTAGGACGGATTTTCAATCCGTCCCGTGCCCCCTCCGCCGACTTCCTCCACAGGCCGGGGACTGGCTCATTTTCCCGGCGAATTCGCGAGAGGCGCATCGTTCGGTCGGGAGGTTGTCCAACGTGGTTCCCGGGAAAATGTGCCTTGTCCCCCTGTCTTGGCAAGTGAACGGTTACCTTGCGAGTTGCTTTCGGATCGGAGTATGATCGCTGAGCGCCAGGAGTCAGGCGTCAAGGATCCGAAGTCCATCATCGTGCGCGGCCGCCTTGCAGACTCCTGAGCCCTGACCCCTGCCCGCGGACTTCTAAGTCCAATGAATAAGGCGTTCGTTCGCGAACCTGATGACACCGGCCAGTCAACCTGCCCGCGATGCCGGTCGTTGGGCGTTGCGGTGCACGAAGCCACGCTGGCTGCGCACCTGCAACCAGCCGCACTCGAAGAACTGGCCGACCCCGCGTGGTTCTGCCCGTTTCCCACCTGTCCGGTGGCATACTTCGACTTGTTCGAACGGGTGGCCACGGTTGACTCGTTCATCAAGCCGGTGTATCCGAAGGACCCCACAGCGCCCATCTGTCCGTGTTTTGGCTTCGCAGCAGATGAAATCGAAAAGGATCTTGCCGAAGGCGGGGTACGGCGAACCCGCGCGCTGGTGGAAAAAGCCAAGGGGCCGGAGGCCCACTGTTCGACCGCATCGCCCACCGGCCAATCGTGCGTCGCCGAAGTGCAGCGTTACTACATGCAGCGTCGCGAAGGTAATCGCCAAGAATAGATCCGATGATAGCCGGCGACAAACTGTCGCCCGGCGGCATCGCTCTGAGCACTGCTCCCCTGCAATCACCACCGGAAGTGTTCGACCGCCATATCGGCAAGTGCGGGAAACTTGCGGCGATAATCCACCAGTTCCTTTCGATCCAAATCGGCCGAAAGCAGTTCTTCTCCTTCGCCCGCCTCGGCCAACGTGTTGCCGTGTGGATCGACGATCAAACTCTGGCCGCGGTACACAAGTCGCGGATCGTGTCCGCAGCGATTAACGCCTACGACGTACGCCTGATTTTCAATGGCGCGCGCCCGCAGCAGCGCCAGCCAGTGCGCATCGCGCGGCCGCGGCCAATTCGCGATCACCGCAATCACCTCCGCTCCGTCGCGGGCTGCCGGACGAAACAACTCCGGAAATCGCAGGTCGTAACAAACCAGCGGTGCCAGCGTGAATTCCCCGCAGACGACGACCACGTGATGCGTGCCCGCCGTGTAACGCTCCCGCTCTCCTCCGAGCGTAAACGGCTGCTGCTTCACGTAGCGGGCAATCTCGCCCCCCATCGGGTCGAAGACCACCGCTTCATTGCGAGCTTTGCCGCCATCCGCCAGCGTGGCCACGCCACCGATGACATAACTCTTCCACTCGGCGGCCAGCGAAGACAAGAACGCCGCGGTCGGACCCTGCCTCGGCTCCGCAATCCGATCCACGTTCATGCTGAAGCCCGTCGCAAACATCTCCGGCAGCACGACGAGCGACCCAGGCAGCGGTGAACCGTCGCTCAGCATCCGCCGAACCGTGGCGAAGTTCACCGCTTTGTCCTCCCAGGCAATACTGAACTGAACGGCGTAGACTCGCATGAACCGCACTTGTGTGAAAATACGTGATAAGTTAACCACCGATCGCTCTATCGAACTGCTCCGTCCTCAATCGCCACGATCATCCTCACGAACTCCGCCAGGGAATCGGCACGCATTTTCTTGAACGCGTTGTAATGCCGGGCTTCCACCCTGCGCAGGCCGATGTTCAACTCGCGGGCAATGACCGTGTTGGTTTTGCCGGCCATAATTGCGTCGAGCACGTGGCGATCATCGTCCGAAAGCGTGGAAAGCCGGGCCCGCAACTCTTCAAGCTCGCTGCGAGCGCCTCTCCGCTCGGCGTCGATTTCGATCGCTCGGCGGACGCTGTCGCGCAACTCCGAGTCGCGGCACGGTTTCTCCAGCAGGTTCACGGCACCTCGCTGCCTGGCTTTTACCGCCAAGAGAGCATTGGCCCAGGCATAGAAAGTGTATGCGGTTTCCCGCATAAGGCATCCCCCAAGGCGCGATTTTCTCGAAGGGTCGCCAATCCACGGCGTGCGGAAGCGACTTCGGTGCAATCCAAAAAAAAACGGCCAACCGCCGGCAAGAGACCGCCACGGTTGACCGATGATTTTGCCGCTCGATGGTTGTTCAGATCGCATCTTCCTCTGCTGGCGACTCGTTCTCGGGCGATTCTCGCTTGTCATCTTTCTTCTTGCAGTCTTCGCATGGCTCGCCCTTGCCGACACACTTCGCGCACTTCGAACACTTCGAACACTTTTCGCCATGGTCGCCGTGCTTGCGCCGATGCTCGCACATCTTGGCGAGCTTGGCTTCCCATTTTTTCGACTCGGCTTCAAGGTGCTGCCACACGTCTTCCGCCGAGCCCTTCCAGAGCAACGTCAGGTCATTGCCGTCAGGCTTGACCCGCAACCCGTTCACCAGGCGAAGCTTCAGATCGTTGTCCCCACTGCACAGCCGCGCAAGCGCCTGGCCGCCCTTGACGATCTCATGCACCTGGCCGACCACTTCGGTGTTGGTCATCGTCGCTCGGGCCCGAAAGAACGACTCTCCTTGGTGCTCGCCGAGAACCAGGCGAACCGATTCGGTCTGCCTGGCCGCCGGATTCTTGCAAGGCAGTTCCGCCGTGGCGATGCCGGTGACGCGCAACAGTAAGGTCGTGCCGTCGGGCACTCTTCCCGCCAGGGGATTATCGCTGCCGATGCTTCCGGCTTTGCCATCAAGAACGTCGAGGGCGGCTTTCAGTTCATCCACGCTGCTCGCCAACACCAGATGCTCGTCGCCAAACCATGCGCTGGCCAGCGCGTGCGAGTGCTCGCCGCGCCGTATCGTCCAGCTTGAGATCTTATGCGAGCCGTACTCCGATGCCTCGCGTCCGGGAATCTTCTCTGCCCAGCCTTGCACCTTCGCTCGATCGAGCCTGGCGTGCAGAATCATGACGCCGGTATGCTTGCCGACTTGCTTGCCGTAGAAGGTCGCGCCATGCAGGTCCTGGCGGGGATCGATGCCGATCATGGCTTGCGCCATCTTCAGGTGGGCCTCAGCATTCTTATGCCTGGCCATGTGTTTTTTTATCGCCTTCTTGACGACCACCGAATCACGCATCGCATCGAAATCCACATGCCCAACCCACCGCGCGTCGTCTGAGACCTGCTTCATGTTCAAAGGAACGGCCAGCGCCTGAAATCCGACCGCAAAAATACCAGACAGAGCCACACCCACCACAAGTCGTTGCATCATGATTACTCCCTTAAAAGAGGAACTGCGCCCCACATCCTACTCTTACCCAGCAAAGCCCGCCAGAGTTTCACGCTTCGGGTGGCTCGTCCGGGCATCCGTTTGGGCTCTTTCTCATGTCGGTGACGCAAGTCGCTGAAGCAGGAATCATCGTTGTGGGTCTTTGTCTGGATCGAAGGGATCGAACCGACGAATAACGACGCCCAACGACCATCGTCACCGGGCATGCGCGAGTGACCTTACCATTTTACGTGGAGTTGCTGACGGCGTGTTGTCGCGCACGGCTCGAAGGCTCTGCTACCCCTTCTCTACTTCTCTGCTGCCCCTTATCTGCTATCCACGGCAGCCGCGCTGGCGGCCGCCCGATCGGCAAATTCTGCCCGAGGGCGCACTGCTCGGGAGCCAAATTCGGCCCACATCTGGTCACCGGCGATGGATTTGTGCCACGATTTCCAAGAAATTTTGGAATTCTGAGGGGGGGGTAAATTTGCTTGCAATTCTCGCAAACGTCGCTATTCTAAGGCTTGTGCTGTTTGCTCGTTTCTCGGCGTGGCCGGGCCGTGAACGGCTATCCATTTGGGTAGATTACCCGGTGTAACCGGTGCTTGAACGGTTGCGAATTACGTGTGGGGCACAGACTTGAGTCACTCAAAACGCAAGTCGTTCGCAGTGGAGATCGGACGGATAAAGTCCACCAAATTGGCTGCACTTACTGGGCGCGTCACGCGGGCAACCCTCGTTGGACTTGCACTGATGGGAGTGACGCTAGCGTCTAGTGCGTTTGGCGGCGTAACTATTACATCCTTTCCGCCTTCCATATTCAACCCCGACACGGGAGTGATGGACTCTACACTTGGCATTGATGGGTTCACACTCGAAGATTTTGAGGACGCAACCCTAATTCCAGGTTTGGCAATCGAGTTTCTCAAGGGGGGCGTTGCCGGTTTTAATGAAACTCTTAGTCAGCTAAGCAATGTGCTTGCGTCGCCCACGGTGTGGGACGGCTCACACGTGCTACTTAACCATCCAACTAATGGTTTTCTAGGATTGGGGTCAGCTTCGTTTTCAACGCGAATCACCTTTCAGTTCAGCACGCCTGCATTATCGGTAGGCGTAGGCTTGGTAGGGTTTCAGTCCCTTGTATCTAACGCTCCACTGACTGACCATCGTCTCATTATCAATGGCTTACCGCTTCCAGATACGTTGGAAACGCTAGCAGCTCCGAACTTTGTCGGGCACTCTCGTTTTCGCAACGCCTATTTGCGAATCGACGCGTCGGAAGGAATGAACATTACCTCCATAGGCTTTGAAAATATCAGCTTTGCGGAGTTATTGGAGTTCGACCATCTCGCGGTTCAATATGTATGCGAGCCGGCAACTCTGCCGTTGCTCTTGCTGGGCTGCATTGGCGCGGCGATATTGGCTCGACGCAGAGCGACGGACTGAGAATTGCGGAGACCCTGCCATGTGTTTCAAGCCGTGTTTCATGGCGTTAACGTTGCTGGTCGCGGCGGCAGTCTCTGGCCGGGCCGATGTCATCCGCTGGGATAACGGTCAGCTAATTCCAGGTACGGAGGGCATAGCGCCCGGGCCGGGTGTGCAGCTCGACCACTGCCAGCTTGAATACGCTGGTTTGTATCGACGAAACCTCGGCAGAGCGAATTTTTCCTTTTTCAATGGTGCAGATACAGCAGGTCTCGAGCTTCGGAGGGCTCTGCGATGAGAAGGAAAGCGAGGGTTTCCGCCGCCGTGGTTTTGTGGGGTTTGGCCGTTTGCTCGCTCGCATCAGCCAACCACATCTTGCCCGCCGTTCCGAAGGGAACGATCGCGGTCCATTTGGAACCGATCGTGAGGGGAATGTCGGCCCCGTTGTATGCGATCAGTCCGCCAGGCGATACACGGCTGTTCGTGCTGGAGCAAAATGGGCTGATGCAGGTGCTAGAGAGTGGCGCGCTTCTTCCCACCCCGGCACTGGACCTTCGGACTCGTGTTTCGCCTCCACTTGTTCCGAGTAATGCCAACGATGAGCGCGGCTTGCTGGGAGTGGCATTCCATCCAGGCTTCCACGACTCGAACAGCCTTGGATTCCGCACGCTCTATACCTACACCAGTGAACCGATTCCGGCAGGAACCGTACCGACATACCCCGCGCCCAACAATGCTGAACAAACCTACAAAAATCTGATCACAGAATGGAAAATATCGGTTGCCGACTCGAACGTTGTCGATCCTAACTCGCGACGGGAACTGATCTCGTTCGGCAAGAATGCCGGTAATCACAACGGCGGCACGGTAGCTTTCGGTCCTGACGGCTATCTGTATTTGGGCACTGGCGATGGCGGAAATGCCAATGACGTCGGTGCAAGTCACATCGAGCCGGGTGGTAATGCCCAGAATCTTAGTACCCCCTTGGGAAAGATGTTGCGGATCGACCCGTTGGATCCTGCGCTTACGCCCGGCAGCCCAAATCCTGCCAGTGGGAACGGCCAGTATCGCATTCCCGTGGATAATCCGTTCCACCAGGGGGCCGGCGAAGTGCCGGAGATATATGCCTACGGTTTTCGCAATCCCTATCGGTTTTCGTTTGATCGCGGTAGCGGCGACCTGATCCTGGCGGACGTCGGACAGAGAAACATCGAGGAGATCGACCGCGTTGTGCTCGGCGGCAATTTCGGATGGGCGGTCAAGGAAGGCGACTTTCTCTTCGATCGCGTTACCGCAACCCTCGGCGTTCGCAGCCCCGGGAATCCAGTGGGAATGATCGACCCGATCTCGGGCCCGTTGGGGACGCTCGAGTACGACCATGGTGACGGCATCTCCGTTACTGGTGGCTTCGTCTACCGGGGCAGTGCAATTCCGGAGTTGTTTGGAAAGTATGTCTTTGGTGACCTCGCGATCAGAAATCTTCCACCTCGGGTTGACGGTCGCTTGTTCTACGCCGATTTAGAGGATGGCACGCTGCACGAATTCTTGCTCCCGCAATTCGACAACGGCATGTTGCCCGATGGGCTGACGGTCCATGGGTTCGGCGAGGATGCAAACGGGGAGTTGTACGCTTTGGTAACCAACACTCCATCCAACGGGATCGGAGGAATTGTGTATATGCTTACACCTGTCCCAGAGCCACAGGCAATTCTATTGTTTGGTCTGGGCACTTGTGCGATGTTGTGCAGTGGCTGGCGCCGCAGACATCATCGATCGATCGTCAGCCACTGACCCCCCAAGTGGCATTTCCACCCAGTCCCCTTGGCGACAATTGCGTGTGATTACTTACTCGACATCGCTAATGGCTACAGTATTTGGCCTTCTCGTAGCTATCCATGCGCTGCCAATCTGGGCCGTCATTGTCCCTGGGCAGGTTGATCATTTTGAAGAAGGCGGCCTGCTCAACTGGCGAGCAGGAGGAGTCGGCAACCCCAACCCTCCCATGAACATTGCTTCCGGCGGTCCGGGAGGCGCCGATGACAATTATCTACAACTGACTTCGAACGGATCGGGTCTCGCCGGTGGGAAACTGGTTGTATTTAATTCCAATCAATGGGCCGGTGATTATCTGGGCGCTGCGATAACCTCGATCGACATGCAAGTCAAAAACTTTGGTACGACCGATCTTATGCTTCGATTAATCCTGACGGACTCTCTTCACGCCCAGGCCCTCACGACGGTGAGTCACGTCAATGTGCCCGCCGGTGGCGGCTGGAACACGGTCTCGTTCTCACTGGATGCGGCCAATCTGACCGGTGGAACTTATCAAACGGTGATCAGTAGCGTCGTGGAATTGAATTTGGTGCATAGCCCGACCGTCATCGCTCATCGCTCGCTATCACCCGACATTGTCGCCCAACTTGGCGTGGACAACATCACTGCTGTGTTCGAGTCCAGTCTGACCGGCGATCTAAACAAGGATGGCTTCGTTGGTCAGGACGACTTGAATATTATCCTGGCCAACTGGGGGAAGAACGTAGTCCCGGGCGACCTCATGATGGGCGATCCCAGCGAGGATGGCTTCGTTGGGCAAGACGACCTGAATGACATTCTGGCGGCTTGGGGTCAAGGTACACCCTCGGAATTGGAATCGCTCAGCCCCGTGCCGGAGCCGGATTCATCTTTGCTGACGATGGCTGCAATCGCCGGCTTCGCGTCGCTCCGACGGCGTTTCACAGTAACCAGGTTGATCCGCAGCGGCTTTTCGTTGTGCTCAGGACGATGAGCGAGCCGCGATATTTAGACGTGCAGATTAACGGGTACGGCGGGCACGATCTGAACGATGCGCGAGGCGATCGACGCCGGGTTGTCGATCGTCACGCACCTGGGCAACGGCTGCCCGATGCAGGTTCACCGGCACGACAATATCGTGCAGCGCGTGCTGAGTCTTTCGGACCGGCTTTGGATCAGCTTCATTGCCGTCGGGGCTCACGTTTATTTTCCACACATAAAGGAACATGCGGGCATGCTACTCGTGGCGAGTGACAAGGCGTGGCAAGCTCCGCCACCAGCGTCAGCGACCCAACTCGAATTGTCGATGGCAGTTTGAGACTGAGCCAGTTTGGCGGGGTGGCTGGGGATTGGGTTGCTTGTCAACTGGCCGGGGGAATTCGAATCGGTGGTTGCTGAATTCGAGAAGTTATCGGCCTTAGAGAAGCAGCTGGCCCCGGCGGGCGAATTGCAGTTGGTGCTTGACCCGGAGTTTCTGTAGGGGACAGCTTTTTCAGGGCAGCCGCCGCAGTGCGTTCGAACTGCACGCATGTCGGGCCACTATTCCGGGTTTCTCCCCCGGAAATCGCAATCGGGGGGGTGCCTTCGCAGTCAAGGCGCAGCCCATGGGGCGAGCGGCCTGCCTCCACTCGATCCCGAGTTGCGTCGAGGCGTTCCTGGCGTCGCTCCAGCGTCAAGAAAATCCAAAATTCGCCCCGAGGGGGGATTGCAACGAGTCGCAGCCGGCTTAAAATCAGGCTAGTTATCAGTCTTAATTATCAGTCATTTCCAGTGGTGTCGACGTGGAAAGCTGGAGAGTCGAATTCTCGCAAGAGTTCGCTGCTTTTCGTGACTAAGTCGCCCGTGGGTTTCGACAAGTGCCGCTGAGCGTCCGGGAGTGGCATCCTGGCACAACACGGGTGGCGCGCCGCCGCTGGTAACGGCTGTGATGCTTCGCCGGTTTCGATCTTACAAGACTTCGGCGATGGTCGGCAGTGTGGAGGCCTGCGCCCATCTATCGTGCAGTGCGTCGCCCAGGACAGTCGATCGATCTGTCCGGAACGCGAATTGTCCGCGCGGTTTGACAGGTCGACAGAGAAAGGCATGTGGTGAAAACCCGTTTTGAGAAACTCTATAAACTAGGAGGGACGTCTCATGAAAACCTGCTTTGTCAACAACTATTACACGAAAGGTGTGCTTGTTGTGTTAGCAACGCTGGCGCTTGCCGTGCCAGCGTTTGCCCATCAGGGCACCGTCACCAAGTACCTGCAGCGGCCGGGCTACCTGGTGAATCCCAACGACATGATGTTGGCGGGCGAAAATATTTGGTCGGACGTGGATTGGAACAAGGTAATGATTCCGCAGCCATCGCCGACCGTGCCGCCCCTGTGCTGCGGCTCAAATTATTTGCACGTGTGTGGCTCACATTATTTGAACCGATCCGATGGGGGGTCGATGGGCGTATAAAGAAAGGACCGCCGTGGCGGTCCTCATCCTGGATCCTTGGGTTTAAGAGAGTCGTTTTACTTGGGTAGGAGTGGCCGAAGGAACTCGACGGCCTGCGTGAAATCGCACTGGTGGACATGCATGGTGAAGTCGATCGGGTTGAAGTTCGTCGAGCAGTGGAAGCACCGCGCCAGATTGGTACTGGACTTGATCGACGAAAGGGACTCACCGCACACCAGGCAGACGAAGACGAATCGTCCGTCCCGTTGCTTGTGCGGCCAGTTGAGATGCGCGATCAGCCAGTCGATCGGAATCTCGTTGCGGATGCGTCGGAGCAGCTCGGGACTGTAACGTTGGCCGTTGTTCCGCGGTAAGTTACGGCGTTCCGGGTCTTCGGAATGAGTCACCATCAGGAAGTCTCCTTTCAACCAAGTTGCAGTTCAGCAGAAGCCTGCTGAAACACCGTTTCATCAATCCGTTGCACGTTGCGTGCGGTCGCTTGCAACAGGCAAGCGGTCGCCAAATGATTGATGGCTCGTGGCAGCCCACCGGTGAAGTCGTGAATCAGTCCCTTCACGGAACTGTCGAAGACATCCTCTGGAGCCCCCGCTTGCTTCATTTGTACGTCGAGGTAACGGCCCGTCTGTTCTTTCGACAATGGCTTGAGGCGGTACTGCACATGAATGCGATTGAGCAGAGCTTGATGTTGCGATTGCCGGAGTGTCGCTCGCAGCGTCTCCTGCCCCACCAGTAAAATCTTGAGCGGCGGTGCGATGTCGATGGCGGAGCTGACCAGGAGTCTCAGATCGGTCAACGCATCGCCATCGAGCAGTTGGGCTTCGTCAACGATCAACAGCAGCGTGCCTTCCGTGCGCGCCGCGCGTTCCAGGATTTGGGCAAACAGTCGTTCCTTGCCCCGCCGTGGTTGTTCGCCCAGCTGACTGATGATCGTCTTGAGCAACCCCGTGGTGTTCAAGTGTGTCAGGTGACAGTAGACCGTTTCGTACTGCTGTCGTGACAGCTCGTGCAAGAACCGTTTGAGCAGTGCGGACTTGCCCACGCCTGAGGGTCCGGTGACCAGTCCCAGCGTGCCGTGTTCTCCGAGGTGGTTGAGGCGTGCCAACCCCTCCTGCATGCGATCGTCGACCCACAGCGAAGGGGCTGGCGCGTGTTCGCTGAAGGGGTGCGACTTGAGGTGATAGTGCGTGTGATACATGGCATCTCCTTCTGAGGAATAGGTGATGCTGCCTTAACGGGGCAGCAACTGTTGAAGCTGAAACAGGATTACGGGGATCGTTTTGAGTTCCGCCATCTGGCAGGCTTGCTCCAAGAGTTCCCCCGTGGTGCGCGGATGGCTGCGATGGAAGCTTGCCAGTTGTTCCAGCTCGTCGGCATTCAGGCCGGAAGCGCCTCCCTGCCGTCCGAGGAGCCGGGCGAACTTGCTGGCTAGTTGAGTCATCGACAAGATGTGCGCGTGTTGAGCGCGATGGAAGTTCACACCGCTCTGCGACTGGGCCTTCAAGCGTTCTTGGTGGCGGGCGGTGAGGATTTTTAGAAAGTCGTGGTCGAGCGGAGTCGCGGTGGGCTGGGGCTGCTGAAGATCGAGAAAGGGATGAGCGCCTGGGCTGCGATCGTAACGTGGGGCGACTTGCAGAAAGACCCCTTCCAAGGAATACAGTTTGACTTCTGTGAACCGCCCGAACGGATCGTGGTGGACCATGACACGGTCGTCACGATATTTGGGATCGACGGCGAAGTATTGGCAATCGACCCGCACGTCACAGAAGGTCCTGTCCACCTTGCGTCGTTCGCGGAGATAGAACAGTTCCAAGGCCTCCGCCATATTCACCTGCCGGTGGTACCGCGTTCCGGCGAGGAATCGTTCGCGGGGTGTTTGTTCCGTCTCGCTGTGGACCGTCGGGTGGTAACCCTCGTGCAGCCAGGCTTGGAAGTATTGATTCAATTTGTCGAGCGTTACCGTGTGACTGGCTCGAATCTCAGCCTCGAATTGCTGTTGCGTGGTTTGAATCACCCGTTCAATGAGGCCGCCCGCCGGTGGGTCCTTGGGGGGCCGATGCAGGAGCTCAATATTCAGTGAAGTACACGCCAACGTCAGAGCGCGGGAGTGATAGATTTTCGCGTTGTCGACATACAATTCGCGTGACGCCCCATGACTGGCCCAGGCCCGCAGCAGCGAGTCGATCAGAATGTCGAGATTCTCCCGAAAGTAGTACCGTCCTTCGACGATGTAGCGACTGTGGCAGTCAATCCAGATCGATAAATGAGCCTTGATGACGTGGCCGTCGTGAAAGATACATGGTCCTTCCGCGAAATCGCCCACCCAGAGGGAATTGCTGTGATCGCGAGTCCAGCGGCAACGGATCTTCTCGTCGGTGGACTGGAGTTTGCGACGCGTCGCGCCGGCCCACCGCAGCTGGCGGTTCAGCGTCGATTTGGGAATCGTCCGTCCAAACTCGCGCTGGAGAAACACGTTGATCATCTGCGGCGACCGTAGCGGTTGCTGTCGCTTCAGTTCAATGGCTCGCGCGAGCATCGCTTGACGATCCTTGCGCGGCTGGCTGCGGTCGCTGCGGCGCTTGCGCTTTAGTCCCGTCAGCCGCTGCTCGCGGTACCGACGCACCTTGCGTCGCAAGGTGGAGAGCGAAATACGTTTGCAATGGCCGGTGAGGAACGGCACTTCACGTTGGCTCAGTTCC
>SXGT01571710.1_pt1 | contig 19871 bp, 17 predicted proteins | sample 3176221 | NCBI WGS metagenome assembly SXGT01 (sample SAMN11356862, study PRJNA531348) | freshwater metagenome | isolation source: freshwater sample F1-120 | place: China: Fuxian Lake, Yuxi | collected 2017-12-25
AGCCTGTTCCCGGAGCGTTATCCGCTGCTGAGTTGGCGGAGGGTTGGGTGCAATTATTTGACGGAGAGTCCTTGTTTGGCTGGAAGGCCGAGGGGAAGGCGGATTGGCGTGTTCGGGATGGAGCGATTGAAGTCACCGCTGGGGACGTGGGCCTGTTGCGAACGACTTCCCAATTCGCGGACTTCGTGTTGCAGGCGGAATACCGCTGCGACCCGGCCACCAACAGCGGAATTTTTGTCCGCACGTCGCCTCGACCGAAAGATCCCGTGCGGGACTGTTATGAAATCAACATTGCGCCGCGGGACAATCCGTTTCCCACCGGGAGCTTGGTGACGCGTAAGCAGTCTTTGACAACCGAACCCAACGCCGACTGGCAGGCGATGGAGATCAAGGCTGAGAAGGGGCATTTCGAGGTCCGGGTCAACGATGCCCTGGTCATGGAGTACGACGATCCGCAGCCCTTGGGGCGGGGGTTTGTCGGGTTGCAGCACAATCAAGGGGCGGTGGCTTTTCGCAACATTCGGCTGAGACCGCTGGGGCTAAACCCGTTGTCCGGTGGGGCCGACCCAGCCACGTGGCAGGCCTACCCGCAGATGGCCGGGAAATTTACTTATACGGCTGAGGGAAACCTGCGTGTGACCGGCGGCCCAGGGCAACTAGAATCGCGTGAACGGTATGGGGACTTTGTACTGCAACTGCAGGCCATCACGCATGGGGATCATTTGAACTCGGGCGTTTTCTTTCGTTGTATCCCCGGCGACAAGCTGATGGGATATGAGAGCCAGATTCACAATGGGTATCATGACGGGGATCGGAGTCGGCCCGTTGATGCGGGGACGGGGGCCATCTTTCGTCGGCAGGCCGCCCGTAAGGTGATGTCCGACGACCACCAATGGTTCCATAAGACGATCGTGGCGGTCGGCAATCATATCTCGGTTTGGGTCAACGGCAGTCTGGTGACCGATTGGACGGACCCAAGGCCCCCGCATGACAACCCACGCAAGGGGCTTCGCCTTCCCCCTGGCACCATCATGCTGCAGGGGCACGATCCGACGACGGATCTCGAATTTCGCCAGCTACGAGCCGCGGAGTTGGCTCCCCGCGAACGCTAGAGCGGCACGCCATAGCCGCCGGCGCCTTCGGCTGGGCGGTAAACGATGCCCAGGTTCGAGACACACCCGCCCCTGACCCAAAGGCCACCGGCCCCGCGATGAGGCCATGCGCGTTGACACGTGCGGCGCGGTCAGGGTATGCTGAGCCTTATCGCCTGGGCGGGGGCGCAGTTGCGAGATGTGACCTGTCCGTGCAGCCGAGAGTGGGGCTTTTCTTTTCTGGTCTAGGCTTTTCGTGGTATCAGGTCCAATGCGGAACGAAAGGGTGTTGTCATGCGCGTGCGCGAAATCTTGCGAAGCAAGGGGGATACGGTCTATCAAATTTCTCCGAGTGCCTCGCTGGCCGATGTCGTGGACCGTCTCGTGAAGTTCAACTGCGGTTCACTGTTGGTGGCCGAAGGCGACACGATTATTGGGATTATCACGGAGCGTGATATCCTGCGGGCGAGCGCGGCCCATCGAACTCATCTCGACCAGTTCTCGGTTCGAGATCACATGACGCGTGACCTTGTGACTGGGCATCCCGACGATGAGGTGAGTAGCGTGATGGGATTGATGACCCGACACCGCATTCGGCATTTGCCCATCATGGACCAAGGTCGCTTGGCTGGATTGATTTCAATTGGCGACGTTGTGAAATCTCAGTTCGACGCTTTGGCCGTAGAAAACCACTACCTGAAGACCTATATTCAGAGCTAGTCTTTCCGCGATCGTGCGTCGAGTTGTTGGTCAAGGCGATTGTGAGATGGTTCGCAGTTGCCGCGGGAGCGGGAAGTGGACTTCTTCTTCCCGAATTGATTTCCAGCGAACTTGCGCGTTGTAGCGGCCGATGAGATGGGACACACACGCTTGCACGACGGACTCCGGTGCGCTTGCTCCGGCAGTTACGAGGACGGTTTCATGCCCTTGGAACCAGCAGTCAATGATGTCTTCGGGGCCATCGATCAAATAGCTGGCGACGCCGCTTTCGGCGGCCAGCTCCTTGAGCCGTTGGCTATTGGAACTGTTTTGGCTCCCTAGGACCAATACGACATCGGCTTCTTGGGACAAGATCCGCACGGCCTCTTGCCGATTCTGCGTGGCGTAGCAGATGTCTTCCTTTGGGGGACCCGCGATGGCAGGGAATCTCAATTTCAAGCGGTCGATAATGCGATTCGCGTCATCGACGGACAGGGTGGTTTGTGTCAGATAGGCCAGGCGCGTCTCGGGTGGAAACTGCAGGCGATCGACATCTTCCGTGGATTCAACCAAAACGATTGCCTCGGGGGCCTCACCCATGGTTCCGATCACTTCGTCGTGGCCTTCGTGTCCGATGAGGATGATGGTCCGCCCCTCTTTGGCGAAGCGTATGGCCTCCAGATGCACCTTGGTTACGAGCGGGCAGGTGGCATCAATCGCATGTAGGCTTCTGGCGCGGGCGATACGGCGGATCTCGGGGGAGACTCCGTGTGCTGAAAACAACAGATAGGCCCCTTTGGGGACCTCTGCCAGATCATTGACGAAGACGGCACCCTTGCGGGAGAAATTTTCCCCGTCGTATTTGTTGTGTACGATCTCGTGGTACACGTAGATCGGGGTCCCAAAGGCTTGAATAGCCAATTCTAGGCTGTCCACCGCCATATTAACCCCCGCGCAAAATCCGCGTGGGCTCGCCAAAATAACTTGCATGGCACGCCGTCTCCTTTCCTGCCATCATAGGGGAAATCCAGATGGCTGATAACGTGCGAGAAGTATGCCGTGCGTTGTTTCTTTGAGCGGCGGGTGGGCGTGCGGTGAGGTCGCGATGAGCGTGGGGCATTGGTCCATTACCGAGCAACTGCGGGACTTCGGGCCGGGCACGCTGGCAGCGCCGGTCTCGCTCGAGAAAGCCCGCCGATATTGTCGGCAGTTGGCTCGGCGGCACTACGAAAATTTTGTGGTGGCCAGTTGGCTTCTCCCCCGCGACCTGCGCCAACACTTCGCCAATCTGTATGCCTATTGCCGATGGGCCGACGACTTGGCCGATGAACTGGGGGATGCCGCGTTGAGTTTGCGGCTCTTGGATTGGTGGGAGGAGCAACTGACGCAATGCTATCAAGGCCACGCACATCATCCGGTCTTTCTGGCATTGCGAGAGACGATCCAACAGTTTGCGATACCAGCCGAACCGCTTCATGACCTGCTGGTTGCGTTTCGGCGCGATCAACAACCGACTCCATTTGTGACTTGGGCGGACGTGCTGGGGTATTGTCGATATTCGGCCAACCCAGTGGGACGGTTGGTGCTGCAGGTCGCCCGGTGCGCGGTTCCCGCGATGTGTGGCTTGTCGGATTCCATTTGCACAGGCCTTCAATTAGCAAATTTTTGTCAGGATGCGGCGCTCGATGCGCGGCGTGGTCGGATCTATTTTCCTCAGGACGAGCTGGATCGCCTGGCGTGCTCTCGTGAGGAGTGGCTGCGACCGCAGGCCACATCAGCGAAGCGTCGATTCTTGGCCTTGCAGGTGGACCGGGCGGAGGGATTTCTGTTGGCGGGATTTCCGCTCACCGAGTGCGTGCCGAGTTGGCTCCGTAGAGATCTACAACTATTCATCACGGGAGGTCGTGAGATAATCAAGTGCATTCGCCAAGTCGACCACGATGTATGGAGTGACCGGCCGCGAGTCACGAAGTCGGCCCAGTTGCGTTTATTGGCGAGTGCGTGGCGTGATGGCCGTCGTCCAATCTCCGTTGAACACGGTGGGCGGGGAGCGAGTTGTGATCCAGTCCGGCATGTGGAAGCGGATCCGCGAGTGGTCTTGGCCAGTTACCAAGTGTGCCGGCAACTGGGGCGTCAGTCGGCGTCCAGTTTTCGTTGGAGCTTTTGGGCACTCCCGTCGGTGCAACGCGAGTCGATGCATGCCCTGTATGCGTTTCTGCGCCGTACGGACGATCTGGTGGACGAAGCTGAGGCCGATCAGCGGACGGCAACGGTATTGGATCACTGGCGCTGCACGCTGATGGCGGTGCTGGATGGTGTTCCGCATGGAGGCATTTGGCCAGCCTTGCGCGATACGGTCGAACGTCATCAAATTCCGTCGCAGTATCTCTTGGACGCGATCGACGGTGTTGGCATGGACTTGATGCAGCAGCAATATGGAACCTTTGAGGAGTTGACGACCTATTGCTATCGGGTCGCTTCCGTGGTTGGCTTGTCCTGCCTGCATATCTGGGGCTGCGGTTCACCGGATGCTCGGGAGCCCGCTCGTAAATGTGGCATCGCGCTGCAATTGACGAATATATTGCGTGACCTGCGGGATGACGCGCGCCGGGGGCGGGTCTATCTGCCGCTAGAGGAACTGGAGCGATTCGATTACTCCGTCGATCAGCTCAGGCTGGGCGTGGCGGATGCGAGATTTGAGGCGCTGATGGCTTGGCAGATCGAGCGTGCGGAACGGTACTACGAAGAAAGTCAATCGCTCGCGCCCTACCTCGATCTACCCGCCCGGCGAGTGTTCATCGCCATGGTCGACACGTACCGAGCGTTGTTGCGGCGTATCAAGCAATGCCCCAGCGATGTACTTCGGAGTGCCGTCCCGATTCGCTTGGGCAAGCCTCGCTTGGCGTGGATTGCGGGCCGAGCCTGGTGGAAAGCCGGGGATCCGCCGCGATGAGTGGTCGCCAAGATGGTTCCGGTTCGAGACGTGTGGCGGTCATTGGTGGCGGATTGGCCGGTCTGGCCGCCGCTGTGCGGCTCGTTCAGCATGGGGGGCAGGTAACGGTATTTGAGGCCCGCCGCCATTTAGGTGGGCGCGCCGGTTCGTTTCTGGATCCTGAGTCGGGCGAGTGGTTGGACCATTGTCAACACGTTGCCATGGGGTGTTGTACCGAATGGGAGTCGCTGTGCCATGAGACGGATATGCACGCGCTCTTTCGCACGGATCGCGTGCTGCACTTTTTTGGCACCGATCGGCGTTACTACCAGCTGGCTGCCAGTACCTGGTTGCCTGCCCCGTATCACCTGCTTCCCGGGTTGTTGCGGCTGGGGTATCTATCCATCGTCGAGCGTTGGGGCATCCTTCGCACACTGCATCGCCTGCGCGGGATGAAAGACAGCGACAGCGCGTGTCAGCTGGTGCTAGGGGCTTGGCTGTTGGATCAGCGTCAGACGGGCCATGCGATCGAGCATTTCTGGAGCGTGGTCATCCTCAGTGCCTTGTCCGAGTCTGTCGATCGTGTCTCGGTGCGGGCCGCTCGTCAGGTATTTGTCGATGGATTCATGGCCACAAGGCGATCCTTCGAGTTGCACGTGCCGATTGTGCCGTTGTCGGAGTTATACGATCAGCACCTGGCCAATTGGTTGCGCAGCCGAGGTGCGCGCATTCACCTGGAACATCCCATTCGGCAGTTAACGGGTGACGCCAAAGGGGTGACGTCGCTGCGGTTGGCCGATGGAACGTCGCACGCATTCGAGGAGTATGTGTTGGCAGTTCCTTGGTGGTGTGTGCGGCGTGTAATGTCCGAAGACTTGCAGCGGGCATTGCCGGCGGTCTCGGCCGCAGAACAACTGGAGAGCTCGTCCATCACGGCTGTGCATCTTTGGTTTGATCGACCGATCACCAGCCTGCCGCACGCGGTGTTGGTCGGCGGAACCGCGCAATGGGTGTTTCGCGGGGTTGTTCCATCCGAACCGATGGGTGGTTCGCCACGGACGCACCACGAACACTACTATCAAGTGGTAATCAGCGCCTCGCAATTGGTAGCCGCCGCCGATCGGTCTGAGATTGTAGCACGCGTCTGTGCTGACCTGGCGGTTCTAGGGGACCAAGTCGCAACCGCCCGCTTGTTGCGCTGGCGGGTGGTCGAACAACCGCGGGCCGTTTTTGCTCCACTCCCCGGTTCAGATGCCATGCGTCCCCAGGCACTCAGTCCGGTACCAAATCTATCGTTGGCGGGTGACTGGACCGCGACAGGTTGGCCGGCCACCATGGAGTCGGCCGTGCGCAGCGGCAATCGGGCAGCCGCATGTGTGCTGGAACGCGCCTCGATCACGAATCGCGAGATGGGCCCGGTTCGCTAGCCGTGTTGCAGGCGTTCGGCGGCGGCCGAAGATGTAAATTCCGGCCTAATGCCAACGCTGCCATTCGAGCGCCGGGCGATCGACACGGAACGTGACGATGCGCCGGTGCTGAGCTTCGGTCACGTAGGCCGTGCGTCCATCCAGGCCGCCGAAGCAAATATTCGTCGGATGTAGGCCCAAGGTATCAATTTCTTGCAGAATCTCCCCCTCGGGCGACATCTTCACGACGGTCCCCTTGCCATGTCGGGTGATATACAAGTTGCCGTCCACGTCGCACCGCATGCCATCGAAGCCGTGATCTTCGAATTGGCGCACGAGACGCTTTTCGCCCAATCGCCCGTCGGCCAATACCGGAAAGGCCCATACATTGCGCTGCACGGACTCGTTCACATACAACGTACGCCCATCTGGACTCAATTCAATGCCATTGGTTGTGCCCATGTCCTGAGCCACGCGTTGGATGGTCCCATCGGTCGCGATGCGCCAAATTTGCCCCGTGCTAGCCCCCCAATTGGGATCGCTGGCATACAGGGTTCCATCCATGGCGATCGTCAGATCATTGGGCTGATTCATTTCGGGATTGTGGGCATGTACCTGGATCTCTCGGGTGATGGGATCGATCTTCAGGACATTGTGTCCCACGTAGTCGGCCACGTACATTTGGCCCTGCTTATCAAAACGAATTCCGTTCCCGGTGCTCTCGCCCGGCAATGTGACCCAGAGTTCGCCCTTGCCATCGCGCGTTACCCGACCGATGGTCTGTTGTTTTTCAAAATTGACGGCATATAGGTTGCCATCCTTGTCACAGGCCGGTCCTTCCACGCCATGGGTGAAGGATTCCTCGCCGGTGAACGGTTGACATTGGAATAACGGTCGCGAGTCTGTCGGCCTTTCCACATCGGCTGCGAGTGCGGTCGCGCTAGCGAAGGACCAGGCCCAGAGGGACAGCATCACGATCACAAATGGTCGACCAGGTTTCATCATGGAGTTTCTCCGGCGCTGGGGTGGGTCGGCCACTTCACGGGTCGATTCCCGGCCGCCCAGCTATCGGCCCCATGATAATAGCCGACCCGTGCGAGGGCAATCGGCGGCCAAAGGGGGACGCTCCCGCATGACCGACACAACCAGCCTATGTCCAACCTGAAATTGGGGTGGCGGACCGGCGAGATTGGATGGGGACCTGTTTTCCGTAAGCTACAGTTGCGATAGCACGTACCAAGCGGCAACTTCGGCTGCGGGCGTTCCATTGGCATCACGCGGAGGAAGCGGAATCATGGCGAGCTTGTATTCCATCATGGAGCAGGTTGTGGCGGACAAGAAGATTACCGAACAGGAAGTGGCGGTGATTCAGCAGTATATTCGTCAGAATGGCCGGTTGGACCTGGAAGACGTCCGTTTTCTGGTGCAACTGCTGGTTGATTCGCGCGAGGTCTGCCCCGCCTTCGATCGCCTGTTCTTTCCAATCCTCAAAGAGGTGCTCTTGGCGGACGGCCGCATCCAGAACGACGAGCTGTTCTACCTGTTCAAGATGGTTTATGGCGACGGTCGCGTGCGGAACAGCGAACGAGAGTTTCTGCTTGAGCTGCGTCGCGAGTGCCGAGAAACCACGGCTGAATTCGATGCGTTTTGCGATCAGGTCCTTGCCACTCCAGATTCGGGATGGAGTCTCGGAGGGCGCGCAGGGGCTGTCGCCGGAAGTAAGGGTTGATCCGTTCAATCGATCAGCTCGAACTCGCCCACCAGCGGCAAGTGGTCGGATGCCTGCCGTGCCACACGCAACGCGGCTGAGTAGCACTTGACCAAGCGGATGTCCCCGCGAAAGAGAATTTGATCCAACGGTCGGAGTGGGTGGTACGCGGGAAATGTTTTCACTTTCCCCGACGCCAGTTGAAAGCCGGCGGGCAGCAACAATTCGCGATGGAGAACCTGGCGTCCATCGTTCATGTCGCCTGCGGCAATGATGGGCGTCCGTCGGTGTCTTTTCTCCAAGATGTCGCTCCGCAAAAAACGGCGCATCTGAATGCGCCGTTCGAAGCCCGCCAGGCCCAAGTGAAAATTGCAGACGACCAACGTGCGAGTGTGACCGTTGCTGCTGATCCGACACTGCATGGCCTGCGCCCGACGGCGTTTCTTGAATGGGACGGTCAAGTCCAGGTCGCAGGCATCCGTGAGCGGAAAGCGGCTGATCAGCGCGTTCCCATACCGGCCCTGTCGTAAGCGGACGTTGGGTTGGTAAACACGGTGGGGCATGTCGAGCGCCTCGCCGAGGACATGCACTTGTTCCTCTCGGCGCGAACGGGGCGCGCCGTCGTCCACTTCTTGTAACATGAGGATGTCGGGCGCGTAGTGCCGAATCGTATCCACAACTCGGTCCAGCCGATAGCGGCGATCCAGTCCGCCAATCCCCTTATGGATATTGTAGGTCATCACGCAAAAACGCATGAAGTTTGCTCGCCCCCTTCAGCTCGACAAACCCATTCTCGATGGTCACCGCCGCATGGTGCCACCCGTGTCGCGAATCGCCGCTTCGATGCGACTCGCCAGCGCGTTGGTGCGCCGCTCGTCGTGACCCAATCGCTGCGTCTCCCCGGCCGACCAATGGGCCGCGGCGAGCCTTCCCGCTAGTAATTGCGTTTCGGCCAGTTCATACATCATATCAGCCGAAGGTGGGCCCTGGCGACTGGCCAGACTGAGTGCTTCCGCTGCGTCGTCGTATCGCTTCAAGTCCTTGAGGGCTAAGCCCTGGAGATACAGCAATTGTTGCGGTTCATGGCCGTGCTCGTATTGGTCCGCTAGGGTCTGCAGGACCGACAAGGCACGGCGCGGTCGAGCCTGTCGCCTGTAGATGTCGGCAAGAGCCAGGCGCAGTCGCGTGTCTCCCGGTTGATAGACGAGCGCTCGATGGTAACTCTCCAATGCCGGTTGCATGTTCCCCTGTTGGCTGAGGATGTCGCCACGCAGAGACCAGGCGCCGGCCAGACGTGTATCCGCCCGCAAAGCGAGTTCCGCTTGCTGGAGCGCTTGGTCCAATTCGCCTCGGGATGCGTGCATTTCACCCAACTCGACGAGTAGCCTCGCATCATCACCAGAGAGCTTGACCGCCTCGCGCATCTGCTCAATCGCTTGGGGCCCTTCGCCCCGTTGCCATAAGGCTTCCGCATACCGTTGCCGCGCATGCTGATCGGTGGGGCATGCGGCGATCGCCGCAGCGAATCGAGTTTCAGCTTCGTCGGCCTTGCCCTTATGCCACGCTGCCAGTCCCTGCTGGCAAAGCTGACGCGATTCGATGACATGCGCATCACGCGCATTGCGACAACGCCACGCGGCACAGCCCATGGTCAAACTCAGCAATAGGGCCAGTCCCAGGGCCCCCAGCCGCGCCGGTTGTCCGGCGACAAACCCACGAGTGGGGAGTGGGGTTTGAATCGGTTGCCGTTGGCGGCGCGTGAACGAAGGAGACGCCCGTTGAAGATACCGGGAACGAGTTCGTTGCGTACCACGGCACATGTCCGCGAAGTCCCCGTGATGGAGCATCCCCCAACGTCATCCAGGACGGCAAGGCCCAAGCACTTCCAGCGTGCGCCGGCCAACAACGCTACGGCCTACCAAACTGGCCGCTCGATGGTGGCGTGCGAAGTCCGGCCGCGCCTCCGTCCGTAACATCGGGCGTGCGGAGGGTACCAAACGAGACCGAGTGGAACAAGACAGGAAGATTTTCCCCGGCCGAATTCATGCGGAAATGCGGGGATCGAGCCGTGATGGCTGCTGGCCGACGCATGGATTGCCGCCAAGCCGCTGAGCACACAAAGTGGGGAAGCCCGTCGCCGCGACCCCATGCAAGAAATATAGGGGAACTGGGCGGTTTGGAAGGTATAGAAAACGATAGGGCTCACGCAGAGACGCTGAGGCGCAGAGATGCAGAGGGGGAGCTTGCGTCTGCGTTCTTTCCTTTCACGGTGCTTCCATTACCTCGATGCCTCGCAGGATGGTTTCGCGCTTGTCCTCAGGCACGCTGGGATTCTCTTCGGACGAATCACGAAAGCCCAGGTCGGTCGAGCGAGTCACGACCAAACGGATCGCCGTGGTGCGCACGGGGGCGAACTTGTGAACGACTTGGAAGCTAAGCGGATCAAGGCCGGGCGCGGTCGCGGCCCACTCGGCGAAACGCTGCGCGTTTGTAACCGGGGGTATCAAATCGATCCATTGCTTTTCCCGCCGATACTGCAGGCGGTAGTCAAGCGGAGCGCAGTCCGTTGATGTGCCGCCTGGGTGGTCACGATTGAGGAGGTTGGGCGCGCCGGGCTGCAAGCGGATCTCATTGATGGATTGCGGCTTTGGCCAGGTGATTTCGACCCAGGCTGGCATCGTCTGAAGTGTCACCACCGAGTGGCAATAGCCGCCGTCGTCCAGAATGTCATTCGGATTCTGATCAACAGCGGAAGCGGTCACATTCGCTCCCAACTCCTTGACGGCAATGTTTCCGCTCTTGCGGATCTGCGTCAAACGCCATCCCGGTACGGGGTGCGGATCAAACTTGTTGCGCAGATCAGAGTCTGGAGGTGCATCGATGATGCGTCGTTCGGAGTTCACCGGACCGGGGTTAAGACGCCAGTGTACCATTACTATTGTCCGGGAAGCATTGGCTGAGACGGGCGTCCAGTGCCTAGTGACCAGCGATCCCGACGGGCTTGGGGCACTTTCTCCCATAACGTATTGCGGTACCGGGTGAACGCGATTGAAAGCCGTCAGCAACGAGCCGTCGGGCAGTGCCACGGTCGAAGTCAACTGGGGTGCCTGCCATCGAACGTCGTGCCAGAGCGCCAGCAGATAACGGTGATCGAGGTCCCACGTGTCACCGTGATCGTGGCTGACCACCGCCTCAATGCCGTACTGTGCGTAGCCGTCTACCGTGTCCGGATATCCCAGACGCACCACGTACGACATGACGAGGTCACCGTTCTCAAGGACGACCATGCTGGGATGGTGCCGACCCCAATCGTAGAGACCATGGACGTTCGACCAGGTGACCCCGTTGTCTTTCGAAACCGTGATCCCAAGGCCGGAGTAATGGTCCTTCCCTAATTTCTGGAACCTGAACGGTGTGTTCTTACGGCAAGCCGCGACCAGGTTCCCATTCTTCGCCCGGATGACGCTGATTTCGGAGTAGCCAGGCAAACTGGGCTTCGCGATGGGCTCGCCGTCTTCATACCAGTTGCTGGTATGGCCTATATCCAGGGTGGGAGCGGCGCGTGTACGGCTACCCCATGTGTCGCCGTAGTCATGACTGGACCAAAGCCAGCCCCCATCCGATTCGTGCGCAGCGAGCAGCAGTTTGCCCTGGCCGAGGTAGTTGAGCTTTATGGCGTTGTGCCCCACATCCCGCAATCCTGAAAGGGTGCTACGCGGAATGTCTGGCTGACCCTCGTCGTCGGTATAGACATGACGCAACTCGCTCCAAGTGACACCATGATCATCACTGTGCGTCAGGCGGGCCCAGCCGTCACAGAGCGTCGACATCAATAGGCGGTCCTTTTCCGGTATATAAACGAGGTACGGCAGCTGAATCCGACGAAAGGATCCCGGCCTCGTCACCAGGCGTTCCACCGCAGGCAGCTCGATCGGTGCCTGGCTGCCGTTGAGCTGGCGTACGACGGTGGCCCAGGAAACTTCCGCACCGAATGTTTTCTGCCCGCTATCATGAGGGCTCGCGGCAGTTCCTTGTGCGCAACTTGAACGGACTTGGCATGCAAGGCTCAGTACGAGCAAAAACGTGATGCGAGCATTTCTCAACATTCGCCATTCCCTCGTTGACCGTATGGAAGGGGCCGATCATGGGGATGGACGTGCGAACGGGCGCAGGCATTCCAGTACGGCGGGCAGGAGGGCCGGTGATGTGCCGATGCCTTCCCCCGAATGAATCGACGGTTGACCACTCCAGTCGGTGAATATCCCGCCGGCCTCGGCCAAGATGGGTTGGACGGCGGCCGCATCCCACACGTTCAGCCCAGCATCGACCATCACGGCGGCGCGGCCGGTGGCGACCAACAGGTAGCCATAACAGTCGCCCCAGGTACGTGACAGCCAAGCCCGCTGGGTCAATTGATCCCAGCCAGCACGCGCTTGGCGATCCTCGAAGACGCGGATCTCGCTGGTAAGAACCAAGCCCTCCGCCAGATCCGTTGACGCGGTCACGCGGGCGGGGCGTCGCACGAGTCGCATGGTACCGGCGTTTGAGGACGTTGGTGCGGCAGGCGTTGGCGACGCGTTTTTGGGCAGAGGCGGGGCTGGCTGGGGGGACACATGCCAGGCTCCCTGCCCGCTGGCCGCGAAAACCGTTTCGTCCAGCGCGGGGATATGGATGACGCCCAAGATACCGCGGCCGTCCTGTTCCAAGGCGACCATGGTGCCATAAAGGGGAACGCCACTGACAAACGACTTGGTGCCGTCGATCGGATCCAGGATCCAGCGCAGCCCCGACGTGCCGGGCTTTTCCGGAAATTCTTCGCCGACAATTCCATCTTCCGGGAAATTATCGGTCAACTCGCGTCGCAAGAACAATTCCGCTTCACGGTCGGCGACCGTGACGGGGGATCCGTCGGCCTTACGTTCCACCTGCAGTTGTTGGCGAAAATACCCGAGGGTCAGATCGCCGGCTGCCCGTGCAAGCTGGTACGCGAATTCCAAACGGGCCGATAGATCGACAGCATTGCTCGTCATTGAGCCCTTAGCCGCCATGCGTCGCGTCCTGGATCGGCGGACTGATCAATTGTTGGAGATTGATGGCATTTAGTTGTTCACGCGTAATGGCCGTGATCTGTGCCAGGGCCCGTTGCAAGGGGAGCTGAGCGTCGGAAGGCTGCTCTGCTTCCGGGAAATTTTCCATTTGCGCGCGTCCTTCCACGGCCTCGATGATCTCCAGCAGTGTAACGTCTTCGGGAGGCTTCTGGAGAGAATACCCGCCATCAACGCCTCGTGTCGACCGCAAAATGCCATGGTTCACCAGGCATCGCAAAACTTGCAGGAGAAATCTTTCCGGCATTTGGCCCTCGGCCGCCAAGCGACTGCACGGTACCGGGTTCCCAGGGTGGAGATTCGCAATCTGCAAGGTGGCTTGCAGCGCGTAGGCGACAGTACGCGTCAGTTTCATCGGCCCCGCCGTTCTAGGTGGTGATGTTTGCCGGTTGATCAATGCCGACAGCACCAATACCCCAGGACGAGGGCACGCCCACTTGGCCCCGGGACGTTGGTTTTGCCGGCTTAAGCAAATGCTCCTACGTTAAGTCGGAGTGACATGGCCGCCTATCACGTCACTCAGCTCGAATCTCGAACCGCTTATTCAGTTCATCCGCTGGGAATTCAGGGTGAAAAATCATGAGAAGAATTGCGGGGCGGGCCGCGTCAACCACCCGCAAGCAACGGGCTAGTTTATAGTTGCTGCCGCACGGTGCTGTCAAGTGATCAAGCTAGGATTGCGATAATTCTGTGATTTTCGACGTCGACGATCATACGAATGATCACACACATCGAACGTGAGGTTGGAGGGGCCTGAGTCGGATTACGAGCGCGGCGGAACGCGAGACAGATCCTCGATTGCCGGCGAATCGTTCGCGGGACCCAGCAGGTAGGGCGCACGCCAAGTGTACCACAGCAGCAGGCCGGTGCCGCAGACCAATAGGCTGTCCGCGATGTTGAAATTGGGCCACGTGTAGTCATGATAACGCAGTAGGATCCAATCGCGAACTCCCAGTACACGGGTATTGGCGAAGCCCAAGCGATCGTACAAATTGCCCAAGATGCCACCCGTGATCAGTCCCATGACCGTCACGAGAAACCAGTCGGTTGCGCTGGGATGCCAACTGATCCAGACCAGAATGGCGGCAATTGCGAAGATGGAGATCCAGGCCAACCAGCCGACCATGCCCTGCCCAAGGCCGAACATGCCCCCTGTGTTGAGGGATGTTTCGAAGCCTACGTAGCCTTCCCAGAGCCACCAGACATTGGGTGGGGCGGCCCGCAGCGGATCCGGCTCGCCGAGATGGCGAAACATCCAGTCCTTGGTCCACAGATCGGCGGCGCAGCCCACAGCCGACAGGGCTGCGAAAACCGCTAAGCGACTTATGCGGCTGCGCACAGACAGACCCTCTGAGGCTCGCATCACCCCAGTCGACGCCGGCGAACGCCTATCTTCCTTGGATTTTGGTGGCACACTTGATGCAGAACGGTGTATAGGGAATGGCCTTTAGTCGCAGCTTGCTCACTTGCCCGCTGCACTCCTGGCAAACACCATACTGACCTTCTTCAACGCGTTCCAGGGCAGCTTCCACTAATTCGAGGGTATCCTCCTCGTTTTCCATCAAGCTGAGTGTATTCTCTTGCTCGAAGTTGTCGCTGCCGATATCCGCCATGTGAATCGGCATGCTGGACAAATCGCCGTTGGCTTCGGATCGCGTCTTATTCAGTGCGGCATTGGCCATGGCCATCACGTCCCCGCGTAGCCGGGCTCGCAGCTGCAGTAACATTTCCTTGAAAGGCTTTGCCTCGGTCTTTTTCATCGAATTCCAGCTCCCATCGGAGTCATTGTTGCCTGTTCCTGCGGCCCGCGGCGCTCCTCTGCTGCGGTCCCCGCAACAACCCATTGTAGATGTCTACCCCTTGAATGTCAAATCGCCCGCCGGAAGCGATGGGGCTGCCTCCTACGGCTTGATGGCGATGGGTGCCTGGCCTAGACTTGCGGCCAGAGGGAGCACCGTGCCGGTGATTTGGACGCCATCGGCCGATTGAGGCGTGTCTCGGTTCACCGCGTCCGCCACCCGCATCCCGCATGATGTGCGTTGCTGGTCATGGCTACCGACTCGGCATTTCAACAGTGCATTAATCCCGCCTGCGGCGCGCAATATGCGGTCGACGAGGTGCACGTGACGTGCCCTCAATGTGGCGACCTGCTAGATATCGCCTACGACTGGAATCGACTCCCTGTCCCGGCCTGCTTAGCCGACTTTCAGGCCAAATGGGCGCAGCGTCTGGACCCGCTGGCCTTCAGTGGGGTCTGGCGGTTTCACGAGTTGCTCCCCTTTGCCCGTCGCGAGCATGTTGTGACCGTGGGCGAGGGGCAGACCATGTTGCAACGTGGGGATGGCGTGGCCCGCTACATCGGCTTGGACGCCGGCCGACTGTACCTCCAGTACGAGGGGCTCAATCCGTCCGGCAGCTTCAAAGACAATGGCATGACGGCGGCTTTTACTCATGCCCGGATGATCGGCGCGCGCCGGGCCGCCTGTGCGTCCACTGGTAACACCAGTGCCTCCCTGGCAATGTACTGCGCTGTCTCGGGACTCATGAAGGCCGTTATCTTCATTGGCTCCGGGAAGATCTCGTATGGCAAACTGTCTCAGGCCTTGGAGTTTGGGGCCCTGACCGTGCAGATTTCTGGCGACTTTGATGACGCCATGGCACGCGTGACGGAGGTCTCGAAACGTCTGGGAATCTACGTTGTTAACAGCATCAATCCGTTCCGGCTGGAAGGGCAAAAGACGGTCATGTACCGTGTCCTAGAGGGGCTCGGCTGGCAGGTGCCTGATTGGATCGTGGTTCCCGGTGGCAATCTGGGCAATTCGAGTGCCTTTGGCAAGGCATTTAGCGAACTTCAACAACTGGGGCTGATCGATCGAATCCCCCGACTGGCCGTCGTCAACGCGGCCGGATCGGACACCCTGTTTCAGCTGTACGAGCAAGGGGGGCTGCGCTGGAATCACGGTTACCCTGACCGGCAGCACATAGCGGACTACTATGGAGAGATGGACACTCAGCAACGCAAGGCCTCGACCATCGCCAGTGCCATCGAAATCAATCGGCCGGTGAACCTGAACAAGTGCCTGCGGGCTTTGGATGTCTGTCGTGGAGTCGTGGCCCGTGTCACCGACCAAGAAATTCTGGACGCCAAGGCCCAAGTCGGGCTGGGTGGGTTTGGCTGCGAGCCGGCCAGTGCCGCCAGCGTGGCCGGGGCCAAGTTGTTGTGCGAGCAGGGTGTGATCGACAAATCGGAACGGGTCGTGTGTGTGCTGACGGGGCACCAGCTCAAAGATCCGGGAGCTACCGTTGCCTACCATACGACCGATCAAGAGCAATTCAATCGTGTCTTGGCCAGTCGCGGTGTTTCCCGCGCTGCGTTTGCCAATCGAGCGGTGGCCGTTCCCAATGACGTTAACGAGATTGTGAAAGTCGTTCAGTTGTATAGCTAATCGGTTCGCCGGTTAAGGGAAAGGGCTGACATGTCACCGATTCGGATTGCAATTCATGGCGCGGCGGGTCGCATGGGGAAGCGATTGGTTGCCCTGGCGGCGCTAGATCGAGAACTTTCATTACAGGCCGCGCTGGAATCGGCGACACACCCGGACATGGGCAAGGACGCGGGTGAAATCGCAGGTGTGGGGCGGTTGGGCGTGACGCTCACAACGCCATTGAATCGCGAGGTGGATGCGGTGATCGACTTCTCCGTGCCGGAGGCGACCGAGGCCATTGTGGCCACGTGCCTAAGTCGGTCCTTGCCACTTGTGGTTGCTACCACCGGGTTGTCGTCCGCGCAGAAAGATCAATTGATGAAGGTCGCGAGACAGATTCCCATTGTGCACGCCCCCAGCATGAGCTTGGCGGTCAACTTGGCCATGAAGCTAGCGGCCACGGCGGCTGCCGGATTGAAGCAATATCCGTCCGGTGTTGATGTGGAGATTGTCGAACGTCATCATCGCTTCAAGGAGGATGCTCCCAGCGGCACGGCGCTCCGTTTCGGCGAGATCATTGCGGGTGTCATGGGGCAGACTCAACATGTCCACGGCCGGGAGGGCCGGACGGGGCAACGACCCCGTCACGAGATCGGCTACCACGCCCTACGTGTTGGCGACAATCCGGGCGAACATACTCTGGTGTTCGGTTTGATGGGGGAGACCGTGGAGCTGACCGTTAAAGCCACCAATCGGGACTGCTATGCTCTAGGCGCCCTAACGGCCGCCAAATTTGTAGCCGGCAAGTCGCCCGGTCTCTATTCGATGTACGATGTCTTGGGTCTGGACGTGGATCACTGAGCGACCATGGCCAAGTGCGAAGAAGGCTATCTGTGCCAGGTCTGCGGCAAGGATGTCGAAGAAATCACGGAGAGTGATTTGTACCTGCGTTACGTCATCGGCCGCGTGGACCCCGAGACGTTACACACCGCTCGGGAACGGCATCTGCGTTGCAATCCCGTGCTCGCCCAATTCATCGTCGACCCGAGATTTCCCCCCGTGTTCGTCACGGGACCATTCGATAAGCGGTTTCTTGATGCGGATTATGTGCGGAACGAAGAGCAGCTGGTAACCCGTGGTTGGCAACGTTTGCTCGATGTGGCGGGAACGGACGCGCCGATTGTTGAGTATCCCCTGGTCGAGGTTCGTGATCGTTGGCGGTGATGGTCGACTCGGCCCGATGTGACCCCCACACGTCGGCGAGACTTGAGATTTGAGATTTGAGATTTGAGCGCCGGCCGAAAAACGTTGCTAGGACTCATCGGAGGCAGGAGTCTGGGGACGAGCGAATCGAAATCCTTCACGGCGTTGCCCCAACGGGGCCCGAGGGGGACTTGTAGGTTACAACGGGGCCCGAGGCTGGCACTTGCCCCGAATTCGGGGGACCGTTATCGTGCCCACACGTGTGCTGCTGTGGCATGTCGCAGCGGTTGATGCTTCCCCCCTCCCCCACCAGCGCGGTCTTGTCATGCATCCCTCCGATTGGATTGCCGATCGCACCCGGCTTTTTGACAGTAGCGGGATCCGTAAGGTCTTCGACCTGGCGGCAAAACTCCCCAACCCGATTAATCTCTCGATTGGGCAGCCTGATTTTGAGATCCCCGAGCCGATTCGTCTGGCGAAGATCGCGGCCATCCAGAGCGGCAAGAATGGATACGCGTTGACGCAGGGTATGCCCATCTTGCGTGAGAAGTTGCAGTCCCAGATGGATGACGTCTATCAACACGCCGATCGCCAGGTGTTCGTCAGCTCGGGGACGAGTGGCGGGCTGGTGTTGACCATGTTGGCGATGGTCAACCCGGGGGACGAGGTCGTGATTTTCGACCCGTTTTTTGTGATGTACCAACCGCTGGTTGAGTTGGTCGGGGGGCGCGTGGTGCTTATCGATACGTACCCCGACTTTCGCATCGACTTAGCGCGAGTTGCCGCGGCGATTACTCCGCGTACCAAGATGATCCTGCTGAACAGCCCAGCCAATCCGACTGGCGTTGTAGCGACCGACGAGGAAATTCGGGGGCTGGCTGAGTTGGCACGCCAAAAGCATATTGCCCTGGTGTCCGACGAGATTTATTCGCGGTTTTGTTACGATCGGCCATTTCTATCCCCCGCGCGTTTTAATCCCGATACGATCGTGATTGATGGTTTTTCCAAGAGTCACGCGATGACGGGATGGCGCGTGGGTTATGTGCATGGTCCGGCCGCAGTCATCGAGACGATGGTCAAGCTGCAGCAGTATTCATTCGTCTGCGCGCCGCAGCCGTCCCAATGGGGCGCAGCGGTGGCCATGGATGTGGATGTCTCACCACACATCGAAAGCTATCGGCGCAAACGCGATCGGCTGGTGGAGGGACTTGCCGATCTCTTTACACTCGCTCATCCCGGCGGGGCCTTCTACCTGTTTCCCCAGGCACCCTGGGGAACCGGCAGTCAGTTTGTGGAACAGGCCATTGCGCGTCGCCTGCTGATCATTCCGGGAAAGATCTTCAGCCGTCGCGACAGCCACTTCCGCATTTCGTATGCCGCCGACGATCGAGTGATCGACCAAGGCATCGCGGTCCTGCGCCAATTGGCGCAGGAACCGCCGGCTGGGATCGGTTAGGAGTTCCGCCTAGGCCGTCTTGGACTTCGGCTCGCTCATCTTGAAGAGATGGCGGCGACGTTCGATGATGTCCTCGTCGATCACGTAGCTACCACCCCGTCCTTGTTCGGGCAAGTCGAACATGATGTCGAGCATGACGTCTTCGATGACGGAGCGCAGTCCGCGGGCTCCGGTCTCTTTGACCAACGCCCGGCGAGCGATGTGTCGCAGGGCTTCCGCGGTAAAATGCAACTCGCAATTCTCCATGCCAAACAGAGTTTGATACTGTTTGACGAGTGCGTTCTTGGGCTCGGACAGCACGCGAATCATGCCATCTTCGTCGAGCGGAGTCAGCGAACTGACAATGGGGAGTCGTCCGACCAACTCGGGGATCAGTCCGTACTCCATGATGTCGTCACTGTTCACCTGTGACAACAGCGCCGACAGTTCTTGATCATTGCTGTTGGCGGCATCCTGACCGAAACCAATGGTCCGCTTGCCGAGTCGCTTGCGCACGATATCGTCGACGCCGACAAATGTGCCACCGCAGATGAACAAGATGTTGGTGGTGTCCATTTGAATGTATTGCTGCTCGGGATGTTTGCGCCCGCCCTGGGGGGGGACGTTGGCCGTGGTCCCCTCGAGCATCTTCAAGAGAGCCTGCTGTACCCCCTCGCCTGACACGTCACGGGTGATGGAGACGTTGTTGCTCGTCTTGCCGATCTTGTCGATCTCATCGATGTAGAGGATGCCACGCTGAGCCGCTTCGAGATCAAAGTCGGCCGCATGCAGCAATTTGAGCAGCAAGTTCTCCACATCCTCGCCGACATAGCCCGCCTCGGTGAGGGTTGTCGCATCGCCGATGGC
>SXGT01603648.1_pt1 | contig 19870 bp, 12 predicted proteins | sample 3176221 | NCBI WGS metagenome assembly SXGT01 (sample SAMN11356862, study PRJNA531348) | freshwater metagenome | isolation source: freshwater sample F1-120 | place: China: Fuxian Lake, Yuxi | collected 2017-12-25
GGCACGGGCCTGGGGCTCTCGACCTGCTACGGCATCGTCAAGCAGTCGGGCGGCGAGATCACGGCCTACAGCGAGATCGGGCACGGCACCGTGTTCAAGATCTACCTGCCGCGCGCCGACGGCGTGCAGCGCGCTGAGGCGCCCAAGCCCGCGCCCGCGGCGTTGCCGGGCGCCGGCAGGACGGTGCTGCTGGTCGAGGACGAGCCGCTCGTGCGCGCGGCGGCGCGCCGGATCCTGGGCAGCCGGGGCTACCACGTGATGGAGGCCTTCGACGCCGACGACGCGCTCGCGAAGGAGGCGCAGCACGCGGGAGTGATCGACGTCCTCTTGTCGGACGTGGTCATGCCGGGGCTGAACGGGCGCGAGCTCGCCGACCGCCTCGTCGTGCTGCGGCCACACATGAAGGTCGTCTTCATGTCGGGCTACGCGGAGCACGGCGCGGTGAAGCAAGGCCTGCTCGCGGGCGGGGCCAGCTTCATCTCCAAGCCCTACACACCGGACGGGCTCTTGCGAAAGATCGACGAGGCGCTTGGCGACACGGGCGAGAGCACCTGACGTCGACGTCAGAACGCCCAGCCGAACGAGAACTGCAGGTAGGGCAGGACGAGGTGGCCCGCGACCGTGGAGCCGGGGGCGAGGTGGTAGGGGTTGCAGCCATTGCCGCTGCCGCGCGAGTCCGCGCCCGTGTCGGCGCCGTCGCAGAGATGGCGTTGGTTGTCGGCGATGCGCAGCTCGGCGCCAATCATGACGCGCAAGACGCCGCCCCAGCGGAAGCGGCCCTCCCAGCCGAGTTCGGCGTTGAGCCAGGCCGTGAAATAGAGCTTCTCGGGGTCGATAGCGACCTCGTCGCTGTGCTCGATGCGCATGCCGAGCGCCTCGCTGCGGAAGCCGATCGAGGGCCCGAGGCCGAAGATCCAGGCGTGCAGATCCGAGTGCCCCATCGGCAACGCGTAGCGCCCGAGCAGCGCTACCTGGTACCCGGTCATGCCGAGGCCGAAGCCGGTCGCGACCTCCCACGCGTCGGTCACGTGGTAGCCGACCGTCGCGCCGAAGAGTCCCGTCGGCCCACCGAGGCCGCCGTCGAACGTGATGGCGAGCGGGCGCGTGGCGGTCGTGCGCGTGGCGGCAAGCGGCGCCGGGGGCGCGGCGGAGGTTGGGTTGGTCGATAGCAGGGCGAGCGCGAGAAGGGCAACCGCAACGGCGCGGGCGCAGGAAAGAGGGTGCGGAAGCGGGGTGCGCATGGAACCTCCGGGGCGGGGAGACGCGGGGCGCTTTGAGCACCTTGCATGCCACGCGGCGCCGGCCCGGACGTTCCCAACGACGGCCTCGGACGGGTACCGGGGCGGTAGCGGCACCGACCAGCGGCTGCACAGCCGGTCACGAAGTTGGCAGGGGGGGCTGCGGTGCGCTAAGAAGGCGGCTCGCAGCGAATAACGCAATGCGTCATGCTTCTTGGAGGTGCGATCCGGATCGTGCTAGACGCCACACATGCAACCGATCCGCGCACACGCCGTGTTCTGCCGCATCTTCACGGCCGCGGGCGCCGTCCTGTCGGGCTGGGCCGCGTTGGCCGGATGCACCGGCGCCACCGCGCCCGTCCACGAGGAGCCCCTGGCCGGCGAAGAGGAGCTCTCGCTCGCCAAGGCCGACGGCGCCGAGGGCGCGCTCTGGACCTACTACGTCATCACGCGCCGCGACACGCGCCGCTGCGCTGCGCCTGCATGCGGCGGCCTCTGGATGCGGCGCGTGAACCAACCCGACACCAAGTGCGCCGACGGCAGCTGGCGCACCGAGTGCTACGTCGCCACCATCGACTGGTCGCGCGCGGGCTTCTCGGACTCTGACGCCGCGGGGGCCGACGCGGCCGCTCAGGCGCTGCGCGCCGTCGTGCGCGGCAAGCTGCTTCTGCGCGACGTCGACGGCACCTCGGCCGCCGTCTTCCAGGCAACCGAGAGCTGGGAGAGCCCGACCCCGAACACCGCCGGCATCGCCCCCGGGAGCGCCGACGCCGCCGTCTTCCGCACCCGCGCCGCGACGGCGTGCCCGAGCGGCGCCTGCGCCGACGTCCGCGGCACGCGCCTGAACCAGGGTGGTCAGTCGACGGCGACGTACGCGACGCTGGGCGGGACCCTCACGGGCGTGCGCCCCGCGCTCGCCTCCGACGACGGGATCCTCGTGTGGGCGGACCTCACGGCGACGAGCGACCGCAAGGCGCTCACGGCCCGCCAGAGCTGGCAGCGTCGCATCCACAGCGAAGGCGAGAGCGAGCGGTCCGCCGGGCCGACGTGCAGCGCCAGCGTGCTCGCGACCTTCCCGAAGGACGAGCTGCGCGTCCACATCATCGACGTGGGGCAAGGCGACGCCATCTGGGTGCAGACACCATGGAAGAGCGCGCGCAGCGAGAGCCTCGACGTGCTCGTCGACACGGGCGCGTCGGGGGCCATGCCGGGCTCCTCGCCGGGCGGCGACCTCGTCGTGTCGTACCTGCTCGGCGCCGGGCTCGAGGAAGGCGACGTGCTCGACGCCCTCGTCGTCACGCACGCGCACGACGACCACTTCGGCGGCGTCGAGCGCATCGCCGAGTCCTTCGGCATCGCCCGCTACACGGACCCCGGCTTCAGCGCCGGCTCGGCCGCGTTCCTCGCGGCGCGCGCCGCCGCGCGTGACCTGGTCGATTACCAGGACGGGCACATGCACGTGCCGGCCGCCACCGAGCTGGTCCCGCGCGTCTTCGCCGACTCCGATCTCTTCGGACCGCGGGTCGACACGACCTTGCTCTGGGCGGCCGTCAAGCCTCTCGGCGGCAACGCCGCCAACCCGACGGGACCCGACGTCAACAACACGTCAATCGCGCTCGGACTGCGCTACGGTGGACGCCAGGTGTTATTGATGGGCGACGTCGAGACGCCGGTCGAAGCGGCCCTCATCGAGGCCCACGACGCAGGCGAGATCGACTTGGGCGCGTCGGTCTTGAAGGTGGCGCATCACGGCTCGTCGCGCGCCTCGGGCACCGAGTTTCTCGCGCGCGTCTTCCCGAGTCCGCGCGCCGATCACTGGGCGATCATCTCGTCGGGGCGGCGCACGTTCACGGGCTCGTACATCCCGACCGACGCGACGTTCGAGCGTCTTCACGCCGCCGTGCCGGACCAGCACGTCCTCTCGACCGAGAACCGGGACGAGCACAAGATCGTCGGGACCGAGCATGGCGACGACTCGGTGCTCGTGCGCGTCAAGGCGAGCGGCCAGGTCTCGGCGTGCTACGTGCCCTGACGCGGGGCGCGCACGAAAGTCACCGCGGCGATTTCGCGCCGCTCGTGAGGGTCTCAGTACTGCGCTTCGAAGACCTGGAAGCGCCGCTCGAGCTCCCACTGAAGGCGAGCCTTGAGGCTCCGATCGAGCAGGGTCTGACAGGCGGCCGGCGCCGGGACCGCGCCCAGGTACGCATCATCGCCCGGCGCACAGGCCGCGACGGGCGTGGCGTCCGCGAGCGACTGCCAGATCCCGTCGCCGGGCGCGAAGCTGTGCTCGAGGCTCGCGCGCGCCATCTGCTTGAGCGGCCGGTAGCCGAGACCCTGGTCCGAGACCGCGCGCCGGACCTCGACGGCGATGCTCGAGCGCGAGACGCCCTGGTCGTCGGTCGCCAGCGCCAGGGGAACGCCCGCGTCGAGGTAGGCCCCGATCGGGTGGTCGTCGCCGGAGAGCTCGAGGATCAGAATGTTGCTACTCAAACAAATCTCGACGAGCACGTCGCGGGTATCCAGATCCGCGAGGAGCCCCGTCGGGTTCGCTTCGAGGAGGACATCCACGCCGTGGCCGATGCGATCGGCGCGCGCGATCTCGACGGCCGTGCGGATGTGGTTGACCTCGTCGAGCTGCGTCGTGGCCGGCGTGTACTCGGGCGTGAGCTCGCCCGCGTGGAGGGCGAGGCGCACGGGGCTCTTGCCGGTGACGCGATACGTCTCGTGAAGGAAGCCGAGCATCTCCATCTGGAGGTCGTAGCGACTCAGCGCGGTCGCGCCGTCCTCGGGCCCGACGAGGTTCAGGCCGACGACGCGACTGTCGCGGATCCCCGCTTCGTAGGCGGCCACCATCTGCGCGAAGACGCCGGGCTGGCTGCCGCTGCGCGAGATGTAGACCTGGTAGAGACTGGTCACGTCGCAGCCGGCGCGCGCGCTGGGCGTGCCGCAGCCGAGCACGGCGTCGGCCTCGCTCTCGCTCTCCGAGACATCGTCGGTAATGCGCCGGACCGCGGCGTCGAGCCCGGGCGCGGCCATGAGCGTCGCGTAGAACCCGGGCAGATCGGCCTTGGAAAGAACGCCCGACCAGCTGTCCTCGCCGAGCCCCTGCGCCGCCGAATTCGAGGTCAACATGAGCTCGAGGTAGTGCTCGTTCTCGCCGGCCGCGCGCGTCCGGACGTCGGCCAGCATGAGCCCGTGATGCGTCCCCGAGATGGCGCCGAACTTGCCGAACGTCGCGAAGAAGTGGTCGTGCCCACTCTCGGGGCCGTCGGGGTCGAAGCCCTCCATCGACCAGGCCGCCACGATGTCGGCGTAGAGCGGCTCGTCGTCGCCAGGGATCTCGACCTTGCCGGAACCGCTGCAGCTGGATGCAAGGGACAAGGTCGCCGTGGTGATGCAGTAGCCGCCCTCGGTGCTCGCCCAATCGAGGTAGGTCTCGGCATAGACCCCGCCCGACAGGTGGTGATGCAGGTCGCCGCCTTTGGGCATCTCGCGGGCAAAGGCCCAGAGCAACGGGTCGTCCTGGGCGATCGCCGCGAGGTGCGCCACGGTGCGCTCCTCGGCCGCCAACGCGCACGCCCTGGGGCTACCGCAGGCGCTGGTCTCGGTCTCGCTGGCCGCGTCCGTCTCGCCGGTTGAATCGCCGCTCGCATCGTCGCCTGAATCATTGGGCCCCGTCTCGCCGGCGTCGGGGCTCGACCCCGAATCGCTCGCGCTGCCGTCGCCGGGTGGCTCGGCCGTCACGTCGCTGCCGGGGGTGACCTCGCCGGCCCCGCCCGCCGGGTCGCGCGAACACCCCAGCCCGATCGCAAGACCCGCCACGGCGACGTACGACACAGACGGAAGGGTGATTGGCACGTGCGGATCCTCCGCCGCGCACCGTGCCACGCCGCGCCTGGGGCGGGCAAGCTCCGCCGGCCGACAACCGTCGCGGCGACCGGCACCAAAGAAGGGGTGGAGGACTGGAATCTTCCCTCGAACTCGGTACACTCCGCGGTTAGGGGTCCGTCCGTCCTCGCCCGATTCCCTTCGGGCGTCTCCGGACCTCGTGTGTCGACTTCGCCCCCTCGGGGTCGCAGTCCCAAGCAGTGCGAGGCCAAGTTGTCGGCACAGCACGCGAGCACCGCGCGAGCGGCAGGAGCGAAATGGGTGGCCCTCACCACCGCATCGCTCGCCATCGCCACGTCAGGAACCGGCCACGCCGCCGATCCCATGGTCGTCACCGGCACGACGAACCCCACGACGATGGCGACCGCGCTCATCGCCAAGGGGGTCCGCGTCGTGAGCGCGCAGTACGAGGCCGGCGCGCCCGGCTGGTACTCGCTCTTTCCGTTTTCCAAGCGCGCGACCGAGAGCTACACCGGCATCACCGTGTCGGGCACTTACACGGCCGGGCCGCTCGGGATCGCCAACGGTCTCATCATGACCAGCGGCGAAGCCACCCTCGCCGTTCCGCCCAACCGCTCGCTGCCGTTCACGGTCAACGCGCAGGGCAATCCGATCAAGGAAGGCGCCACCGGCGTCCTCAACCCCGATATCGGGCCCCCGGCCGGCCGCAATGGCGAGCAGGAGCCTTTCTGCGCCTCGCTTATCGGCGGCGCGACTCGAATCGACGCCAACGGCGTACCAGGCCCCATCAACCCGCACGACGTGGTCAAGCTGACGATCGACTTCACGCTCGACCCGGGCTTCGACGGCATCCAGCTCGACTACGTCTTCGGCTCCGAGGAGTACCCCGAGTCTGTGGGCGGAGATTACCCTGACGCGTTCGGGTTCTGGGTGCGCCCCTTCGGCGACACCCAGTTCACGAACTTCGCGCTCGACCCCAGCGGCGCCAACATCAACATCAACGGCCCCTTCTTCGCCAGCGACGAGGTGCTCAAGACCTACGGCGAAGGCGCCCCCCAGCTCTCCGAGTACAACGGCCTCACCCCGCGCCTGCGCAGCTCCTTCCCCCTCCCCAGCGGCACCGACAAGGTCCATCGCATGGTCGTCGTCATCTGCGACGCCGGCGACCAGTACCTCGACTCGGGCGTCTGGCTCTCGGCGCTCGCAGGCTGCGCCGGCAACTGCAGCGCGACGACCTGGTGCGGCAACGGCCGCGCCGAGTCGGGCGAGGAATGCGACGACGACAACAACGTCGAGGGCGACGGCTGCTCGACGGGCTGCCGCATCGAGCCCGGCTACGCCTGCCTCAACCAGGCCACCGCCCCCAGCGTGTGCGTGCTCGGCTGCGGTAACGGCATTACCGCCACGCCGCACGAGCAATGCGACGACCTGAACCAGTCCAACCGCGACGACTGCACGAACGGCTGCCGCGTCGCGACCTGCACGGACGGCTACCTTCACGACGCGGGCACGGGCAACGAAACCGGCGTCGACTGCGGCGGCAGCTGCACGCCGTGCCAGAACGGCAACGGCTGCAAGATCCCCGCGGACTGCGCCTCGGGCTACTGCGATCAGGCGCTCTTCACCTGCACGAGCCCGCCCGCCCCCAACGCGATCGACGACAACTGGAACGTCGTCGCCGGAACCTCCACGTCGCTCGCCGCCACCGTCCTCCAGACCAACGATCAGTTCGTCAGCGCGCAGACCTTCTCGCTGCTCGCGACCCAGACGACCGCGGCCGGCATCATCAGCTACAGCACCGCCTCGGGCCTCCTGACCTACGTCCCGCCCGCCGGTTTCGGCGGCCAGGACAGCTTCATCTACAGCATCTGCAGCCCGTACAGCGCGGCCGTTTGCGACACTGCGACGGTCCGCATCAAGGTCAACCGCCCGCCGGCCGTCGCCGACAAGACCCAGTGGATCGCCGTCGGGACGCCGTCGGTGACGCTCGCCGCCAGCGCCGTCTACAACGACCCGGACAACGACGCGATCAACAACACGCGCACGCTCGCCGCCATCGCGGGGGGCGCCAACGCGGCCGTTCAAGCCGATGGCAGCATCATGCTCGTGCCACAGAACCCGACGGTCGGCGCGACCTGGGTCGTGACGGTGACGATGTGCGACAGCGGCGATCCCTTCGCCTGCGACACCGGCACCTGGACCGTCATCTATAATGATCCCCCGCTGCTCTCGGACCAAGTCGTCAAGCTCGCGGGCGGCGAGTCCACGACGCTGCCGCGCTCGCTCTACCTGACGAACTTCGGGGCCATCCGCGGCGACGACCCGCTCGACGGCGACGTCGACGGCGTGACGAACACCTACGTCGCGACGACGGTCAACGGCTCCTACGGTACCGCGAAGTCGCTCGGCATCGCGACCTGCTCGGTCGACGCGATCACCGGCGCCGTGACGCTGGTCGCCGTCCAGGGCCTGAGCGGCTCGGCGACGTGCTTCGTGAAGGTCTGCGAGGAGCTCCCGGCCAACGACGGCCGCGTGTGCTCGGTCGCGACGATCAACGTCGCCGTCGTCCAGTGTACCGGCGACGCGAGCTGCCCCGGTGGGGTCTGCGATCAGCTCGCGAACCAGTGCTCGCCGTGTCTCAACACCGAGGTCGGCGCCACGCCCGACGTCGGCTGCCCGCTCGCGACGCCGTACTGCGAGGTCGTCGAGGGCGCGCTCGGCTGCGTGCCGTGCAACGCCAACGAGGACGCGGGCGCCATCGACAACGGCTGCAACGCCTCGCTCCCGGTCTGTTTCCTGGGCGGCACGCCGCGCGTGTGCGTGCAGTGCATCAACAACGCCGACTGCGACGGCGGCGAGGTCTGCGATCTGACTCAGCACCTGTGCGTTGCTTGTCTCAACACGCAAGCGTCCGGCGCGATCGACGCCGGCTGCACCGCGGATCGCCCGGCCTGCTCGGTCGCCGGTAGCGGCAATATCTGCGTCAAGTGCCTCGCCGATCCGGACTGCGGCGCCGGCACCGTCTGCAGCCCTGGGCTGCGCATGTGCGTCGCCTGTCGCGACACGGCGCCCGCGGGCGGCATCGACAACGGCTGTCGCGCCGGCGTCCCGGTGTGCAAGGGCTCGGGCGACGCCGCGACGTGCGTGACCTGCATCGACGACCACGGCTCGGGCGTCGACTCGGGCTGCTCGACGAACTTGCCGAGCTGCGACCCGAGCGGAGCGAGCGGGGCCGTCTGCCTCGGCTGCGTCGTCTCGGACGACTGCGCCAACGGCCTGGTCTGCGACGAGGACCGCAACCTGTGCGTGACCTGCCAGGACACCGATATCGACGGCGGGCGCGACGAGGGCTGTCCCGCGGCCAAGCCGATCTGCGGCGCCGAACTCCAGCCCATCCAATGCATCGCCTGCCGCGACGATAGGCCCGTGGGCGAGACCGACTCCGGCTGCTCGGACGTGGCGCCGGCCTGCGACCCGACCGCCATCGGCGGCCCGCGCTGCATCGGCTGCGACACGAGCGCGCCGTGCCCCAACGATGGCGTCTGCGATCCGCTCACCGGCGGCTGCGTCGCCTGCCGCGACGACGTGGCCGGCGGCGGGCGCGACGAGGGCTGCACGACGCAGCGCCCGATCTGCGACACCGTCGCCGAGCCCGATCTGTGCGTGCCGTGCATCGACAGCCTGCCCGAGGGCGGGGTGGACTTCGGCTGCGACACGTTCGCACCGTCCTGCCGCAAGGACGTCGCGGGCGGACCGCGCTGCGTGCCGTGCTCGGGCAACGAGGACTGCGGCCCCGACGAGGTGTGCGCGGCCGGGATCAACGAGTGCGTCCCGGTCGACGAGGCGACGGCGGTCGACGACTCGTACCAGACCAACCAGGACACGGTGCTGGTCGTGCCGCAGATCTTCGGCGTCATCGCCAACGACGTCGCGCCGCAAGGCCTCGCGGCATGGGCCGAGCTGCTCGAGACGACGCGCCCGCCGAGCGAGCAGGGCACGCTCGAGTTCAGCACCTCGGGCGCATTCTCGTTTACGCCGGCGGCCGGCTACCACGGCGTGGTCAGCTTCGGTTACGACCTCAAGGCGACCGGCAAAGCACCGAGCCGGGGTAATGTCACGCTGCGCGTCAACGGCCGCCCGATGCCCCTGCCCGACCGCGCCGCGACGACCGTCGGCAACACCGCGACCATCGCCGTGATCGAGAACGACACGGACCCCGAGGGCGACGCGCTGCACGTCCAGCAGCTCGGGCAGACCGTCTACGCGGACTTCACGAGCATCGACCCGCAGAACCGCGTCATCTACCAGCCGCGTTCGGACTTCCGCGGGGTCGAGTCGTTCGACTACACCGTGTGCGACGTCTACGGCGCCTGCGCCACCTCGAACATCACCGTCACCGTCGGCGAGCTCTCCGGCGCGACGGCGCTCGGCGACGCGGCCTCGACCGTCGAGGACACGACGGTGCGCATCGTGGTCACCGTCAACGACGACCCGCGCCTGGTCCTCCAGGGCGTCGAGACGCAGCCGCGCCACGGCCTCGCCACGCGCGAGACCGACGGCACCATCAGCTACCGGCCGGCCGAAAATTGGAACGGCATCGACTTTTTCCAGTACGAGACCTGCCTCGCCGGGGGCGGCTGCTCCACCCCGTGGGTGCGCGTCAACGTCGCCCCTGACAACGACGGACCGCGGGCCGGCGACGACGCGGTGACGACCCAGCGCGACGCGTTCGTGGACATCGCCGTCATGACCAACGACTACGACATCGACGGCGAGGTGCTCGGGCTTCCGACCATCACCGACCCGCCGCAAAACGGGACGGCCGTCCGGCAGAACGACGGCCGCGTTCGCTTCACGCCCTTTGCGGGCTTCGAGGGTATCGACCTCTTCTCCTACACGGTCTGCGACCCGAACGCCCTGTGCGCGACGGCCTCGGTCGTCGTCAAGGTCGGCGGGTCCACCGGCGCCAATCGCGTCCCGCTGCCGGTCGACGACGCGACCAGCACCCCCGAGGGGACCACCGTGGCTATCGCCGTGCTGGTCAACGACGTCGAGCTCGACGGCCAGGACCAGCTCGTCCTGAGCGGCACCTGCACGCCCGCTCACGGCGCGGCGTCGCCCGGGCCCGGCGGGGCGGTCCTCTACACGCCGACCCCCTATTACGTCGGCACCGACCGCTTCTGTTACACGGTGTGCGACACGGCCGGCAGCTGCGCCTCGGCCATGGTCGTCGTCACCGTCACCGCCGGCCTCAACGAGCCGCCGATCGGCATCGACGACTTCGCCGCCACCCCCGTCGGGATCCCGTTCGATATCCGCCCGCTCGAAAACGACATCGATCCGAACGGCGACGCGCTCGCCATCCTCGAGGTCTCCGACCCGGGCCACGGCTCCGCCTCGCTCCACGCCGACGGCTCGATCACCTACTCGCCCAGCCTGGGCTTTGTCGGGGACGACGCCTTCGACGTGAAGATCAGCGACGGCCGCGGCGGCACCGATCTCGAGCGCGTCGTCGTCCGCGTGTCGCCCGCCTTCAATCGGCCGCCGGACGCGGTCGACGACGACTACGTCGTCTCCTCGATCCAGTCGACCGCCCTCGCTGTGCAGCAAAACGACAGCGATCTCGACGGCGACGCGAGGTTCATCGCGAGCTTCACGGAGCCCTCGGACGGTCTGGTCTCGCTGCTGCCCGACGGCGACCTCACGTACAAGCCGCGCGCGCTCTTGCCGGGCGGTGGCACTGGGCCCGCGGTCGCGCTTGGGGCCGTCCTCGGGATGCGTTACGAGATCGTCGACGCGCGCGGCGCTCGCGATGTCGCGCTGGTGACGCTGCGTCTGTCGGACCGCGACCAGGACGGAATCGCGGACGACATCGAGGAGGAGATCGGGACCGATCCCGACGATCCCGACACCGATCACGACCGCATCAAGGACGGCGTCGAGGTCGCGGGCGGCGCCGATCCCGTCCGCCGTGACCCCGAGGTCGACACGAACCCGCTCGATGCCGACACCGACGACGACGGCGTCAGCGACGGCGACGAAGTGATCACGTTTCAAACCGATCCGTTCGTCTGCGACACCGACCTCGACGGCCTCTGCGACGGCCTCGAGCTCGGCGTCACCAAGCCGGTGCTGCCGGGCGTCAGCGTCGCGGGCGTCGCCTACGTCGGCACCGACTACGCGCGCTGGGAGCCGGACCTCGACTCCGAGTCCACGACCGATCCGCTCGACGACGACAGCGACGACGACAGCATCACCGACGGTCACGAGGACGCCAACGCCAACGGACGCGTCGACAACAGCCTTGGCGCCACGAACACGACGGGCACCGGCGAGACCGATCCCAACGCGCTCGACACCGACGGCGACGGCCTGCAGGACGGAACCGAGAAGGGCAACATCGCGGCGGAAGGGACCGACACCGATCCCCTCACGTTCATCGCGGACCGCAATCCGCTGACCGTGACGAGCCCGCTCGACGTGGACACCGACGACGGCTCGGTCTCGGACGGCGCCGAGGACACCAACAAGAACGGCCGCGTCGACGCGGACGAGCGCGACCCGAACGACGCCTCGGACGACGTGAAGGGCCACAAGGGGCCCTCGACGTTCATGGTCGAAGGCGGCGGCTGCAGCGCCGGACCCGATTGGACCATCGTCGGGCTGGGCGCCTTCGGCGCGTACTTCGCGTACCTTGCTCTCTCGCGGCGTCGCCGCGCCCGCCCTAGCGGCGGCCGCTGAGCGCACTCGCCAAGCAGCGCGGCTTGCTGTAAGGGGCATCGTCTGACGCGGAGGCGACATGCCGCTTTGGTACGACGAGGTCCACGAGGACAAGCTGCGCTTCGGGCTGCGTTGCGAACGCACGCTCTTCATGGGCGAGAGCGCGTTCCAGAAGATCGCGGTCATCGAGACGACGGCCTTCGGACGGGCCCTCCTGCTCGATGAGATGTGGATGACGTCGGAGGCCGACGAGTACATCTACCACGAGCTCATCGCTCACACGGCGCTCGCGGTCGCCCCGTCGATCCAGCGCGTGCTCATCATCGGCGGCGGCGACGGCGGGACCGCGCGCGAGGTCCTGAGCCACCCCGAGGTCGCCCGCGTCGACCTCGTCGAGATCGACGCGATGGTCGTCGCGGCGTCCCGCGAGCACCTGCCGACGATCGGCAGCGCCTGGGACGACCCGCGCCTTCACGTCACGATCGGCGACGGCATCGCCTATGTGCGCGAGGCGGCGGCCCCACCCTACGATGTCGTCATCGTGGACGGGTCCGATCCGGTCGGCCCGGCGGTCGGCCTCTTCGATGCGTCGTTCTACGCCGGCTGCAAGCGCCTGCTCGGCCCGCGCGGCGTCTTCATCACCCAGTCCGAGTCGCCGATCGTGAACAAGAACGTGCACTTGGCGATGATCCGGACGATCGCCGCGACCTTCGGCGAGGCGCATCCTTTGTATGCGACGGTGCCGCTGTATCCCTCGGGGTCGTGGTCGTGGACCTGGGCGTCGAACGGGGGCTCGGTCGATCGCTTCGCGGTCGTCGCCGAGCGCGCGGCGCGCATCGAGGCGCGCTCGAAGTACTGGACGCGGGAGATGCAGCGGGCGACGTTTGCGCTCCCAAATCACATCAAAATGGCACTGGGACGCTAGACCGCTGAAGGGCTGACGATGACATTCCGAACGACGCACTATTTCGCACCGGGCCTCGTGGCCGAAGTCCGCGTGCCGGCCAAGGGCAAGGGGATCTACACGACGCGCCCGTTCGCGGCGGGTGAGCTCCTCTGTTGCTGGGGCGGCGACGTCTTGAATCGCGAGCAGCTCGCGCAGTGCACCGAGACGCAGCAGATCCACACCGTGCAGGTCGAAGAGGGTCTGTATCTGGTGCCGCATCGCGACCCCGAGCCGGCGGACTACGCGAATCACTCGTGCGAGCCCAACGCGGGGATCAAAGGACAGATCGCGCTGATGGCGATGCGCGACCTCGCGGTGGGCGAGGAGATCTGCTTCGACTACGCCACGACCGACTCGTCGGATTACGACGAGTTCCAGTGCGCCTGCGGCACGTCCAGCTGCCGCGGCAAGGTGACGGGCCGCGACTGGCTGCGCCCGGACGTGCAGGCCAAGTACGTCGGGTGGTTCTCGCCGTACCTGCAGCGACGGATCGACAAGCTCGCGGCCGGCTGAGCGCGCGGGTCGTCAGCTCACGCAGTCGATGTAGGCGCTGCTCACCGTGCGGGCGAAGATGAGAAAGCCCGTGTGGCCGATGATCTTCTGCTCGGGTCGCACGCTCTCCTTGGTCACGAACCAGGGGCGCTCGATCGTCTCGATGGCCTCGGCCCGCAGGAATCGCCGTGTCTCTTGCAGCGCCAGCACGAGCCGCTGCATCTGCACGACGGTCGGCACGTACGCCGCGAAGATCCCGCCCGGCAGCAGCGCCTCGGCGGCGTGCGCGGCCATCGTCCACGGCTCGGGCACGTCGACGACCACGCGGTCGACCCCCTGCTCGCCGATCCCCTCGTAGATATCCGCGAGCTTGACCTCGTGGTCGTACGCCGCGTCGCCGAGCAGCACGCGCACGTTCTTGTCGGCGCGGTTCTTCGCCTCGGTGCGCAGCTCGTAGGTCACGAGGCGCCCACCGAGCGTGCGCGGCCCGATAGCCCTGAGCAGCGCCAGCGACAAGGCGCCCGAGCCATAGCCGCCCTCGATGACGCGCGCGCCCGGAAAGATGTCGGCGTACGCCACGAGCAGCGCCAGATCCTTCGGATAGATGATCTGCGCATGACGCTTCATGTAGCGCACGTACTGGGCGAGGGTCGCGCGCACGACGCGGAACTCGACCGCGTGACTGCCGCGCACGCGCAGGCCCTCGGGGCTGCCGAACAAGCGGTCGTGCGGGATGCGGTTGCCGCGCAAGTCCTCGACGGCGCCGGCCACGAGGATCGCGTAGTGCTCGCGCCCCTCGCGGTCGACAAACACAACCGGGTCCCCGGGACCAAGCGCAGGGCCACTGCCGGCGGGCGGACGTGGGTTCGATGGATCCGAGATCGACATGCCCCCCGCCTAGCAGGTCCACCCCCGCACGACAATCCATCCCCGACTGGAGAACACCGTTTCTCGCGCCGACGCGCCGACGTCGTTGACCGCATCCTTCGTGTGGCTCTTTCCGGGGGCACTCACGCGGGAGGTCTCATGTCACTGTCACTCTTCACAACGTCTTGGACCGCAGGCGCGCTCATTCTCACGACGGCGGCCTGGGCCGCCTGTGGTGCGTCTGACGAGGACGTCGCCAAGTATCGCGCGCAGCTCACGCAGTTCGCGCCGACCGTCGCCGCCCTCGAGGCCATGAGCGCGCAGCTCCCGGCACCGGGCAGCGAACGCGCGGCCGCCTGCGCCGGAACCATCCCGACGGCTGGCCTCGAGACCTTGAGCGAGGCCCAGCTGAAGTATCTCCTCGACCAGAACGACGGTGTCGAGGGCGCCGAACGCCTGCGCCTCACCTCGGGTCCGTTCGCGATGATGGACTCGACCAAGGACGCCGAGGCGCGGACCACCTCCGATTCGCTTCGTGGCGAGATCATCAACGATCTCGGCGCACTCCAGACGCTCGGCCGAACCAAGCGCGTCGGCATCTTCCGGCCCGGCCATGTCGAAATCGGCAGCGTTGGGGTCAAATCCGACAGCGGCGACTACATCATCGAGAAGCCGGCTTTGTGGTCCGGGTGGGTCTTCGTGTTCAGCCTCGGCGAGAAGCCGGTGCTCGAGACCGCCTTCGCAGTGACCGAGACCAATGCTGCGTCGATCAGCTTCATGAAGAAGCAGGGCTACCGCCCGCCCGCCAACGTCCTCATCGACGACGCGCTCGGACGCGTACGCAAGCGCGCCCTCCAGCAGCTCGGCTTGCCTGACTGTCAGTCCGCGCTCGCCAAGAACACCGCCCAATGCGAGGCGAACGACGCCGTCTCGTGCTTCGAGGTCGGCGGCGCCTACCACCGTGGCGGCGTCGAGGCTGCCCAGGATCATGACGCCGCCGCCAAGTGGTACGATCGCGGCTGCGCCCTCGGCAACGGCGACGCCTGCTTCCACTTGGGTCAGCTGCTGAGCGACGGCCTTCACCTGGTGAAGGACCTCCCGCGCGCCGCCTCGGTCTTTCGCGTGGGCTGCGACGGCGGCCAGGCCAAGGCCTGCCACGCCCTCGGCGGACTCCTCTCGAAAGGCGACGGTGTGCAGCGCGACGAGGCCGCCGCGGCCGCGGCCCTTGCCAAGGGGTGCGACGGCAGACTTGCAGCGGCGTGCAACGATCTCGCGATCGTCTACGGGGCCGGGCGCGGGGTCGCCAAGGACGAAGCCGCCGCCGCCAAGCTCTTCCAGGTCGCCTGCGACGCCAAGGTGATGGTCGCCTGCGCGAACCTCGGCGATCTCCATAATGATGGGCGCGGGGTCGCCAAGAGCTTCGTCGACGCCACGCGCCTCTACCAGGAGGCGTGCCTGGGCGGCCACAAGAAGGCCTGCCAGAAGCGCGCGACGCTCTAGCCTGATCTCGTCGCAGGCGTGCGCGCGGTGCGCTCCGCGCGATCGATTTTCTTGCTGGCTCGGACCGCCGGGCTACGCTCGGGCCCTCGACCCCCGGAGGACACCCGATGACGATCGATCTCGCGAAGCTGCCCGCGCTCAAGAACCTGACCGAGGACGTGCGGCAGAAGGCGCTCGAGTACGCGGACCAGCTCGGCGCACGGGGGCCGCGGCCGACGACGGTGCTCGGCACGGCGGTCACGCTCGCGACCGAGTGGAAGTCGGGGCGGCTCCCGGCCAGGGGCGCCGGGAACGCGGCGTGGCTCGTGCAACCGCGGCAGAGCAAATGGATTCTGCGCCGCGCCAACGACGCCGATCCGAAATACACGTTCAACAACCGCGAGGACGCCGTCCGGCGCGCACAGGCGCTCGCCAAGGACGACGGCGTCGCGTGCCTCGTCTTCGGACCAGGCGGCACGCTGACCGAGCGCTACGAGGCGCCCAAGGTCGAGATCCCGCGCCCCGCGCCGCGCCCGATTTCCGAGGCGGCCGCCGTGATCCGGAGCTTCGTGCCGTCGGCGGTGGCCGTGGCGGCGCCCGCGCCGGTGGCCGTGATCGAAGCTGCGCCTGTGGTCGAGGCCGCGCCCGAGTGCGTGTCCGAGTGCGAGCCCGAGTGCGTGGCCGTGCCCGAGTGCGTGGCCGCGCCCGTGGCCGAGTCCGAGTGCGTGCCCGAGACCGAGTGCGCGCCCGCGTCCGAGTGCGTGCCCGTGGCCGAGTGCGTGCCCGCGTCCGAGTACGCGCCGGTGGCCGCGGCCGCGCCCGCTCTCGACAACGTCCCCCTCGCCCTCCCCCCCGCGCCGATCACCGACCTCACCGACAGCCCGGTCCGCGTGAAACGCCTCGGCGCCAAGTGGGCCGTCCTCGGGACCGGCCTCGCGCTCGAGACCTTCCCGACCAAGTCCAAGGCCCAGCGCCGCGCCAAGGAGCTCGCCGCTGAGACGGGCCGCACCGTCGTCGTCGCCTGATCCCGACCCCGCATGCTAGCCTCGGCGGCGCGTGAGCCCCGAGCCCCCCATCCAGATCGGCCACACTTGCATCGCCCTGCAAGGCTTCAGCGCCGAGGCTCTCGCCGCGCGCGTCCCGGGCATGCTCCCGCGCGAGGCCCGCAAGGTCGTGAGCGCCGTCGATCGCGGCTGGGATCCAAGCGCCCCGCTCGCCCAACTGCGCCGCCCGATCCACGACGCCCTCCGCGCCGGCGCCCACGTGCCGACGCTGCGCTGCCTCGCGCGCGAAGAGAGCAGCGTCGATCCCTTTGCGAAGTTCCTCTTCGAGACGCACGACGGCCAGCGCATCGAGACCGTGCGGATCCCGCTCGAGCGCCCCGGCCGCGTCAGCGTCTGCGTCAGCTCCCAGGTCGGCTGCGCCCTGGCGTGCGCCTTCTGCGCGACCGGGCGCCTCGGCCTGCGCCGTAACCTCGAGGCCTGGGAGATCGTCGAGCAGGTCCGCCAGGTCCGCGACACCCTCCCCGCCGAGCCCGGCCGCCGCCCCCGCGTTCACGGCCTGGTCTTTCAGGGCATGGGCGAGCCGCTCGCGAACCTCGACCGCGTCCTCGCCGCCATCGAGGCGCTCCGCGACCCCTCCGGCCTCGCGATCGATCAGCGCGCCATGACCGTGTGCACCGCGGGACTCCCGGCGGGGATCCGCCGCCTCGCCAGCGACGCCCCCAAGGTGCGCCTCGGGATCTCGATCGCCTCCGCCCGCCCCGAGACCCGCCGCGCGCTCATGCCGATCGCCCGCGCCCACCCGCTCGCGGAGACGCTCGAGGCCGCCGCCGACCACGTCCACGCGACCGGCCTCGCGCCGCTCTGGGCCGTGACGCTTCTCGCCGGCGTCAACGATCACGACGACGACGCGCGCGCCCTCGCCGCGCTCGCCCGCGACTTTGCGACCCGGACCGGCAAGGCGCCGCGCATCACGCTCATCGCCTACAACCCGATCGGCGCGAACCCGACACTCGCCCCCGAAGCCCGCGAGTCTTCGAGCCCCGAGCGCGACCCCTTCACCCGCAGCGACCTCGCGCGCGAGCTCGCCTTTCGCGCCGTCCTCTTCGCCGAAGGCATCGCCGCCCATCGTCGCTACAGCGGCGGCGGCGACGTCCGCGCCGCCTGTGGGCAACTCGCGGCACGTGCCTCGTAGCCCCGCAACCGCAAGACAGATCGCCCCATCTGTGCTAGCCCGTGGCGATGAATCGCTCCTTCCTCGCGGCGACGCTCGTCCTCGCGTGCTGCGCCCAGGGCGCCACGCAAGACTCGCCGCGCGCCGTCGCCGAGGCGGTCGTGCGCGCGTGGAATGACGGCAAGACGGATCTCCTGGTCGGCCTCCTGCCGCCCGCCGAGGCGCTTCGAAAACACTTTGTGTGCAAACCATCCGGGCGCCTGTTGGACCAGCGGGCGCGGGCGCGCGACGAGGTGGACACCGAGTTCGCCGCCTTTCGCGCGGCGCGGATGCAGGTCCGCATCGTGTCATTCGAGGGCGCGCCGCGCGCGTACGCGCCGGGCGACAGCTACAGCGGGTGCGAGGTCGCGGCCCCCCTCACGATCCTGAAGGCCCACGTCACGCTCACCTACCGAAAGGGGGCGCGCAACGACGAGGAGACCGAGACCTGGCCCCTGTTTCGGTTCGAGGACGGCGGCCCCTGGTACTACGCCAAGCTGTGAGCGCGGCCGGAGTCGGATCGGCGCCGTGCATATGGACCGCGTGCGGCCCGCGGTTCCCGGTCGCCGCCGCGATCGCATAACATCCCGTAACTAAAGCGCTTGATCGAAGATGGCCGACTTCGGCCTGGACTTCTGGCTGAAAGGGTGTTCAGCTTACGGCGTTCTCTCTCTGAACGAGACACCGTCCGGTCGAGTGGTTTGGGGTGTCCCCGACCCTCGAGCCGGACGTATTTTCTTTCACGGTCGCGGCCGTCGGCGTGCCGGTGTTGCGCATCCTCCACACCTCGGACTGGCACCTCGGGGCGAGCTTCCACCTCGCGTCGCGGGCCCGCGAGCACGCACGCTTCCTGAGCTGGCTGCGGGGGACGCTGCGGGCGGAGGCGGTGGACGCGCTCGTGGTGGCCGGCGATGTCTTCGACAGCTCGCTCCCCTCGGCCGAGGCGCAGTCGGCTTATTATGGATTTCTGGCGGGTGTCGCCGCCGACGCGCAGGCGGATGGGGTTCATCGGCAGGTGGTCGTAGTGGGTGGCAACCATGACTCGCCGGCGAGGCTGGACGCGCCCCGGGAGGTCCTGCAGGCGCTGCGGGTGCACGTGGTCGGGGGCTACGAGCAGGCCCGGGAGGCCGAGGTCGTCTGGCCGCTGACAGGCACCTCCGGCCAGCCCGAGGCGGTGGTCGTGGCGCTGCCCTATGTGCACGAACATCGGCTGGGCCTGAACACCTGGTCCGACCCCATCGAGGTCCGGCGCGACCTGGCGGGCCGCTTCCGCAGCCTGTACGCGCGCCTGGCCGACCGCGCGCGGGCCGCGTGGCCGGGTTTGCCGCTCCTGGCCACCGGGCACCTGGCGTGTGGGACCCACGGCGAGCTGCGAGGGGACGCGCCGCGCCCGACACATCTCTTCGACGCCCTGGGGGCGCTGCCGGTGGACGTGTTCGACCCGGGCTTCGCTTATGTGGCCCTGGGCCACATCCACCGGAGCTACCGCCTGGGGGAGAGCGCCGCGTGGTACGCTGGCACACCCGTGGCCTTGCGGGTGGAGGAGGCCGAGACGCCTCGCCGGATTTGGCAGGTGGACCTGTCATCGACAGGCTCGACGGAGGTCGCCGAGGTCCGGGTGCCAGCCGCTCGGTCCATCCTTCGGGTGGAGGGGAGCATGGACGAGGTGCGCGACCGACTCCGAGGCCTGCGCTGGCCGACGGAGGAGCTGCCGCCGCTCCTGGATGTGCGCCTGACCTCGCCGGTGGCGATCCCTGACCGATGGGCGGCCGTGCAGGCGGCCTGGGAGGGTCGCGCGGAGGCCGACCGGCCGGAGCTCGCCGAGGTTCGGGTGGTGGCACCGACGCCGGAGCCGGGCGCCGAGGCGCCTCGCCCGGCGCTGAACCAGCAGACGCCCCTCGAGCTCTTCCGACGCCTGTACCGATACAAACGAGGCGGTGAGGTCCCTGCCGAGCTCGAGAAGGCCTTTCTCGAGCTCGAGGGGGAGAACCACCCGTGAGGTTTCAGCGCATCGAGGTGGAAAACCTGGGATCGATCTACGGGACCGCCGAGGTCGACCTGGAGA
>SXGT01894151.1_pt1 | contig 19859 bp, 18 predicted proteins | sample 3176221 | NCBI WGS metagenome assembly SXGT01 (sample SAMN11356862, study PRJNA531348) | freshwater metagenome | isolation source: freshwater sample F1-120 | place: China: Fuxian Lake, Yuxi | collected 2017-12-25
CCACTCTAACTTTTTGTCCGACTCGCAGTTTAGATATCTTACGTATAAAAAAAATTTTATTATGTGTGTAAGGTTTGCCTAAGTTATACGTCTAATCAGTAGTCCTGATCCGCAGGACTGATTAACTTTAACCCAGAGGTATCCATAATGAAAAAATCACATAAATCTCCCTTAGCGTTAACTTTAGGAACAACTTTATTGGCGATGGGTTCTAGTCTTGTTCAGGCTGAAACCACCCCTACCAATACCAGCCCATTTGCGATGACTGAACTTAGCCAAGGCTATATGCAATTTGCTGAAGCTGAAGCCCCAGCTGCGGATATGAAAAAGAAAGACGGTTCTTGCGGCGAAGCGAAATGCGGCGCGAATAAAATGTCTAAAGATGCTCCTGCTGATATGAAAGCAACAGAAGGGAAATGTGGCAGTAAAAATATGGATATGAAAGAAACAGAAGGCAAATGCGGCAGCAAAAAAGAAGAGACAAAATAAAACCTTAGCATTTTATCTGTGACAATAAAGCATTATCCGCTAGAATGGTCTCTTTGACCCACGGATAATGCTTTTTATGAGCTCACTTGATGCAAGTAAATGGTTAGCCGATTACGGTGACACTTTATATCGTTATGCCTTTGCTCGAGTACGTTCCGAGACGATTGCCGAAGATTTGGTGCAAGAAACTCTCCTCGCTGGCTTACAAAACTTAGAACGCTTTAACCAACAAGCTGCGGTGAGCACTTGGTTAGTTGCCATTCTTAAAAATAAATTGCTTGACCATTGGCGTAAAGTTGGTCATGAACACACATTTTCCATTGACTCACTTTGGGATGAGGATTTAATGCACTATCAATTTGATCAAAATGGACACTGGCAGGTTGAATTGATTGATTGGGGCACCCCCGAGAGCAACTTTGATCAGCATGAATTTTGGGAAATTTTTACACAATGCCAAAGCCGTCTACCCAAACACATGGCAGAACTCCTGAGTTTACGTATGGATGGAGTCTCGACAGAAGAATGTTGTGAAATTTTGGCGCTGAAAAACGCTAATCAGTTATGGGTCACCTTATCCAGAGCTCGAATGAAACTTAGACAGTGTCTTGATACGCACTGGTTTACTCAGGCCACATAATGCTGAGCTGTCAGCAAGCGACTGCATTAGCAGCGCAAGGTTTTGATACCCCGTTGAGTCTTTGGCAACGGCTCCAACTCAAGCTGCATCTACTAGTTTGCTCACGTTGTCGCCAATTTTGTAAACAATTAGCGTTTGTACATGAGGCCTGGCAGATAAGTGCACAGCAGCAACATATCACACTCTCGGTGACCGCAAGAGCACGGATAGCGGCTCGCTTAGCATCAGCGCAAGCAGAACAGAAGCCGCCACCCTCTGCTAAGTCTTAATCGCAAGCAAACAGGCAAAATTTAACCAGCGAAAATAGGTGTCCATGCGTGTAAACCCTGCCCGCTGCAATAACGCATAATTTTCTTCTAATTTATAAGGAATCAGAATATTTTCTAAGGCTTCACGCTTACGCTGGTTTTCGAGATCAGTATAACCACTTTGGGATTTTTTAAATTCTAGATAATGGTCAATATATAAGCGATTCAACTGTGCATCATTGGCTAAAATTTTTTCCGATAAAAAAATAGCCCCGCCGGGCTGCAGGGCGTTGTAAATATGTTTTAGCAAATACTCGCGCTCAATAGGGCGCACAAATTGTAAAGTCCAATTTAAAATCACCACATGACACGGCGGAATTTCGTTGAGTGTACTTAAATCCGCACACACCAGCTGCAATTGGCTAGCGGCGATATTGACCAATTTCTGCTTAGCCTTATCCAACATCGCTGCGGAATTATCAAAGCCAATAAACTGGGTAGTCTCAGGACAGGCGGCATGCTGTGCGATATGTGCCAGCGTGGTGCCGGTAGAGCAGCCAAGATCACAAATGACCGCATTTTCTGCCGGTAAAAACTCTATTACCAAATCCGATTGCAGCCGTTGGATTTCGTTATAAAACGGTACGCTACGCGACACCATGTTATCGAACACTTTAGCGACACGCTCGTCAAACACAAAATCTTCGGTACGTTCAATTTGTTGGAATAAAGTATCTTTTTCGCTACTCATGTGTATTAGTATTGAAAATTAGTGCGTTAGATCGAAATGACGCAGCTTACGCTGCAACAACGGAGTATCCATAATGACTTCAGTACAGTTAATTGGATTTTAGGACGACGGGAGTATTCACTTCAGACACGCGTAATCCATAATCAATTGCCGGAATGGGCGGTCTCTGCCCGAGCGCCGCCTGTAATGCCACCCCAGCAAGATTCACCCCTGCGAGGCAAGCCATCCCAAATCCACCCGATGGCCGGGGATTAATTTCCAATAACCGCGGTCCGTGCTGACCTGCTTTAAATTGAATATTAAAAATGCCGTTTAAACGATAATGCTGGGTTAAGCGCTGCACCATGCCAGTTATTTCAGGCTGGTTATCGATACTTTGTCCATACCCCGCTTGCGGAGCTTTTTTACGTTGCACTGCACACAGGAGCTCTCCATGCAAGCCTGCGCAATCGACGCTCCATTCCACGCCCGCCAAATGCTCCATCACTAATAATGTCGGGAACTGGGTACTCGTTTGCATGCCATAACGTAATTCTGCCAACGGTATTTGGTATTCAATCCCTTTTAAAATCTGAGTGATGCTATTGCGTTGCGTATCCAAAACTTTAAAACCCAGCCCATACACCGAAACAGCAGGTTTAATGCATAATTGCGGGTGCTTAGCGCCTAACTCTGCCAAGGCAAGATCAAAACTGGCGAGATCATTGATCGCTATAAAATCCATCACTTCTGCAACCGCCGTCGGTAGCTGCTGATAAAACGCCGCTTTATCATGCAATAAATTAAGCGTGTCAAAATCTGCGACCAAGAGGATTTGGATGCCGTGCTCTGCAAATTTAGCATGCTGCAAACTGAGTAGCGCTGCCTCTTTGCCTGGCCAAAACACTGAAATACGCTGTTGCTGGCAAAAATTTAAACACCAATCAACATAGGCGTCGCCTTTGAGATTTTCGGGTTCCAGATAACATTCATCCGCAGCAAGAAACGCCGTGGCACCCAGATGGACATGGGTACATATCAAGGTAATTTCGCCAGCCGGAAACGACTGGCGAAGATTATTGAAGACTGCGCTAATGGTTGAGAAGGTTTTATTAAACCAAATGCGCATACCGAGTTAGAGGTGCGGGATAATTTGCGGTAGTAAATTCTCGATGGTGCGACCTGTGCCGTTTTCACCAATCGCATGCATTTTCCACTCGCCATTATGCCGATACAACTTGGCCATAATTTGTGCGGTATGTGTGCCTTGCGCACTGAGGGTGTAACGAGCAATTTCACTTTGATTGCTACCGTCTACCAAACGACAATAGGCATTTTGCACGCTATCGAAGTTTTGTCCGGTATAGGAACTTACGGTAAACACTAACGACTTTACCGTTTCTGGTACCCGGCTAAGTTCCACTATAATTTGTTCATCGTCACCATCACCATCTCCCGTACGGTTATCACCCGTGTGGGTAATGCTGCCGTCTTTACTTTTTAGCTGCCCAAAATACACCACATCCACAGGTTTATTTTGATCGTTAAAGAGTACCACAGAGGCATCCAAATCGATGGCACCGCCGCTACTAGCCGCATTTCCACCGCCAAACATGCCACTTAAAAATCCGCCGCTTTTTGCAGGCGCTTGAGTTTGCACTGCATCCCAGCCTAAGCCCATAATGACTTTGCTTAACGCACCGCCAGATTCTTTAGCCAGCGAAATTTTCTGACCTTTTTGTAAATTTATTGCCATGGTTTTGCCTGCCCAAATAAAAGCCACTGCACGGCAGTGGCTTAGGAGTAGTTCTAAAAATTAAACGCTCACACCGAAGGATGACGCCAACGGACCTAATCCCCCGGCAAAGCCTTGACCCACGGCCCGGAATTTCCAATCGGCCCCATTACGGTACAGTTCACCAAAAATCATGGCCGTTTCCACGGATGCATCTTCGCTTAAGTCATAACGTGCAATTTCTTGACCGCCGTCTTGATTGACTACGCGGATATACGCGCGACTGACTTGACCAAAATTTTGTCTACGGGCTTCCGCCTCATGAATCGTCACCGCAAATACCACTTTATCGACATCGCTAGGAACATTCGCTAAGTGAACGTTGACCACTTCGTCATCACCATCACCCGCACCTGTTTGGTTGTCACCTGCATGTTCCACAGCACCGTCTGCGACTTTTTTATTGTTGTAAAAGCAAAAATCGTTATCCGATCTCACTTTACCATCCGCTTTGAGTAAAAAGGCACTGGCATCCAAATCGAAGGCTGCGCCATCGGTTGCCCGTGCGTCCCAGCCTAATCCGACCGCAATTTTACTGAGGCCTGGGGCCTCTTTGCTTAAATTTACATTTCCACCTTTACTTAATGAAACTGGCATACTACCTCCTGTTTGTGATTTTTATAAACCCAGACCGTGAGTCTGGGCGGTTAAACATTTATTCCATATTGACGTGCTAAGGCCCCAAGACCACCAGAGTAACCCTGACCAACCGCTTTAAATTTCCACTCGCCATTATGACGATATATTTCGCCAAAGATCATCGCAGTTTCGATTGATGCGTCTTCGCTTAAGTCATAGCGGGTAACTTCTACCCCGGTATCTTTATTGACGATACGCACAAAGGCATGTGAAACTTGACCAAAATTTTGTTTACGGCTATCAGCTTCATGAATGGTTACCGTAAAGGCTATCGTTTGCACATCCGACGGGACGTTATCGAGGAGGACTATTAAACTTTCGTCATCACCGTCGCCCGCACCGGTGCGATTATCACCTGTATGCTCTACAGAGCCACAGGCAGATTTAGTTTGGTTATAAAAGATAAAGTCACTGTCAGAGCGCACTTTACCATCAGCTTTTAATAAAAATGCACTGGCATCGAGGTCAAAATCTGCACCGTCTGTTGGTCTTGCATCCCAACCTAAACCGACCAAGACATTTTTCAGCGTGGGATCGGTTTTGGAGAGGCTAAGATTGCCGCCTTTAGATAAGGATATACTCATAATAAATCTCCGTGTGAGCCTTAAAAGTAGAAATTTTAAGCTTGAGCTTGTTTGTTCTTATCGCGTATAGAAGACAACAATGACAAACCAATAAATGTTGCACCGATCAAACCCGTAAAAATTTCAGGAATATGCTGAAAAGTACTGATTAACATAATGATTGCTAAAGCACCAATCGCATAATGTGCTCCGTGCTCTAGAAAAATATATTCATCTAAGGTACCTCTATTCACCAGCAAAACGGTCAGAGATCGAACAAACATCGCTCCGATACCCAAACCCAGCATAATAATCACGATATCTCGAGTGATCGCAAAAGCCCCAATCACACCGTCAAATGAAAATGAAGCATCTAAGAGTTCTAAATACATAAACGCCATCATGCCACTTTTTTTCGCCGCATCAGCCAGCACTTCAGTTTCCTCATCAGATTGGAAGAATCTATCCAAGCTACTGACTAAGCCGTATAAAAATATGCCCCAAATGCCGCCCATCAACACATCATGCTGATGCTCGGGAAGCACTAAGTTATAAGTTAACAGTAAAGCGCCTAAGGTGACTGTCGTACCGATGGCATCCACTTTACCCAACGATTGTAATTTTTCTTCCAAATGATCCAGCCAAAAAATATCGCGTTCATCATCAAAGAGAAAAGAAAATGCCACTAATAAGAGAAAGGTTCCGCCAAAAGACGCAATTAAGGTGTGCGAATTTTGCAGATGTTGCGCATACTGCATGGGATCTTTAAGCGCCATCGTCGTGACCGCTTCAAATCCTGAGCCAGTCGCAAACGCGACTATCGCTACGGGAAACACTAAACGCATACCAAACACCGCAATCAACATCCCCCAGGTCAGGAAACGCGTCTGCCACACTTGATCCATGCGTTTTAACACACTGGCGTTCACCACGGCATTGTCAAATGACAAGCTCACCTCAAGAAAACCCAGTATCAGCGCCAGAAAAGCTGCTTCTAAACCGCTCCATAGAAACGCAGCGACTAAACAAGCGATGGTAATAAAAATTGATAATTTAAAATGTTCCATTGTTACTCCGTAAACAGATTGTTAATCCACTGCCAATTTGCAGATTGACTTTAAAAAAGCTTAGGTCCAGTTGACCATCCTGGGTAGTTTTTCAACCAAGGGTTATTGCAACAATACCCCAAGATGAATATCGGTGTCCACCGCATCTGTACACCCGGGTGTAAACGCTAAATCCCGTTGTAAATTTATGAAATCAAATAGTTGGCTGTCGGCCAATTGCGATGGCGCAACGTTTTGCAAACTGGAGAAAATTGTCTCCAGACGTCCAGGGAACTGTTTATCCCAACTCGTCAACATTTCTTTCATCGCCTTACGTTGTAAATTTTCCTGCGAGCCGCATAGATTACACGGAATAATCGGAAAATTCCGTTGCGCGGCGTATCGTTCGATATCTTTCTCCCGACAATACGCTAACGGTCGGATAATAATGTTTTTCTTATCGTCACTGAGTAATTTTGGCGGCATCGCTTTCAACTTACCACCATAAAAAATATTTAAGAAAAAAGTTTCTAAAATATCATCCCGATGGTGACCTAAAGCGATTTTAGTTATGCCATTTGCTTCTGCATACCCATACAACGTCCCACGGCGTAAGCGAGAACAGAGACTACAGGTGGTCTTACCTTCTGGAATAACGCGTTTAACCACACTATAAGTATCTCTTTCGATAATATGGTAGTTCACGCCCAAAGATTCAAGATACTGCGGCAAAACATGCTCAGGAAATCCGGGTTGTTTCTGATCCAAATTGACAGCGACAATTTCAAATTGCACCGGAGCACTTTTTTGCAAACTCAATAAAATATCCAGCAAAGTAAATGAATCCTTACCGCCAGACAAACACACCATGACTTTATCACCATTCTCAATCATGTTGTAGTCAGCAATAGCATCACCCACATAGTGACGTAAGCGTTTTTGGAGTTTGTTTTGATTATATTGAATTTTTTGCGCGGAGCTGGGCATAAATCTATAAACGTGTAGGTCGAGCAACACCTTGCTGCCCATCATTAAAGCATGCATCCCTAGCACAGAAGTGCAACGGGCTAAACCTGCTCGTAAAATTAAAATCGATGACTATGGCTTGACTCAAGAGGACTGAGTGCTTGAGCATGCATAGAACCCTCTGATTTAAGGAGCACACAATAAAATTATGTGCTACCCTCAAGAAAGCCGCATCGTTTAGCAGAATAGTGGAGATAAATGTCGGGCTTTTCAACCTTGATAGCGTTGAAAAATCAACGTGGCATTGGTGCCGCCAAATCCAAAACTGTTCGACATAATCGTATTCAGCGTAATATTCTCTTGCAGCTCGCGCACAATGGGAATATCCAGCGCATTAGGATCAAGATGTACGATATTTGCAGAGGCACTTAAAAAGTTTTCCTGCATCATCAATAATGCATAAATCGATTCATTCACGCCTGCAGCCCCTAAGGCATGTCCAGTCAGAGATTTGGTGGAACTGACTTTGGGCACATTGCCAGGACCAAAAACGCTACGTAAGGCTTCAAGTTCTTTGGTATCGCCGACAGGCGTACTGGTTCCATGCGCATTGATATAATCTATAGGATCGTGTACTGTCGCCATCGCTTGCTGCATGCATCGAATCGCACCTTCACCAGAAGGCTGCACCATATCGTAACCATCAGAAGTCGCACCGTAACCAACGAGTTCAGCATAGATTTTAGCGCCACGTGCTTTCGCATGCTCAAGCTCTTCAATCACTAAAACACCGCCGCCACCGGAGATCACAAAGCCGTCACGCGTTTCGTCATAAGGTCTAGAGGCAGTCGCAGGGGTATCGTTATATTTGGAAGATAAGGCACCCATCGCATCGAATAACACCGACATGGTCCAATGAACTTCTTCACCGCCCCCAGCAAACACCACATCTTGTTTACCCATTTGAATCAACTCCATCGCATGCCCAATGCAATGCGCACTCGTCGCACACGCTGAGCTGATAGAATAATTCACGCCTTTAATTTTGTAAGGCGTTGCTAAGCAAGCGGTATTGGTACTCGACATAGTTCTAGGAACCATATAAGGTCCTACTTTTTTAACGCCTTTCTCGCGCAAGATATCTGCAGCTTCCACCAGATTTGAGGTCGAAGGTCCTCCTGACCCCATCACCAGTCCAGTGCGATAATTGGACACCTCGTTTTCACTCAGCCCTGAATCATCGATTGCCTGTTGCATAGCAATATAGTTAAAGGCGGCACCATCACCCATAAAGCGTTTAACTTTGCGGTCAATCAGGGCATCTAGATCGATGTTAATGGGACCATGCACATGACTTCTAAACCCTAGTTTTGCGTAGTCTTCAGCAAACACAATACCAGAGCGACCACTTCTGAGCGATTGCACAACTTCATCGCGGTTATTGCCAATACTGGATACAATCCCTAAACCGGTCACAACTACTCGTTTCATTATGTAGACTCCTAAAAATCTTGGGTAGATGTGAACAGACCGACACGTAAATCTGTGGCTTCATAAATGACTTTGCCATCTACTTCCATCGTAGCATCCGCAATGCCCATCACCAATTTACGTAAAATAACGCGTTTTAACTGAATACGATAAGTGACTTTTTTGGCATGCGGCAATACTTGTCCTTTAAATTTCACTTCACCGACCCCCAGAGCACGACCTTTTCCGGGTCCGCCCATCCAGCAAAGATAGAATCCGACTAATTGCCACATAGCATCTAGACCTAAACACCCAGGCATCACTGGGTCACCCTGAAAATGACACGCAAAAAACCATAAGTCGGGGTTAATGTCGAGCTCTGCAATAATTTCGCCTTTGTCGTATGCGCCGCCTTCGTCCGAAATATGTATGATTCTATCCATCATCAGCATATTGGGCAGAGGCAATTGTGCATTGTCCGGCCCATACAATTCGCCTCTACCAGATTTTAATAATTCTTCTCGGGTAAAGCTGTGCTGTTTTACCATTGGGTTTATACCTAAAATTAATTTATATTATTTATTATTATTAATGTCCATTTTCGACCAAAGCACAAAATCTTTATTGCCAAATGCAATCATAAGCATGCCTGGCGTCTGAGATAGGCAAAATAAAAGTTGTTAACGGAGACTTTTTATATAACTTGATGTTATCGGCTAAAGCTTAGTTTAAATTTCAGTTATTACGCTCACGCTTAAGACTACGGTTATAACACCATACTTCCCAGAGGTGACATTATCTTACAGACCTCTAAAAAAATCAGCTCAAATTTTATAATGGCTGGATATCGCGCACAAAATCACGCATTTTTAGGGTATTCCGATGTAAACGCTGTTGGTAGACCATCGCATAATAGAGTACCGAAGTTACATATTTGCGAGTTTCCTTAAAAGGGATAGTTTCTATCCAGACATCTGCGGGGACTATCCCTGTTTTGGGCAACCAACTATCTACCCGGTGTGGCCCAGCATTGTACGCCGCTGCAGCTAGAGCAAAATGCCCATTAAACTGCTGCAGTAACTTTTTATAATAATAGCTTCCAAACTGAATATTGGTTTCAGGATTGTAAAGATTACTTACCGCACCCAACGTGGTATTTAATTCTTTAGCAATTTGTGACCCCGTGCTAGGCATGATTTGCATCAATCCTTTAGCCCCGACTGGCGATTCAGCATCTTGATTAAAAGCACTTTCCTGGCGTATTAACCCAAAAACCACCGCGGGGTCTAAGCGGTGCGTTTCAGCAGTTTGCAATACTTGATCTTGATAAAATAGTGGAAAACGTAAATCCACGTCATCCCAATGCTCAGCTTTGGCAATGGTAAAAATTGCGATATGCTGCCAACCCCACTGCTGAGCAATTTTAGCCGCGGCAATTATATGCTCTTTATCCAAGGATTTAATTAAAAACCACCATTGCGCTTGAGCTTCATGTTCACGTTTTAACGTACGCAGCTCCTGAATAAGCTGCATATCCGCACTCCCCTGCAGTTCGCTGAGTAATTCTGGTCGCACTGCAACTGGTTGATCAGCCAGTTGATAGTCTAAACCGACATAATCCGCTGCAAGATAGCTATAGTAATCGCGTTTGCTGGCGGCCTGTTTAAACAATGCTTGAGCCGCGTCCTGCTGTCCCAACTCAGTCAAAGCACGTGCACGCCAATATTGCCAGCGAGGTAAATTCTGATCTTCAGGACTTAAGAGCGCGCTTACTTCTTGCACGTGCGCCCAATTATTTTCGAGCAAAGCCGTGCGCAAGCGCCATTCTTTAACGTCGGCATCGTTAGTTTTAAGCTGTACCAAACGCTGATAGGCGCCTGGAAGTTGATTTTTAGCTAAACTTAACGCCAAATGTAGCTCAACTTGAGCACGTAAGTCTGGATCTAGGTTTAAATTTTTACCCTTACTATCCCACAGTAAAGTAGCGTAACTGGGATTTTTATGCGCCAGTTTTTGAATCGCATGTGCGAATATTTGAGCTTGGTAGGCTTCTGGCAAACGCTCAAAAGCAGGTGAAGTAATCGACTCGGGTGCGCTATGCACGCGTATCCAAAATTTGGCACTTGCTTGTTGTTCGTTGGACATTAAGGGCAGCAATTGTTCTGCTAAACGTGGCAGATTATTTTGCAATGCATTAGCAAAACGTTTCCAGACGAGTTCGGCGCTCATCAGCGGTGAGGCTTTTAAAGCGTTTACTAAATAATCACATGCCGACGGCAACTCTTCCCCACGTAGCCATAAAGCTTTGACAGTCTCCAATGCCACGTCTTTCTTATCACCCAAAAACTGTGCGTGCTGGTACAGACATTGTAAATCCACCGCCTCAGTGGCTTGGTAAGAGCGACTAATTTCATCCCAGCGTTGCTGCGCAGCTATAAAATGTAACCATTTGCCACGCAATAGTTCTCCATAACGTGAATTTGGGTATTTATCCAAAAACACGGTCATGGACTCTGTCTGACCCAGGTTCTTCTTTAACCATTGATATTGTAAATAAGGGTATAAAGGATAGTCCGCAAGTTGCGCAATCAAATCTGGGACTTCAGGTTTGTTTTGTGCCAGTAGCAGCTCAATCTGCTGAAACTGTGCACGCTGCGCTATCAAATCATTAGCATAAGCGCTGATACTATGGAAAATGATCAGCGTCAGTAATACAAAGCGGAAGCAACTTGACATAATAAGTGGTAAAGTAAAAATAAATTTTCCCTAAACAGTCTAAGCATCGCTATAATTTAAGCGAAATAGATCATTGTGTTGAAACTTCTGTGGCCCCAAATAATTCCGCCCCCAATCCCTCAGCCTATACTTGGCGATATATCTATCAACTGGCGTTAAAACATAAAAAAGAATTGGTAACTGCACATATCATAGCGGTTTTAGGCGCGATTACTAGCGTTCCGGTACCTTTATTAATGCCCTTGCTGGTGGATGAGGTGTTACTGCATAAACCCGGCATCGCTATTGCGACTATTGATAGATTTACGCCCACAGAGTGGCATCTGCCCGTCATTTATATCGCGGTCATTTTAATCATTAGTTTGTTATTGCGCATAATTTCTCTGGTGTTGGGCGTTATCCAGACCCGGCAATTTTGTATTATTGCGAAAAACATCATCTTTAAAATTCGCAGCCGCCAAATTCAGCACTTGCAAACTATATCCATGGCGGAATATGAAAGTTTAGGTACGGGCACAGTAGTCACTAACTTGATCACCGACCTCGATACTCTAGATAACTTTATCGGTAGCACCATTAGTCGACTGCTAGTGGCGCTCTTAACCATTGTTGGAACCGCGGCTGTGTTGATCTGGATGGACTGGCGCTTGGGTCTGTTTATTATGTTGCTCAATCCGGTGGTGATTTATTTTACCCGCAGTGTCGGTGGTAGAATCAAAACCTTAAAAACCAATGAAAACTCGGCCTATGAGGTATTTCAACAAGCGTTGAACGATACCTTGGGTGCGATCCATCAAATTCGTGCCAGCAACCGTGAACAGTACTACGGACAGCAACTGATCCTGTCTGCACGCCATGTAAAAAATCATTCCATTAATTTTGCTTGGCAAAGCGATGCGGCTACCCGCACCAGCTATCTCATTTTCTTGTTTGGATTTGATGTATTTCGTGCGGTATCCATGCTGATGGTATTTTATTCCAATCTCAGTATTGGCTACATGCTCGCGGTATTTGGTTATCTATGGTACATGATGGCCCCGGTACAAGAGGTTTTAGGCATCCAGTATGCGTTTTATTCTGCAAAAGCCGCATTACTGCGCATCAATAAATTACAGAAGCTGCAGCAAGAGCCGCTGTATCCCCATCTCGCCAATCCCTTCGCCGATTCCAAAACTGTAAGTATTGATATCAAAGACTTATATTTTACCTATACCGACGAATCGATTTTGAACGGTATCAATTTGCATGTCAATGCAGGCGAAAAAGTGGCGCTTGTAGGTGCAAGTGGCGGCGGTAAATCCACTTTAATTCAAACCTTGATCGGACTTTATCCTCCCAGTAGTGGCATGATTTATTTCGCGGGTGTCCCCATTGATCAAATCGGTTTGGATATCGTACGTGAACATGTCTGCACAGTATTACAAAATCCCGCCATGTTTAACGATAGCATTCGCGCCAACTTAACGATGGGACGTACCATCCCTGACTCCGTTTTATGGCATGCACTCGCTATTGCTCAGTTACAGGATACCGTCAGTGCCCTGGAAAAAGGCCTAGATACGATTATCGGTTTACAAGGTATGCGCCTTTCGGGCGGGCAACGTCAACGCATGGCGATTGCACGTATGATTGTAGCCAATCCCAGCGTGGTGATCTTGGATGAAGCCACATCGGCCTTGGATGCGGAAACTGAATTTCGTTTACATGCCGCCTTGCAGGAATTTCTTGCAGGCCGCACCACCATCATCATTGCGCATCGCTTAAGTGCTGTGAAGCAAGCAGACCATGTCTATGTTTTTGAAGATGGCAAAATTTGCGAGCAAGGTCAACATGCCACCTTAATTGCCCAAAACGGCTTGTATGCCAAACTTTATGGCGAATATCAGTGATACCTCATTAAGCGCCAATTTAACCCATAAAACTATGACTGAACTTTTTGATTTACACTGCCACTCCAATGCCTCAGACGGAGCACTCTCACCACAAGCCCTAATGCAACGTGCCCAGCAACAAGGCGTAACCTGTCTTGCATTAACAGATCACGATACCATTAACGGCCTAGCCGCGGCAGAACAGCAAGCCAAAGCCTTAAATATGCGCTTTATTTCCGGGATAGAGATCTCCGTGACCTGGGAAAATCATTGCTTACATGTGGTCGGTTTAAATATAGACCCCAACAATCAAGCGTTACAATTGGGTATAACAGGCTTACAAAGTATCAGAGTAGAACGTGCGCAAAAAATCGCCCATAAATTGGCGCAAAAGCGTATTCCAGATGTCTATGCTGCGGTGCTCGACGCCGCTGGAAGCGGCATGATCACTCGCAGTCATTTTGCGGATTATTTATTAAAAAATGGACATGTCAGCACCCAGCAAGAAGCATTTGATCGTTATTTAGGTCAAGGCAAAGCCGCGTATGTCTCCACTACTTGGGCATCACTTCCCGAGGCGGTCGCTTGGATTACCAAAGCAGGAGGCGTTGCGGTGTTGGCACACCCGTTACGTTATAAATTATCGACGCGCTGGATGAATCGTTTGTTAACCGCATTCAAAAGTGTGGGAGGTCAAGGTATAGAAGTCATCACGGCGCGCTGTTCAGCGGATGAAATTGCCGTAGTCAGCAAATATGCACGTAATTTTGAATTGCTGGCATCGATAGGTTCAGATTTTCATAACCCTGCCAATCAATGGGTGGAATTAGGACGCTTACAAGCTTTACCTCCAAATTTAACGCCTATTTGGCAGTCATTTAAGCTCTAAACACAACTGATCAATGATGCTGCCATCTGAAGAGTATCGCAGTTAAATCAACACGCATTGTAAATGTTCGTTACCAGTGCCCAGCACACTTACCAAAACAAATCATCATGATAAATGGGCTTAGGAATTTTAAAGCCTTTCAACCACGTTTTAAGCTGTTTAGTATTTTGAAACAGTTCCATATCCTGCTTTAGGCTTTGAATATTCGCCTTCATATCCGCTATATCTCTATGCAACTGATGCAGCATTTGCTGGGGTTTTATTTCCGCAAACGGCGGAATATTCAAATTGGCTTTTAACGGTAAAGTAATCTGTTCAATTTCCTGCTTGAGTTCATCCAATTGTTCAGCGAGTATCTTATTAAAATACTTCAAACGATCTTCAGCTATATCATTGAGATGAGCTTGGTCAATTTGTTCTATTTCGAGTTGCAACGCCAAAAGCTTGAGCAAATCTTTTTTGTCATAGGCAATATTCACGCGTTGCATCATCGCGGTTTTGCGTTCGCGTTCCTCTGGATCTTGCTCACGATCTGGATGTAAAGTGCGCACCAGTTTGCGATACACTTCTTGAATCGATTGACTGATATTTTGCCGTTCCTCCTGCTCACGCGCTTCTTTGGCTAATTGCTTAGGGGTTTTCTTACGTTTACTTTTGGCTTCAGCCGCTAAGCGTTCTTGCTCTTCTATCTGTTGCCGCGCATTTTCGGCAAAAGCTTGCATTTGCTCTGGCGATTGCACATCTAAATCCTCTGGCATATCCAGATTAAACGCCTCTTTAAACATCGATTTCATCATATCTTGCATCAGGGCACTTTCTAACGCTTGCTCCTCATCAAAATCGGCATCATGGTATTTATTGAACAAATCTTTTAGTTGTTCACCATATTCTGGCATCAGCTGCTCTAATAGCTCAGTAATTAAATAGCTCAGCTTGTTTTTATCGGTTTTTTTGAACAAAGCATCGTCATAAGCACTATCCAAGACCTTTACCAGTTCAAGTTGCAACTGAGAATAATCTTCATACAGCGGTATATATTCAACAGTGGCTTTTTGTTGCAAAACGGGTATTTGAGTCTGCCATTCTTGTAACAGCTGCTTCTGCTGCTCAATTCTTTTACTCAGGGTATTAAACTGCTTTTGCGCTTTCGATAAAATTTTTTTATCGGTATGTTGGCGGATTTGTACGGACTTATGTGACGATGTGGACATAGGCTGACGAGTTACAAAAGTTTACAGAGTACATCAGAGTGTATAGTCAACTGTAGCAGCGACCACACGACTCCAGTGAACAAGTAATGAATCAAAACTTAAGCGCCGTTAGTGACTGCGCTCGATAATGTATAACGATAAGTCCCGCAATAAATCCGCTTCTGGCCCAAATCCACTTAGACTGGTCAACGCCGCCTCATGCAATTCCTGAGCTTTTTGTTTAGCACCCGCCATTCCCAGCAAAGCAGGATAAGTAGGTTTGTCGTTATCGATATCTTTACCTTGGGTTTTCCCCAAGGTTGCCGTATCGCTTTCGATATCTAAAATATCGTCTTTAACTTGGAAGGAGAGTCCAATACATTTTGCATAATGATCCAATTGTTCGGCTTGTTCAGCCCGAATATCTGCTTTAGATAATGCGGCTAAATTCACACTCGCTCGAATCAAAGCACCAGTTTTATGGATATGCATATTCTCTAATTCTGGCAATGAGATTTTCTTGCCAACCGAATCTAAATCTATCGCTTGCCCCCCCACCATACCTTGAGAACCACTGGCTTTTGCAAGACAGGTAATCATTTTTAAGCGATTTTCTGCAGTCGCAATAATACTGGGATCATGCGCCAACGTTTCAAAAGCAAGCGCTTGTAAGGCATCTCCAGCAAGAATGGCGGTCGCATGATCAAAGGCAATATGGCAAGTCGGCTTACCACGGCGTAAATCATCATTATCCATGGCGGGTAAATCATCATGAATCAAAGAGTACACATGAATAAATTCTACCGCACAAGCAGGACCATCGAGAGCCGCTTCTTTAATCCCCAGTGCCTGACCAGTAGCATAGGTCAGCATAGGACGCATACGTTTACCGCCATCAAGCGTACTGTAGCGAATTGCGGCATGTAGACGTTGAGGAAGAATAGTCTCTTTAATCAATCGTGCGTCGAGCGCTCGTTCCACGCGGTTTTGACAAGCGACTAAATATTCTTTTAAGGCGTTACTCATCGGTAAATGGCTCCAAAGTGTGTTGACCGTTTTTGCTTAATAAAATGCTGACTTTTTGTTCTGCGTCGTGCAATGCTTGCTGACAGGCACGCGTTAAACTCACGCCACGTTCGAAATATTCTAATGATTCTTCTAATGTCAGCTCACCTTGCTCCATTTTTGTGACCAGTTGTTCTAGCTCAGTCAGTGAAGCTTCTAGTGAATGTGTGCTTTTTTTTCGTACCATGGGAAAAAACTATGTTGGTTAGGCGAAGCGTAGTTAGGAGCGGACGGACTGAAATCACAGTGACCTTTCTGCATGCACATAATTACCCACAATTAAGGATATGAGAAAGTTAAATATGCAGTCTCTGAACATCAAACTTGCAGATCCTAATGACCACAAGCTTGAGATCTAGCGTACATTGTCAGATTCAAACCTAGGCGTAAAAAACCCTATTATAGCCGAAATCATTGTAGCATTAGCTAAATGTCCAAGATCAAGCTACCTCCCATAAGAGAGTTTTCTGATGATTAGCAGTATGCTTCTAACTATTTTTTCTGGGATTGCTGATCTATAATTGCTCAGCATAAAGCTTAATCCCGACTCGCTGGAAATATCCTAAACATTTAGACTCAAATTCTCCGATAATTGCTACACGATCTGTCTGATGGAGGAGATCAACTTGTTACGCATACAAAGTAGCTTAATTGATAAACCCACTACGCACTCCGTCAAGTATGCTTGATTTTCCTTTTGCTTGCCTTTTGGCTTAGCGTTGATGCGTACTCACTTGCTAAAATCAATTTCTGTAAATTGTATTTTTGCAATAGGCTATTTCATATTTGCAAAACTGGGATTATTCGTCTCAATCCCGATAAATCATGCAAGCCCCATTTGGCCAGCAGCGGGAATAGCGTTGGCCGCCGTACTGGTATTTAGCTATCAAGTATTACCCGGGATTTTCTTAGGCAGTTTCTTAGCAGAAATCTCAAATTTAGCGGTTTTCACTGCTGTTGACTTGCAGGTTCAAGGTTTTATTGCAGGTGGAGTGACCCTTCAGGCTGCTCTCGGGGCATTGTTAATCAATTCCCGCATAGGTAGAAACAACCTTTTAGTAGAAGATCGCGCGATTATCTACTTTTTTTTACTGACGATTATTAGTTGCATAACATCTGCCACAGTCAGTTGTATTACCCTGTGGGTGTTTGACCTTTTGCATCCGACGGACTTTCTGCACAGTTGGAGCATTTGGTGGATTGGCGATGCCATCGGTGCAATGATTTTTACCCCGATCATCCTGACCTTTATTGGTGAGCAGCAAGAGGTTTGGTTGGCGCGCCGCAAATTTATTTTGTTACCCATGCTGTTATCATTTGGCTTTGTAAGCACCATCTTTTACTATGCTCATCAACAGGAAAATGCACGCATTCATGCTGTGTTTGAGCATCAAGTTGAGCTGCTACAGCACACGATTCAAAAGCGCTTGGATAATCATATTGCCGTCAATACCGCGTTAAAAGCATTGTACGACAGCTCGGATTATGTCAGTCGGCAAGATTTTTTGCATTTCACTGAATTAGTGAACAAGACCACCACGGAAGTGCTTCTTGAGTGGTTACCGAAAATTACTCAAGATCAAAGAAAAGCCTGGGAAACCGTGCAGCAGCAGTCTATTTCTGAAATTTCACAGTCAGGTAAACTTATACTTGCGCCTCTGCATCCCATTTATTATCCGATAACCTATTGCTATCCCAGTATTGCAAAGCCAACTTACCTGGGGTTTGATCACCAAAGTATTGCACCGTTAAAACAATTAATGTCTAGCGTGATTGATCAAGGTATATCACTAGCCAGCCCAGCAATTCAACTATTCCCTCAGCACAATACCACACCCTCCTTAAGTACGGTTGTTTATGCACCAATTTATGAGAAACATCATTTATTGACTAGCGTTAGTGAGCGTCAACAAGCGTTAGTGGGACTAGTTGCCAGTATTTTCAGTGTTGAAGATGTCATCGCGCAAATTTTAGCGTGGCCAAGTATTAAAGAATTACCACTGTTACTGCGAATTTCCGATGATCAACAAATCTTATTCTCAAATTTTACCGCATCTGCTCCGCCCAGCCCTTTAAGCAAAACGCTGACTATTGAGTTCTTAGGTAGACGTTGGCAATTTGATTACGCGCCATCAAAGATCTTTATTTTGCAGCAACATGACACAAATACACTGCTTTTGATCTGGGGATTTTTACTCAGTGCCTTATGCTGCTTAGGCAGCTTAGTACTCACAGGCAGAACAACGCAAACTGAACTAAAGATTAGTAAGCGCACCCAGGAACTCACCTTAACGAATGCAGCACTTAATCAAGAAATTAATAAACGGCAAGTACAAGAGTCACAACTGCGTATTGCTGCAACCACCTTTGAATCCCACGAGGGTATTGTAGTCACCGATGCTCACGCTACCATTTTACGTGTTAACTCCGCATTTACTAAAATTACAGGTTTTAGTCCAGAGGACGTTATTGGCCAAAAACTAATAAAGCTTTCATTGTCGTTACATAACGCAACATTTTTTCGCTCCATTTACCATGCTTTACTGAAAAGAAACCAGTGGCAAGGTGAAATTAAAAGTCAGCGTAAAAACGGGGAAATTTTTCCTGAATGGCTCACCATTACCGGGGTGCGCGATGAATCCAGTAAACTCACAAACTTCGTCGCGATCTTTGCAGACATTAGTTATCAAAAAGCCGCCGAAAAAGAAATTCATGATCTAGCGTTCTACGACCCCTTAACCAATTTACCCAATCGACGCCTACTACTCGATAGATTAAATCAGGAGATTGCCGCAGCAAAACGTTTAAAACTTTTTGGTGCGTTGATCTTTATGGATTTGGATCATTTTAAAAAAATTAATGATTCCTTAGGTCACCAAATCGGTGACGAATTATTAATGCAAGTGGCCAACCGCTTAAAAAGCATAATTCGCGAAGAAGACACTGCATGTCGTTTAGGGGGTGACGAATTCATTATTATGGTGTCCGGCCGCTATCAAAAACTACAATACAGCCGCGACCACGCCATATTACTAGCCGAAAAAATTCGCCGACATATTAACCAACCATTTACCATCGCCGGACACACCCACCATTTTACATCCAGCATGGGCATTACCTTATATCCTGAAGATGACACGATTAAACCCGAAATCATAATCCAACAGGCCGATACCGCCATGTATCGGGCAAAAGATGCAGGTAGGAATGGCATCAGTTTTTATCATCCAGACATGCAAGAAGCGGCAGATAAACGCCTAATGCTTGAGCAAGAAATGCGCAACGCACTGAACCACGCCCAATTTGAACTGCATTATCAACCCCAAGTGGATGCCAATGGCAAGATTGTGAGTGCCGAAGCCTTAATTCGTTGGCAACATCCAGAAAAAGGCATGATCTCTCCTGCTGAATTTATCCCTGTTGCTGAAGATACCCAACTCATCTTACCCATAGGCAATTGGGTTTTACACCAAGCTTGTCAACAGATAAAGCTCTGGGATCTAGCAGGAATTAGGGTTGAGC